>ENA-OYWF01000243-OYWF01000243.1-human-gut-metagenome-genome-assembly--contig:-NODE-243-length-13719-cov-10.885319_pt1 | contig 13719 bp, 10 predicted proteins | sample MGYA00244809_ERZ653394 | MGnify/ENA primary metagenome ERZ653394 (study PRJEB26926, sample SAMN06165151) | human gut metagenome | biome: ENVO:00009003; feature: ENVO:2100002; material: ENVO:00002003...
TGACCGCCCCGCAGACCGTTGCGGCAGGCAAGCCGTTCGTCAAGGTGGAACTCGGCGGCGGCACCTTCTACTTCCGTCCGCAGAACAACGTCGTATTAGAAGCGGGCAGCCGCTATAAATATACCGTTAAGGTGAACGCCACTGGCTTGACGTTAGAGGGTTGCACTATCGGAAGTTGGGCTGACGGCGGCGGCGAGAGCGGCGCAGCCGAGGATTTGGGCTACATCTACGACAGCAACACCAATACCTACACGGTCTATAACGCCGACGGCCTATTGGCATGGAACAAAGCCATACAAAAAGATGAATCGATAAATTGCACCCTCACCGCCGACATCGACCTGACGGGTAAGAAATGGACACGTTTAGACACATGGCCAGGCTACTCCGGCGTCTTTAATGGGCAGGGACACCGCATTACGGGATTAAACTTTTCAGCAGCGAGTTTTGGACTTTTTTATTTTTTAAATGTAAGTGGAGTGATAAAGAACCTACAACTCATAGATGTGAATCTGGATGGCAGTAGTGGAGGAGCTGCTGGAATGGTGGACCGAAATCATGGCCAAATCATTGCCTGCTCTGTGACGGGAAAACTTACTGTACATAGTGGTGGTATAACCAATGCAAATTATGGCGATATCATCGCTTGCTGGTTCGACGGCACATTGATAGATGAGTCTGGCTGTGGAACTCTAGTGCGTTTCAACTACAAGGATATAACTTCCTGTTATTGGGGAGGCAATACCGGGCAAGGAGTACTCCGTAATGAAGGAGGAACGGTAGTTGCCACGAAGGTGGACGGCGCGACCGTGAAATGGCAGACAGCCGTCGACGGCATGAACACCGCCCTCACCGGCAACGACTACCAGTGGGCACTCGGCACCAACGGTCTGCCCGTACTGCAAAAGAAACAATAACAACCCCTAAACAACACGCATCATGAAACGAACAACCATCCATATATCCGCAGCCATCGCCCTGCTGCTCGGCCTTGCCGCCTGCACGCAGGACGAAGCGGGCTTCCTGCCGGAAGGGGCGGAAGGCACATCCATCGTCTTCACCGCCACGGGGCTGAATCCCGCCGCGACAGCCATCGCCGGCACCCGTGCCCCCGCGGATGGCAATTGGACGGGTGTGCAGAGCGTGGCAGTCATGATGGACGGCACGGTCAAGACGTACAACGTGACGCCCTCCACCGCCGACCCCACCAGCGCCACGCTGACCTCCACCGACCCGTACTACTGGACCAACCACAACAACATCACCGTCACAGCGTGGTGGCCCTACACCGCTGGCGAGACAACCCCACCTGCGGTAAAGGTAAAAGCCAACCAAAGTACCCAGAAAGACTTTGAGGGCAGCGACCTCATCGTAGCCGACGGACAGACGGTGACTTACGGTAGCCCCACGCTTCGCTTCACCCACCGCACGGCGCGGGTGACCATCGTTCTGACGGACTACACCGAGGGGCTGGCATCCGTGCAGCTGACGGGTCTCTCCACCGAAGGCGACAACCCGGATATAATCGTCCCGTATGACAAGGGCAGCAACACCTACACCGCCATCGTCGCCCCGCAAAGTGTGGCAGCTGGCACGACCTTCATTACCTGCACCTTCACTAACGGCAAGACCTTCGTTTATAAGATGAAGAATGCTACCGACTGGCAGGCGGGCGGTGAATATACCTACACCGTCTCCCTCGCTGCGGCAAAAGACCTGGGCTATACCATAGAGAGCAACGGCAGCTACACCGTGACCTCCGCCGATGGTCTGATGAATATAGCCGAATTAGTGAACGGAGGTAAGAGCGACATTAACATTACCCTCGACACAGACATTGACCTCACAGGCAAAGACTGGACACCGATAGGCACAGACTACGACAACTCATACAAAGGCACCTTCGACGGTGGCGGCCATACCATTACGGGGCTGACCTTTACGACAAATGACGAATTTGCGGGTCTGTTCGGCTGGCTCAATAGAGCTGGTACGGTGAAGAACGTGGTGATGGAGGGCGTACAGATAACAAGCAATCAAATATATGGCGGCAGTATTGGCGGCGTGGTAGGATATAGCTGGGGCACCATTGAAAACTGCTCGGTGTCGGGCAGCGTCAGCGGCACGGTGTATGTCGGCGGTGTGGTGGGTGCTCAAATAGACGGTTCCATCACCGGATGCAGTTCCTCTGCCACAGTGAAGGGAATGGTCGATGTCGGCGGCGTGGCAGGTCAGACGAATTCGAGTGCCACCCTGACCGCTTGCTATGCCACGGGCAACGTGATCATAGAAATAGACCCCGTAAAGAATATCTCTGGCGGCGGTCTGGTGGGATTCAACGGAGGAAACGGCGTTCTTGCCTGCTATGCCACGGGCAACGTAACCAGTACGGGTAGTAGCACTGGCAATGTACATATCTTCGGCTTGTTGGGAGATAACTACACCACCGTGACCGCCTGCTACTGGAAGAACAATCAGGAACGAGGCTATAAGACCGCCCCCGAATCTACGAAGGTGGACGGCACTTACGTTACCTGGGAGAATGCCGTTGATGCCATGAACCGCGCCTTGCAGAACGCACGCTCAGAGTGGCGTTACGAACTTAAAGGAGCATTGCCTACCTTGAGGAAGCAGTAAGCCGTTGCGGGCGGAAAAGTTCCGTCCGCAACGAACATTAACCGAAGTATAACCCCAATAAAAAAGGAGGACGTGATGGAACACACGGAGAATCCACCATATAGGTTTTGGCATCAAGGCATTGTTAATAATAATATAGACTCCAGTGTAAATATGGAAGCTGTAAGCCGGACATTGTCAAGATTGGTGCTCATTAAAGGCAACAAATCAAGTAATTAAATTAAAAACATGGGACTTTTTCACAGAGACAAGAAAAATAATGACGATGAGCCGGACAGTGTTCAAACCAATTCATTCTCTGATATTATGAATGGTTTGCAATACGCCGTAAACTGTGCACAAGATACATTGCAGAATCATCAGATACAAAATCTGACCAGACTTTTTGAAGGAACAAATGCAAATAACGCAAATACGTTCCAATCGAAAAAAATCATGGTTGGAGACAAGACTATTGATATTCCACTTATAGCTTTGATATCCCATCATTATCTTGCGATGGATAATGTGCAGATAAAGTTCAAGGCGAAGGTCGGAAGCGTGGAATCACAGATTCCAGAAAACAACTTATTGTTATCCAGCCCACAAAGAGCCAATCTCCAGATGCAGATGAGCAACATAAAACCGGATGCGGATGATGTCATGGAGGTTTGCGTCAATTTTAAGGTTCAGGAGACTCCGGAGAGCATTTCCCGAATTATTGACGATTTTGTAAAAAATATCTAACAATTTTAAAATTCAAATGTTATGGCAGAAGAAATAAAGAACCAAGGGCAACAAGAAAATGCGGAAAACTTGAATGAAAATGTAAGCGGACAGGCGAAAGAAATTATCTCCGCTGCATTGGAAGAGACTCAAAACAGAGAAACTTCTCCAGTTCTTAAAGCAGATTCAAACGTGACTGACAAATTCAAGGGGCTTCCCATGCGGGAACTTATTGCAGCTCCACTTATTGCAGCAGCCGAAGCACAACAGGAATTGGCAGCGACAGCATGGAATTTCTACCAGCAAATTGCATTTGATGGTAAAAGCGGCAATAAAGCGCGTATATTGGAATTCGATGTCGAAAGACCGATACAGCAGGATGGAAAAATGACAACAATGTCACAAAGTGTCAAGGCTCCGTTTATAGGATTGGTGCCTATTCCTTCCCTGCTCATAGATCGCGTGGATGTCGATTTCCAGATGGAGGTTACCGATACATCAAACGTAAAAAGCACTACCAACGCAGAAGTAGAGGCAAAAGCTTCTGCAAAACATTGGTTTATAAATGCGGAAATCAGCGGCAAAGTCACGACCGCCCGCGAGAACACCCGCATGACCAACCAAACGGCAAAATACCAGATACATGTGACAGCCAGTCAGCAGCCGCAGACCGAAGGTCTGTCTAAACTGATGGATATAATGGCATCATGTATCGAGCCTATAACAAACGAAAGTAACAGTAAGTAAATATATGAATTTGATTCAAGCATTAAGATTGCCAAACAGTCAAGCAGTAATGACAAATATTGCACGGTTTCATTATCAAAATATTTATAATGTAGGTTTGACCCCTCCGATTTTCACGCAAAGTAATTTGACATTTCAAATAAAAGGATATACCCGTAACTATCGTTTTCTTAGATTAGACTATGCCTGTGTCATATATATTGCGGATAGAATAGCAGTCGTTGCTTCAAATGGCATAGATACTTTAAGTTCAGGTTTTTCGGGGTGTTATATGGCCAGTTTTAGGCACAATGGCATTAGGTATGTTGCTCATATTCCAACGCCTAACAATAGTATTAAAACATCATGGAATCGGGCGGTTAAAAATCGAATAATAGATAATGTTGTTCTTTTTAAACCTACTGAAGGATTGGCGAGAATCCCAGGAACAATTGGTATTTGGGGAATTATAACATTTAACGATAGATGTTATCGGCTTGATGTAAATGAAAACGCTCCTCCAAGTCAAGCCATACGTGGCCAAAGAATTTTTAACTCAATCCCGAGAAATCCCATACTAACAGAAATTCCATCTATCGCCGGTGGTCAGATGCCTTAATAATTATAACAATTGTAAATAAGGGAAGAATGGTTGTTTCATTGAGGAGTAGAATTCTATTCGGATATATAATTCTGGTGGCGGTCATAGGCAGCATGGCCGCCATTCTCATCCATGAACCTGCGAAGTTCCACGACCTATATGCGTATTTTAAATAACGGTATTTACACAAACAGCAAATGAGCGAACAATTCGTTACCACTACCAAGCATTTCCGCAAGCTGCTTGCCGCAGGCTATCTGTTGATAGTCCTGCTGGTGGGCGGCATCATCTGCACGTGGCTCGGAGAATGGCGCGACTTGGAGTTGCTGGAACGGGAGAACCGTGAAATCAACCGCTTCCGCAAGGAAACACACGATGCGTATGTGGGTGTGGTGGAGTTGTCTCTTTTGGGCGAGTCGGTGCTGGAATGGGACGATAAGGATGTGGCGGCATACCGGCGGCAACGGATGACGGTGGATAGTATGCTTTGCCGCTTCAAGAGCCATTACGAATCGGTGCGCATAGACAGCGTGCGCCACTTGCTGGAGGACAAGGAAAAGCGGCTGTGCGCCATCATGGAGGCTCTGGAACAACAGGCGGACATCAACCGCCGGATAGCCAAGCAGGTGCCGGTGATAGTGCAAACGAGCAGGCAGGAAGAGCCGAAGAAACAGAGGAGGAAAGGTTTTCTCGGGTTGTTCGGCAAGAAACAGGAAGCACCTCCGACGACGACCACCACGATGCTCTACACACTGAACCGTGATATGATAGCGCAACAACGTGCCCAAAGCCATCGTCTGTCGGAATATGCCGACAGCCTTGCCAGCCGCAATGCGGAACTGAACCGCCAACTGCAAACCCTTATCCAGCAGATGGACCACAAGGTGCAGGCTGACTTGCAGGAACGTGAGGCGGAAATATCCGCTATGCGTGAAAAGTCGTTCTTGCAGGTAGGTATCATAACGGGTGTCATGCTGCTGTTGCTCATTATTTCATACATCATCATTCACCGCTATGCCACCCGCATCAAGCAGTACAAACGTAAGACAACAGATTTAATCGGGCAACTGCAAAAGTCCGTAAAACAAAACGAATCGTTGATAGCCTCACGCAAGAAAGCGATGCACACCATCACCCACGAGCTACGCACACCACTGACTGCCATACATGGATATGCGGAACTGATGCAGGACAACGAAGAAGAAAAGATAAGCGGTTATGCGGACAATATCCTGCAAGCCTCCAAGAGAATGACCGACATGCTCAACTCCCTGCTTGACTTCTTCCGCTTGGACAGCGGCAAGGAACAGGCGAATGTCCGTCCGTTTCGTTTGGAAAACATCGCGGAGCTGTTGCAAACGGAGTTTACGCAACAAGCAGAAGCAAAAGATCTTAAACTTACCATCGAGTGCCCGGAGGGTATTATCCTGAATGGCGACAAGGAGCGCATCATACAGATATGCGACAACCTGCTGGGCAATGCCGTCAAGTTCACGAATGCCGGAAGCGTTTCACTTGTCATAAGCTATGACGGCAATAGGCTGACCCTTGTAGTAGAGGACACCGGAACCGGCATGAGTGCGGAAGAACAACAGCGAGTGTTCGGAGCGTTCGAGCGGCTTTCCAACGCCGCCACGCAAGACGGTTTCGGATTGGGGTTAAGCATTGTGAAACAGATAGTCGGGATGCTTGGCGGCACTATACGCTTGGAAAGCGAAAAAGGAGAAGGCAGTCGTTTTACTGTGGAGTTGCCAATGAACACTGCCGATATTGGTATTGAAGAACAGACAGCCGCAGAAAGTCTGGCTCATATAGAAAGACCTTATTCTGTCATCGTATTGGACGACAATCCGATGGTATTATCCATGACAAAGGAAATGTATGCTGGTATAGGTGTGCATTGCGACACGTTCACCACTATTGGCGATGCAATGGAAGCCATGCGGCAGCACACATACGACCTCATGATAACCGATATGAAAATGCCGGAGATTAACGGCTATGAGGTGTTGGAGTTGTTACGCTCGTCAAGTGTCAGCAACTCGAAAGAGATTCCCATTGTCGTGGCGACCGCCTCCGGCAGTTGCAGCGAAGAGGAGCTGTTGGAAAATGGATTTACCGCCTGCCTGTTCAAGCCATTTTCCATTTCCGAACTGGTTGCTGTATCAGACAAATGCCTTTTGACAAGTACGGACAAGGATGAACTTCCCGACTTGTCCTCTCTGCTTGCATATGGTGACAAACGGGCGATGCTCGACCGTTTGATAACCGAAACAGAAAAGGATATGCAGGCTGTCCGGGAAATCATGGAGAGGAATGACCGCAAGGCGTTGGACGAATGGATGCACCGTCAGCGAAGTTCATGGGCTGTTATCCGTGCTGACAAACCCTTGTGGAACCTGTATGAACTGCTGCATCAAGAATCTGAATGTTCCGAAATGGAATTGCGGAAATGCGTGGATGCCATGCTTCGTATGGGAACAGTTATCATAGAACTTGCGCAAAAGGAAAGGAGGTTGTCGGATGAAAGTATTTGTGATTGAGGACAACCCCGTCTATAACGATTATGTCTGCAACCTGCTGAAGAAAGACAGCTTCGATACTATGTCGGCATATAATCTTGCCACTGCCAAGAAACTATTGGCAAAGTCAGAGGTGGATGATATTGTCGTTGCCGACCTACGCCTCCCCGACGGTGAAAGCATAGAGTTGTTACGGTGGATGCGTGCCAACGACAAACAGCAGGTGTTTATCGTTATGACCAATTACGGGGAGGTGCATACGGCAGTGGAAAGTATGAAGCTCGGCTCAAAGGATTACATACAGAAACAGTTGTTGGAGGATAAACTGATACCGCTTATCCGCACCCTGCAAAAAGAACATGAAAAGCGACTACAATGGAACATTCCGATATTCGTCCGGCAGGGCGAAGCCTATCAGAAAATCAAGAAACGTGTGCGCCTTGTAGCCACCACCCGGATGAGCGTGCTGATACTGGGCGAGAACGGTACGGGCAAGGAACATATCGCACAACATATACACCAACAAAGCAAACTTGCCGATAAACCTTTTGTGGCAGTGGACTGCGGAGCCTTGTCCCCGTCATTGATACAATCCGCCTTCTTCGGACACGTCAAGGGTGCGTTTACTGGTGCCGAAGCAAACAAGACGGGGTATTTTCTGGAAGCGGATGGCGGCACGCTGTTCCTTGACGAAGTGGGCAACCTAACAATGGAGATGCAACAGATGCTGCTCCGCGCCATACAGGAACGCCGTTACCGTCCCGTCGGTGCAAAGGAGGACAAAACAGCCAACGTGAGGATAGTGGCTGCAACCAACGAGGATTTGCAGAAAGCCGTAACGGAAAAGCGGTTCCGGCAGGATTTGCTCTATCGCTTGCAGGAGTATGTGATAACCATGCCGCCCTTGCGCGACTGCCCGGAAGACATCATGCCATTGGCCGAGTTCTTCCGTGAAATGGCAAACCGTGAGTTGGAACGTGAAGTAAAAGGGTTTGCCGCATCTGCCCGTAATGCCCTGCTCGCCCATGCGTGGCCGGGCAACGTGCGCGAGTTGAAACAGAAGATACAGACGGCAGTCCTGCAATCAGAAGGCGATATGATAACCGAAGCCGATTTGGAACTTGACAATGAACCGTCCGCTACTTCCGCTTGTTTTACATTGAAGAGCGGGGATGAAGAAAGAGGACGTATCCTGCGTGCTTTGAAACAAGCAGCCGGTAACAAGAAAATGGCTGCAAAGATACTGGGTATCGGCAGGACAACGCTGTATAATAAATTGGTAGAGTATGGATTGAATGAAGAAAACTGACCGGAGTATGGCTGTAAATGGCAATAATTGATTAACTTTGCAATTGTATTTCAGAAAATAGCAGGCGATCGGGTAACTTTTCGCCGATGATATAGACATAAGACCGCAAGGCGTTTCGAGCGAAAATCTGGTAAATTGAAACTACGGAGACGATTGCGTGATGCTTATGCTATGCTTACGCATAGCGTGCATTCACGTACTCTCCGTAAAGGCTTTACCAGAGCCATCGCTTGAAAGTAGTGTGAATTGCACGCTACTTTTTTGCCTCGCCAAAAAGGAAAGAAAATACGTTATGGCGAAAATACAATTACTTGCCGTTATCTCAATAGATGGCTGTCCGATGAAACTGCATCCCCGGAAGCGGTTGCTTCAAACCGAAGATTACGGTATGGATGAAATACGTGCCAATGCCCTGTATAAGCTGACATCCGACTATTCGGTATCCGTGCTTCAAGAATGGAGGGAGGAAGGTGGAAGCATTTGCCATTTGTTGGAAGTAACTGCCGGGAATACCGAATATGCCAACGGACTGTTACGGATGAACGTGATAGATGAAATCATACTATACGTTGTTCCAACCATCGACGGAAACGGAGCGCATTTTTTCAAGTCAGCACTACCTATGAATGACTGGCGGCTTATGGAGAACAAAACTTATAGGGACGGAGTAATCCGGCTTACCTATCATAAAGAGCCACGGGCATAAAATGTTCAGATTATGAACATCTTGGCGGGATTTCCGTGCTCAGAAAGTGAACACATGTTCAGAATCTGAACACATTTCACAAGGGATGCAATCAAGGATAAAATTATTTTTGAATTTTATCTTTCTGAAAAACAATGTAGTACAATTTTCTCACAATCTTTTCTCGTGTTTAGGGCTATGATTTGCACCATATATCAGTGTGCGCACACTGATAAACAAGTGTAAACCCTCAAAACAGAAAAGAGAATGAACCATCTCATACTGGCGGAAACACAGTTTTTCGCCATGATAAACGGAAAAGACAACGGTAGCACGGAAACGGCATACGGCGGATTCGTGCAGGAAGTAATAAACCTGTGCTACGGCGGCAATGATGCCAAGCATATTATTGTGGCGTTGGCTTTTGCCGAAATCGAATTACAGCACCATCCACAGAACTTGTCGGTATCGGAGGAGAATGTCGTCACTGTGTATATCCGCAAGGCGTTATCCTTCATCCGAAAGATGCAGAAGATAGTATCCGCTTCTGCAATTACCTCCGTGCCACCACTAACATCCACATCCGAAACCAAAGCCACAGTCCCAGCCCTGCAATGGACCGGTAATGCCGTCGAGTTGGTAGAGCTAATCTATGCCCTCTACGCCACCGGCTGCATCAATGGCGGCAAGGCTTCGCTGAAAGAGCTTGCCCCTGTCCTCTATTCCTTTTTCGGTGTGGAGTCCAAAGACTGCTACCGCTTCTATACGGACATCAAACGCAGGAAAAGCGACAGTCGCACCTACTTCCTTGAAAAGATGCAGGACAAACTGAACGCGAAGATGCGACATGACGATGAATTGGAGCGGATGAGGAGATAAACGAATGCCAAACAAAGGATAAGCGGCCGGATTATACGGTTTCTTATCCTTCTTCATTTACAATCACTCTATTATCTGCCGGAAAGCCGATTAAAATCATTAACTTTGCAAGTATTAATCAATGACGGATGAAAATAGATAACCTCGAAATATTGAACGGACTGATTGCCGGAGCCGAAGGCGGGACAGTTGAGTTCAAAGAAACTACCGGGCAGTTGGAGCGTGGAATGGAAACTCTTTGTGCCTTCCTGAACGGTACGGGCGGCACGGTGCTGTTCGGTGTAACCGACAAGGGAAAGATTATCGGTCAGGAAGTGAGCGACAAGACGAAGCGCGATATTGCGGAAACCATCAGACGAATCGAGCCGTTTGCGACCATTGATATATCCTATACAGACATTCCGGGAACGAACAAAAGTGTTATAGCTTTATCAGCGGAAGAACAACGATATATGCGCCCGTTCACCTATAAGGGGAGGGCTTATCAACGGATAGAGAGCGTTACATCTGCCATGCCGCAGGGTATATACAACCTGTTGGTTATGCAGCGAGGCGGAACCTATGCTTGGGATTCCATGCAAAATCCCAGCTTGAAAATATCCGACCTTGACGAAACGGCAATCTTGGGCGCAGTACGTGGAGGAATCAGAGGCGGACGTTTGCCGGAAGGTTCTATGCAGGAGGATGTCCGAACCATCCTTGAAAAATTTGACTTGTTGAATGATGGAAAGCTGAACAATGCTTCCGTTGTCCTATTCGGACGAAACTTCTACCATTATCCCCAATGTCTGCTCCGTTTAGCCCGGTTCAAAGGAACGACAAAAGATGAATTTTTAGATAATCAGCGTGTGACAGGCAATATATTCAACTTGCTGGATGCTGCAATGGCATTTTTCTTCAAGCATTTGTCCCTTTCCGGTAAAATTGAAGGTTTGTACAGAGAAGAGGAACTGAATGTGCCATATAAGGCATTGAGAGAATGTTGCATAAATGCTTTTGCACATCGTGTTTACCATCGCCCCGGCAGTTCAGTCGGGATTGCTATCTATGATGACCGCGTGGAGATTGAAAACAGCGGAACATTTCCGCCTGATATTACCATTGAGAAACTGTTGGGTGGCCACAATTCCGAACCACAAAATCTGATAGTAGCCAATGTGCTGTACAAAAGTGCAGTATTGGAGAGTTGGGGACGTGGCATAGCCCTTATGGTAAACGAATGTCGCCGTGTCGGTATTCCGGATCCGGAGTTTCATACCGACGGCAATGCTGTATGGATTGTGTTTCATTATACAAGAACTACAGTAGGACAAGACCCCACAGCAACCCCACAGCAACCCTATAGTAACCCCACAGTAACCCCACAGTTAGGAAAACTGTTGTCTGCTATTGGGAACAACACTCTCTCTGCTAAAGAAATCATGGAGAAAACGGGAATGAAAGATAAAAGGAATTTCTTAAAGAACTATATCCATCCGGCAATAAATTCCGGTTTGGTCCTTTCACTTTATCCCATAGGCTCCAAGAGTCCGCAACAGAAATACTATCTTACTGATAAAGGTAAAGGTTTCCTGCAACAATAACGGGTATGGCTAAAAAGAAGAAACATAAGAATGATGTAAAAACTGATTTACCGATAATCATGGATTATGGTATCGGCAGTATATCCGTTTATGACCCGGCAGACATGATGCCATACAACGAGCCGCCAATTAGCGAACAAATCCGCTTCAAGAAACTCGGCAAAGAGATGAAATCCGAGTTCAAGTGGCTGGTATCTTCCGTAGTGATTGAGTATTGGCAAGAAAACCGACAGATACCTTTCGGTGAAGAAATGTCGAAACTCAGAACCAGACTGTTGAGAATGTTTGCCGAAGAATACAGCATACTGCTTAAAGACGATACAGAGCTGAAAAATTATTTGCTGACGCTTGCCATTACCACCATCAACAAGCATCTCAAATCTGAGAATAAAAAGAGGGTGTCAAAACTCTCTTTTTAACAAAATTACCCTTGCTACAGATATCTGTGACAGGGGTAATTTTCATATTTTGGGTGTTTTGACACATCCCCTTTTTCATATATAAAGGAATCTGTTATTTCTGCTGCAACAGGTGTTTCAAGTTTTCATCATTTGCGATACGTTCCAGTTCCTCTTGAACAATCTGCTTCACTTCCTCCTTGATGCGCCTGTAATTCGCCTGAACCGTTTCCTTCATGCGGTCGTTGCCGTCCCCGTCCGTAAAGTCGGTAATGACGGGGATTTTCTTGTAGGCTTTCTCCTCGCGCCTCACCTTCTCGGCATCCACGACAATCTCGCAATGGAAAATCTTCTGCTCGATACGCTCGTTGAAGTTGTCGGACACCGAACCGACAAACATACCCTGCGTCAAGCCGGAAATCTTGCTCGGCGGGATGAGTGAATCCATCTGCGTGTTGATGGAGGTGGAAACATCCTGCCGGTTGATGGAAATGGACTGCCGTTTCTGCAACACCTTACCGAAGCGTTCGGAAAGCGTCTTGGCGGTTTCACCCACCACCTGACCGGAAAAGATATTGCCGACGGTGTTCATCACGACCTTCGCTTCTTTATCACCGTAGTCGCGCACCAACTGGCTGAAATCCTGAAAGCCCAGACACACGGCAACCTTGTTGCTTCGCGCGGTGGCGATAAGGTTGTCCAACCCCTTGAAATAAATCGTGGGCAGCTCGTCGATGATGACCGACGACTTCAGCATCCCTTTCTTGTTGATGAGTTTCACGATACGGGAGTTATACAGACCGAGAGCGGCCCCGTAGATATTCTGACGGTCGGGATTGTTGCCCACACAGAGTATTTTCGGTTCTTCGGGGTTGTTGATGTCCAGCGTGAACTCGCTGTCCGACATCACCCAATAGAGCTGCGGGGAAATCATCCTTGACAAAGGGATTTTCGCGCTTGCTATCTGCCCCATCAACTGCTCCGCAGCCCCTCCGAGCCATGCGTCCATGAACGGAGAAAGATAGTTTTCCAATTCCGGGTAAGAGGTCAGTATCGGGAAAATATCCTCATAGCGGCGGTTCAGGAACTCAATCGCATGGGGGAATGTACAATACTTGCCGTTCTGGAAAATTTTGAGATACCAGATAATAGCCGCGAAAAGGATGATGGGCGATTCTACGAAAAAGTCGCCCTGCTTTTGCACCCAACTTTTATTTAAGTTGAGCATAATGGTGTACGCACTCTCATAAGCGTCCGTAATATCCTCCATGAAGTCCGGGTGAATGGGATTGCAACGGTGCGAACGTCGCGGGTCATCGAAGTTTATCACATAAAACTTCGGTTTCACCTTGTAGCCCTCCGGGTGGTTCAGCAGATGGTTGTATGCTATCGTGGACAAGTCGCTGAATTTGAAGTCGTACACATACATCGAGAAGCCCTTTTCTATCTGCTGCTTGATGAAATTATTTACCACTGCATAGGATTTACCGCTGCCCGGAGTACCCAACACGATGGAAGCCCTAAAAGGATTCACGACATTGATCCAGCCATTGTTCCAACGCTTTTTGTAGTAAAACCGTGTCGGAAGATTGACCGAATACTCGCTTTCGATAAGCCGCGTTTCCTGCATGAAGCTCTCGTTCTCGTTGTTGAACACATCATCCATGAGGTTGT
>ENA-OYWF01000255-OYWF01000255.1-human-gut-metagenome-genome-assembly--contig:-NODE-255-length-13299-cov-3.609635_pt1 | contig 13299 bp, 13 predicted proteins | sample MGYA00244809_ERZ653394 | MGnify/ENA primary metagenome ERZ653394 (study PRJEB26926, sample SAMN06165151) | human gut metagenome | biome: ENVO:00009003; feature: ENVO:2100002; material: ENVO:00002003...
TCATCTGCGGTGAAGGCGACATCGAGGAAGGCGTCTCCGGCGAAGCCTCCTCGCTTGCCGGCAATGAGCAGCTCGGCAACCTGTTCGTCTTCTTCGACGCCAACCACATCCAGATCGAAGGCGAGACCAAGATCGCCCTCGACGAGAACGTGATCGAGCGTTACAAGGCCTACGGCTGGTACACCGATGAATTCAGCTTCATCCAGCCCGACGGTTCCTACAAGGAAGACATCGAAGGCCTGTCCAAGGTCATCGAGAAGGCCGAGCAGGTCACCGATCGTCCGCACTTCATCAAGGTCGACACGCTCATCGCATGGCCGACTCCGGGCAAGACCAACGATCCTTCGTCCCATGGCTCCGCTCTGGGCGACGAGGCCGTCGCGGGTCTCAAGAAGGCCCTCGGCCTCGATCCGACGAAGACCTTCGAGGTGGACGAAGAAGCACTGGCCCACGCCCGCAAGGTCGCAGAGCGCGGCCTTGAGGCACACAAGGAATGGGATGATGCCTTCGAGAAGTGGGCTGATGCCAACCCGGACAAGGCTGCTCTCTACAACCGCATCAAGAACGGTGAGCTGCCTGAGGAATTCGACAAGGCCATTGACGATCTCGAAGCCGGCTTCGAGGCCGGATCCAAGGTCGCAACCCGCAAGGCCTCCGGCGCTGTGATCAATGCCATCGCGCCGATCATGCCTGAGCTGTGGGGTGGCTCCGCCGATCTGGGTGGTTCCAACAACACCAACATCAAGGGCGCCGCGTCCTTCGCTCCGGCGGAAGATGCCACCACCCAGTGGCCGGATTGCTCCCCGTATGGCCGTCAGCTGCACTTCGGTGTGCGCGAATTCGCCATGGGCTGCATCACCAACGGCATCCTGTTGGGTTCCGACACCCGTCCGTTCTCCGGCACCTTCTTCCAGTTCGCAGATTACATGCGTGCCGCAGTCCGTCTGTCGGCTCTCATGGAGATCCCGAACCTGTACATTTGGAGCCATGATTCGGTGGCCCTCGGCGAGGATGGCCCGACCCACCAGCCGATCGAGCACCTGAGCTCCTTCCGCGACATCCCGCAGCTCGAAGTCGTTCGTCCTGCCGATGAGTGGGAGACCGCCGAAGCCTACCGTTACTTCTTCGAGAAGAAGAACACGCTGCCAACAGCCATGGTGCTGACCCGTCAGGGTGTCCCGACCCTCGTCGAGACCGCCGAGAAGGCCAAGGAAGGCGTGCGCAAGGGTGCTTACGTGCTCTACGGCGAGGAAGGCCAGCCGGACGTGATCATCATGGCCTCTGGCTCCGAGGTCCAGTGGGCCCTGGAAGGTGCCAAGAAGCTGGCGCAGGAGGGCATCAAGGCCCGCGTCATCTCCATGGTCTCGATGGAATGGTTCGAGGAGCAGGACGACGAGTACAAGGAGGAGATCCTCCCGAAGGGCATCAAGGCCCGCGTCTCCATCGAAGCCGGCTCCGCGATGTCCTGGTACAAGTACCTGGGCTCTTATGGCAAGGCCATCGCCATCGACCAGTTCGGCCTGCAGGGCGACGGTGCTCAGAACATGATCGATCTGGGCATCACCGCCGAGCATGTCGTCGAAGCAGCCAAGGCCTCCATCGAAGAGGCTCGCTGATTCATCTATGAGGGGATGCCATCCGGCATCCCCTCCCCTTTGCCTACACTGGTAGGCGTTGGATTTTTTCAACAACACAAATTAGGAGATACATAATGACTGCATCTACTCAGGCAATTTCCGATGCCGGCGTTTCCATCTGGCTGGATGACCTGTCCCGCACCCGCATTGAGTCGGGAAATCTCGAAGAGCTCATCAAGAACGATAACGTTGTTGGCGTCACCACCAACCCGTCCATCTTCCAGAAGGCTCTGAGCCAGGTCGGCCCGTACGACGCACAGCTCAAGGAACTCGGCAAGGTCGATGTCGAGACCGCCATCCGCGAGCTCACCACCACCGACGTGCGCAATGCCTGCGATATCTTCAAGCCGGTCGCCGAGGCCTCCGACTACGTCAATGGCCGTGTCTCCATCGAAGTCGATCCGCGCCTCGCACACGAGACCGCCGAGACCGAGAAGCAGGCTGAGGAACTCTGGGCCAAGGTCGACCGTCCGAATGCCATGATCAAGATCCCTGCGACCCTCGAGGGCCTGCCGGCGATCACCGCTACCCTGGCCAAGGGCATCTCCGTCAACGTCACGCTGATCTTCTCGCTCGAGCGCTACGAGCAGGTCATCGACGCCTTCATCGAAGGCATGGTTCAGGCCGACGCCAATGGCAAGGATCTGTCCAAGATGGCTTCCGTCGCATCCTTCTTCGTCTCCCGTGTCGATACCGCGGTCGACAAGAAGCTCGAGGAGATTGGCTCCCTCGAGGCCAAGGGTCTCGAAGGCAAGGCCGCTGTGGCCAACGCTCGCCTCGCATACGAGCTCTTCGAGAAGAAGTTCGCCGAGGATCCGCGCTGGGCTGCTCTGGAAGCCAAGGGCGCCAAGAAGCAGCGTCCGCTGTGGGCCTCCACCGGCACCAAGAACGCCGCTTACTCCGACGTCAAGTATGTCGATGAGCTCGTCGCCAAGGACGTCGTCAACACGATGCCTGAGAAGACCCTGCTCGCTGTGGCCGATCACGGCCAGGCCACGCTGGGCATCATCCCGGGCAACTATGACGAAGCCCACGACATCATGAACGACCTCGCCGAGGTTGGCATCAACTTCAAGGATGTCACCGACAAGCTCGAGGCCGATGGTGTCGCCGCCTTCATCAAGTCCTGGGATTCGGTGCTCACCGATGTCCAGTCCGGCATCGACCGTGTCAACGGCTGATTTCGACTGACTTGGTCTAGTCAAGACATAATCGGATGGGCCCAGCATTTGCTGGGCCCCTTTTCTATATGCATCGAAGGCAATCGATCACTGTGTGCGGATGCCGATGCTTCGTGCGAACACCTCGGAAAGGTCGGCGATCTGCTCCAAAGACATGGTGGTCCCATGCAGTGAATCGACATTGCGAATCTCCCGTAGCCGCGCGCCACGCAAATCCACATCGGCACATATGGCATGCTGCAAGGAGAGCACGTCTATTCGTGTCCCAGCGAATGCGATGCGCGAGAACTTGGCATCGTTGCCGTCCAGCTCCCCTATCTCGCAATCGCGGAACATGATGTCACGGCATATGGCATCTCTGCAATTGAGATAGTCGATGCGGCATCCACGAATCTCCATGCCAATGATCTTCGCCGTGTTCGCCTGAACGGCACCGAAGGAGCAGTGGACCGCAATGCTGTTTTCCATGCCGATGCTGCGGATGCCGAGCAACGCAGTGCGGCAGGAATCCACAAGCACATGATTAACATGTGTGCGCTCGGCAATGATTGTGTCAATTGCGAGATTCCTGAACTCGCAATTGAGCAACGCAGCGGCGGTCATATCGATCGTGGAGGCCTGCTGGTCGAAGAAGCGGCGTGAATCCTGATCGTCCTCGGCAGTAAGCAACGAGAGCCGCGATTCAATGAGCCCTTCCCCGCCCATCGGGAATTTGGGAAGGCGGGGAGGCTGAGTGTCACGAATGGCTGCCATGGTGAGAGTCCACAGATTCACTCGGCAGATGCAATGATTCGAGGAACGCCTCGATACGTGAGCAGGCCTCTTTGATGTTCTCCATGCTCGTTGCATACGAAATGCGTACGAAGCCTTCCCCGGAATCGCCGAAGGCAGTGCCGGGGACGATGGCCACCTTGTGCTCCTCCAGCAGGCGCACGCAGAACTCGTCTGAGGTGAGGCCTGAGGATGTGATGTTCGTGAACACGTAGAACGTGCCTTTCGGTACATTCGTCGTCAGTCCCATACGGTTGAGCCTGGCACAGATGAGGTTGCGCCGCGATTCATATTCCCTGCGCATCGACTCGGTATCGGCAATGCCGTGTTCAAGCGCCTCAATCGCCGCATACTGTGCCGATGTGGGTGCGGACATGATGACGAACTGGTGCACTTTGGTGAGCTGTTGGCTCAGATCCGCGTTGCTCAGCAGGTAACCGAGGCGCCAACCGGTCATGGCGAAGGCCTTTGAAAAGCCGTTGATGACGAGCACCTGATCGCGAATCTGCTCGAAGTTGGCAGGTGAGCAGAATTCTCCCTCGAACAGCAGTTCGGAATAGATCTCGTCGGAGATTCCTTGAGGATTGGAACCACACGCTCGTAGTCCTCGCGGGTCATCACGCCACCGGTCGGGTTCGACGGGAAGTTGAGAATGATTGCCTTGGTATGGTCGTTGATCGCGCGTTCGAGGTCCTCCGGCAGTAATTTGAAATCGTTGTCTTGCGTGAGCTCAATACGCACTGGCACCCCACCCGCCATCAGGATCGCCGGCTCATAAGCCACGTAGTTCGGGTCCAGCACAATCACCTCGTCGCCGGGACTGATCAACGTCCGGCAACATAGATCCACCGCTTCCGAACCACCGACAGTCACGAGAATCTCGGATTGCGGGTCGTAGTCGATGCCGTAGCGGCTGTGGTAATACCCTGCGATTTGCTTGCGCAGGGCGATGAGTCCCCGGTTCGCGGTGTAGTGCGTATGGCCGTCTTCGAAGGACTCCACTGCTTTCGCGCTGATATGCCACGGTGTGTCGAAGTCCGGCTCCCCCACACCGAGCGAGATCACACCCTCCATGGAGTTCGCCAGATCGAAGTATTTGCGAATGCCGCTCGGTTTGAGATGCGCGATGGTCTGGTTGATCGGCTTCATCAGTAGCTCACCACCAGACGGTCCTCGGCACGGTTCGGCCGACCGGCGCCGGTGAGTATGCCGGATTGTTTGTACTGCTTGAGCACGAACAACGTTTTCGTGCTCTGCACGTTCTCCATGACGGCGATGCGATCGGCCACAAATTGGCACACTTCGAACATCGTCTTGCCCTGCACCAGGCAGATGAAGTCGTTGTCGCCGGTGATCAGGTAGAGCGAATCAATCTCGGGGTATTTTGCGAGCAACGCCGCGGTATGGTCGTAGCCCTTGCCTTTCATCGGGCTGACTTCCACCTCAATGAACGCCATGATGCGTTCGTCACGCAGCACCTTGTTGTAGTTGATCACCGTATGGTAACCGCAGATGATCTTCTGCTCCTCCATGCGGCGGACGGCCTGCTGCACCTCTTGTGCCTCCTCGCCCAGAATGTCCGCCAGATCCCGTGCATCGAGCCGCGCATCGTTCTCGAGCAGTTCGAGTATCGCCTGATCGTTCGCGCTGATGTTCCCCTCGGCCATGTCTCCTGTCATCCTTTCCGCATTCCCTGTTGTTCGCCAAGCCATGCATGCGCCTATTGGCGATAGTGGCTGAAGAAGTGTGTCATTTTGTCGACGGCGCCTTTGAGCACCTCGACGCGCGGCAGGTAGACCACACGGAAATGGTCCGGGTCCTTCCAATTGAAACCGGTGCCCTGCACGATGAGCAGTTTCTCGTCGTGCAGCAGATCGAGCGCGAATTGCTCGTCGTTGCGAATGTTGAATTTCTTCGCATCGATTTTCGGGAAGATGTAGAAGGCCGCCTTCGGTTTGACCGCCGTGATGCCATCGATTGAGTTCAGCGCGTTGTAGATGTATTCACGCTGTTCGTATATACGGCCCCCCGGAACGAGGTAGTCGTTGACACTCTGATGGCCTCCCAATGCCGTCTGCACGATTGATTGGGCGGGTACATTCGAGCAGATGCGCATGTTCGTGAGCATGTCAAGGCCTTCGATGTAATCCTTCGCGATCGACTTGTTGCCTGACAGGATCATCCAGCCGATGCGGTACCCGGCGATCATATGAGACTTCGACAAACCGCTATAGGTCACGCAGAACAGGTCGGGGGCGAGGGAGGCGATTGACGTGTGGGTGAGCCCATCCATGACGAGGCGGTCATAGATCTCGTCGGAGAAGATCATAAGCTGGTGCTGCCGCGCCAGTTCGACGATCTGCTGCAGCACCTCGGTCGGATAGAGCGCGCCTGTCGGATTGTTCGGGTTGATGATGACGATTGCCTTGGTGCGATCGGTGATCTTGGCACGCATATCGTCGATGTCCGGATACCACTCCGACTGTTCGTCGCAGACGTAATGCACTGGTTTGCCGCCTGCCAGGGTGACGCATGCCGTCCACAACGGATAGTCGGGGGCCGGTAGCAGCACTTCGTCCCCGTCGTCCAACAACGCACTCATGCTGAGGTTGATGAGCTCGCTCACACCGTTGCCAGTGTAGATGTCTTCTACTCCCACATTCGGCAGGTTCTTGAGCTGAGCGTACTGCATGATCGCCTTACGGGCTGAGAAGAGCCCCTTTGACGCCGAATACCCTTCCGTATCGGTGAGCTGTTGTGCCATGTCATAGACGACTTCGTCCGGTGTACGGAATCCGAATGGGGCTGGATTGCCTATATTGAGTTTCATCACATGCATGCCGGCTGCTTCCATGCGCGCCGCCTCGTTGACCACCGGTCCGCGTACGTCATAGAGCACGTTGTCCAGTTTATGTGACTTGGTGAAGACCCGTCGGGAGCCGATGTTCATGGGTTCCGATGTGACACTTGATGGCACATCAGGGAACGAGGGGTCCTGCACATTATTGTTCGCTGCCGCTTCCATGTCTTGCTCCTGTTCAATTTCAGCGAGTTCATTGTTATGTTCAATATGTTCAGAATTCTGAATCGAACTATTCTGTTCAACTCTCTTGATATGTTCAAAATCGGCGTCTGGACTCACGTGTTCAATCTTTGCGAAGGTTTCAGGATCATCGTCGAACGGCACGCTCTCGCCTGCCAGCCAATCCGCGTTCACCCGCAACACAGCCGCGAGGAATCGCTCAATATCGCGGCGCGGTCTTGTTTTGCCGCTCACATATTGACTGATGTGGCTGCGCCCCAGCTTGACTCCATGGTCCTGCGCCGCTTTGACGAAGTCGATCTGCTTGATGTTGCGCAACTCCATCGCCTGATTGAGGCGCGTGGTGAAATCGGTCATGCCGTCCCTCCGTTGAACTTAGAACATAAGTGTTTCTTCGAAGCGTACCGTAACGGTTGAACATAGTTTTGACTTGAACATTTCAGTGTTCAAAATACAGAAGTTCAAGATCAATTTATGAATATGCGGTGTTCAATCCATTTCGCCACGCCGTCATCGTTATTCGAAGCACATATCTCATCGGCTATGTTCAATACTTTCGGATTCGAATTGGCGACGGCCACTCCGGTTCCCGCACGCTGCATCATGTCAATGTCGATGATGTCATCGCCAAATGCGACCACATTGTTCAAATCGATGTTCCAGCGGTCGCACAGCAGTTCCATGGTGTACTGTTTGTTCGCATGTGGATCCATGAGCATCCACAGACTTCCCTCGCTGATGTTGAGCGACAGTTCGTCAGGAAGCAATGTGCTGAGCAACGGAGTCTGCTCGTTGGTTGGGAAGATGATGATCTTGTCTGCGGTGCCCTCTGGGACGTCGGTGAAATCGGTGAATCGCCACGTCTGTGTCTTCCAGTACTTAGACACATCGAAATTCGTATATCGTACGTCATCCATGACGATGCCTATCTCGATGTCGGGAATCACATGCGCGATTGATCGGCACACCTCGCAGGCATAGTCTGAAGAGAAGCCTATTTTCAACAGTTGCCCGTTGGGAGTAGATTTGGTTCCGGTGAGCATCGCGTAATCAGAGGTCGCCGGATGGAAGTCGATGAGTGCGCCATTGAGATAGATGCATGCATCGGCATGCAATCGGCGTACCATGTCGAGACCTGTGCTGACTGGACGTGCGGTGGCCACGACAAACGGAACATGGTTGCGATGCAATGTGTCAACAGTGTGAATCGTGTAGTCCGACAATGCGCGTTGTTCGAAGGTCTTGCCGTCATGGAGCAATGTGCCGTCCAGATCGGCGACAATGAATGGTTCCGTCAAGTCCACTCCCCTGTTCGTGGATCATATGCTGTTGTATAACAAAAACGAAAGGACCCATGCCCTCCTAGGGAGGAGCATGGGTCCTTTCACAAACTCATATCAGGCGACACCGAACTTGGTGAACAGTCCGAGCGCAATGATGATGGCAACCCAGATGAGTGCGATGATCACAGTCCAACGGTTCAGGTTCTTCTCGGCAACGCCAGAGGAACCGGCGTTCTGCGTAAGGCCGCCGCCGAACATGTCGGACAGGCCGCCGCCCTTGCCTTTGTGCATGAGGATGAGCAGGGTAAGCAGCAGACTGAGCACAACCAGCACAATCTGCAGAATCAGCTTGACTACAGTCACGGGTGAACCTCCAAATTTCAATACCGTTGTCCAGTGTACCGCAAGTTCGCGAAAAAGCGTGCAAAATCAACTATTATCATGTGAAGATGTTGTCGCAATCGTCTTCCTGCAGATTGTGGTGAGCTCATCGACGTCGAGGGCGGCACCTCCGATGAGGAAGCCGTCGACGTCCGGCTCCTCAATCAGCTCCACACAGTTCTTCGAAGACACCGAGCCTCCATACAGTACACGCACGGTCTGCGCCACATGGTCGCCGAATGATTTCGCCAGATCCACGCGGAAGGCATGGGCGGCGTCCTGCGCTGTCTGCGGTGTAGCAACCATGCCCGTGCCAATCGCCCAGACGGGTTCATAGGCGATGATGAGTTTTGATGCCTCCCCATCGGAAAGGTCGCGTGTCACGTCATGCACCTGTCCGACGGCAAACTCAAGTTCAATGCCCTTTCGCCTCTCCTCCAGACTCTCGCCGACGCATAGGATTGGCTGCATGCCGGCGGCAAGCACCGCTCGTACCTGATCGACGATGTTCGCATCGTCCTCCGGATGGTATTTGCGCCGTTCCGAATGGCCTACAATCACATAGCTGCAACCCAGATGCGCGAGCATGTCCGCAGAGACGTCACCGGTGAACGCCCCCTGTGACGTGACCGAAACGGCCTGGGCCCCGTATCTGATGCGCAAGTGTTCGGATTCCACCATCACCTGAACGCTACGAATCGAGGTGAATGACGGGAAGAGCGCCACTTCGCAACGATTGAAGTCAAAATGGCATCGTTTGAGGTTCTTGGAGAATGCCCGGACGAACTCGGTCGCCTCAAGATGATCGAAGTTCATCTTCCAATTGCCCGCAACCATGGGGATGCGTCGTGTCGATGCCATATTGCCTTGCCTGTCCTCCATATGAGAACGTGGCGCCCAGTACCTATTGCCGGGCGCCACGTCACACCGTTATTGGGCTAGTGTTGTGAATCCCTACTCGAGGACCTTGAGGCCAGGAAGCTCCTTGCCCTCGAGGAATTCGAGAGAGGCGCCGCCGCCCGTGGAGATGTGCGAGAAGCCATCTTCGGGGAATCCGAGCTGACGCACGGCCGCAGCGGAATCACCACCGCCGACGATGGTGAAGGCACCATGTTCGGTGGCATCCACCAGAGCCTGGGCGACGGCCTTGGTGCCTGCCGCGAAGGCAGGAACCTCGAAGACGCCCATCGGGCCGTTCCATACGACCGTCTTGGAATCGACGATCTTGTCGTGGAACAGCTTGCATGACTCAGGTCCGATGTCGAGGCCCATCATGTCAGACGGAATCTGATCGGCGGGAACCACCTTCGGATCGACCGGAGTGTCACCAGCCGGGAAGCCCTTGTTCACGACGATGTCAACGGGAAGCACCAGTTCGACGCCGTTCTTGTCGGCGGTTTCGATGTAGCCCTTGACCTGGTCGATCATATCCTCTTCCAGCAGGGAGGTACCGACTTCGTAACCCTTGGCCTTGAGGAAGGTGAACACCATGCCGCCGCCAATGACGAGACGATCGGCCTTGTCGAGAAGGTTCTCGATCACTCCGAGCTTATCGGAGACCTTGGAGCCACCGAGCACAACGGTGAACGGACGTTCCGGATCCTCGGTCGCCTTGGAGAGGGCGTTGACTTCCTTCTCCACCAGCAAGCCAGCGGCGGCCGGCAGGTCGGCAGCGACATCGTAATCGGAACCCTGTGCGCGATGAACCACACCAAAGCCGTCGGAGACGAACACATCGCCGAGAGCCGCAAGCTTCTTGGCGTATGCGGCACGCTCGGCCTCGTCCTTGCTGGTCTCCTCAGGGTTGAAACGAACGTTTTCCAGCAGCACAACGTCGCCGTCCTTCATGGCGGCTACCTTAGCCTGGGCGTCCTCGCCATAGGTGTCGGAGGCGAGAACCACAGGAACACCGAGAAGTTCGCTCAAGCGTGCAGCCACGGGAGCCAAGGAAAGCTCCGGAACAACCTTGCCCTTCGGGCGGCCGAGATGGGCCATGAGAATGACCTTGGCGCCTTCCTTGCGCAGAGCCTCGATGGTAGGCAGCGCCGCCTTGATACGACCATCGTCGGTGATCGTAGTCCCATCCAGCGGAACGTTGAAATCTGCGCGAACCAGAACGCGCTTGCCCTTCAGATCTCCAAGATCCTTGAGTGTCTTCATTCGTTATCCTTTCTAACCGCAAGAATGCGGGTGTGGCTTATGCCATCCCTTGCATTCTAGCGTCAAATCCACGCGATATCGGTTCGATTATCCGTTACGCAACATCACGCCTTACACCAGCTTACGCCATTGCGGCGTCCTGCTCCGCTTTCTCCGCCCGTTGCAGCAGACGACGGATGCGACCTGCCACCGCGTCCTTGCTGATTTGCGGGCGTGCGGCTCGTCCGAGCTCCTCCAAGGAGAAATCGGGGTGATCGATGCGCAATTGCCCGGCGGCACGAAGATTCTGCGGAATATCGTCTCCGAGCACATCGAATGCATGCTGCACTTTCACCACGGCCTCGGCGGCGGCTTTCGCACTGCGTCGCATATTTGCGTCATCGAAGTTTGCCAGTCGGTTGGCGCGATGGTGTGATTCGGTGTCGGGTCTCTTGCCGGTCCAATCGCGTACGGTGCTTGAGGCTCCCATCATCGTGAGGAGCCGTTCGATGGCATCCGGGTCGGAGAGATGGACGCGTACGGAACTGCGCACCGTATGCTTTGCGGCTCGTATGCCGAGGCGCTGACCCATGGCGATGAGCGAATCCGCTGTCTCCTCGTTCGGACAGATAATCTCAAGCGCGCTGGGTTTGTCGGGATCCGAAAGCACACCAGCAGACATGAAGGCACCGCGCCACACACCCTTGATTTGGGCAATGTTGCCGTTGGACAGATCCGTTGGCAGTCCGCGGACGATACGGTTGAGCCGTGGGTCTATCATGCCGGTGCGCACCGCCAATGCGAAACCGGCGCGTGCGCCGACGTCCACGGCATATCGACGCATGGAGCCCTGAGGGGTCTTCACATCGACGGATTTGAGGGCGGCTGGGATTTTATACAGGCTCTCGATTGTTTCCTGGAGCCAGTGGGCGGCTTCCATGGAGTCGAATTGTGGTTGGACGATGATCTGCGTCGAGGATTCACGCTGCACCTTGCGGAATCCTCGGCCGAAGTACAGCATCGACGTCACCTGTGCCTTCTGCACCGCCGGGGATCCCCCATCGATGTTCGACAACTCGCTTTTGACCTCATCGAGAAGCGCCAAAAGATCCTCCTGTAAGTTGTGTGGTACCTATTACGGTTCGGCGTGTCTCATTGACTCCGCTGTTCTGTGATACCGAACGTCTTGGACATCTTTGTTGAGTTTTCCCACATGTTGAAGTTGCTTTCACGATATGGGAAACCACTTGCAATCATTGGGTTTTCCGATCCAACTCTCGGGCCGAGACGGAGACCGAGAGGCCATGCGACCGCAATCTTGATGCCAATGCCTCGCTCATCGCCACGGAACGATGCTGGCCGCCGGTGCAACCGATTGCGATCGTCACATAATGCTTGTCCTCCTGTGCATAGCCTTGGATCGCTATTTCGATGGCCTTCTCATAGGCATCGAGGAACTGTGTGGCCTTGTCATTCGACAGCACGTATTCGCTCACCGGTGCATCATGTCCGTTGAGCTCTCGTAGCTGTGGCACCCAGTAGGGATTGGGCAGGAACCGCACATCGGCCACGAAATCGGCATCGATCGGTATGCCGTACTTGAAACCGAAACTGAAGATGTGCACGGAAACGGTTGTGGGTCCGTTGCCTGTCAAAGCCTCGTAAAGCTTGGTGGAGAGCTGGTGGATGCTCAGTTTCGAGGTGTTGATCACGATGTCGGCACGTTCCTCGAGGTTCTCGAGCAGTCTCCGCTCTTCGTGGATGCCGTCGATAAGACGGTTACCCTGCTGCAAAGGGTGCGGCCGGCGGACGGATTCGAATCGCTTGACCAATACGTTGTCATCGGCATCTAGGAAGAGGATGCGCGTTTTGAGGCCCAGATCATCCAGATGCGAGAGCACCGAACTCAGGTCCATGAAATAGTCGCGGGAGCGCACGTCGATCACTGCTGCAAGCTTATGAAACCCGGATTTCGACGCAGTCATCATGTCCACCATGGGTTCGAGGAGTTTGGGTGGCATGTTGTCTACCACATACCACCCCATGTCCTCTATGCTATGGGCTGCGTGCGAACGACCGGCGCCGCTCATGCCGGTGATGAGCAGCACTTCAAAGCCTTCCGTAGGAGAGGCTGCATGCGGTGATTCTGGTCCCGTGCCTCTTTGTTCATTGCGTGCGGACTGCATCACAACTCCTTCTCCAACGCTTCCCACATGGCCTGTTCCAGTGTACCGGTTTGGGGTGGATTATTCAGGGCATCATCCACATCGGCACCCCCGATTATTCCCGTCATCAGCAACACTTGCGCCACGGCCTGATGTAGCAGCATCCGCTCTCCTCCTATGGTGAGGCCGCCACGATCGCGCCAGGCCACCATGAGTTCGGTCGGACGGGGATCGTATACGACATCGAGCAATGCCCCATGGATGGGTTGTGCATGCTCCGCGAAATGCCGGGCAACCACATCGGCGCCCGTTCCGGGAATCGTACTGATGGCGATGTTGCATTGTTCCAGTGCTGGAAGGCAATCCTCCAAGGAGATGCTACGAACCGTCACACCATGCGCGGCACCCAGCTCGATCAGTGCCGTGCTGCGATTCGGATGCCGTGCGGCGACAGTGATCTGGGAACAGCCCATCGTGATGCACGCCGCCAATGCCGAAGTCGCGGTGTTGCCGTTGCCGAGTATGACTGCGTGTGGTTGAGCTGGCAACGTCATGACATGGGTGCGAAAGGCATCATGGAAAGCACGCACAATACCATAGACATCAGTGTTGTAAAGTGCCATGGCCGGAAGATCCCGACCCGCTGAGGTCGAGGGGGAATCCCAATCGAACACGACGGTGTTGGCGACGCCAAGCTCC
>ENA-OYWF01000262-OYWF01000262.1-human-gut-metagenome-genome-assembly--contig:-NODE-262-length-12991-cov-3.014069_pt1 | contig 12991 bp, 8 predicted proteins | sample MGYA00244809_ERZ653394 | MGnify/ENA primary metagenome ERZ653394 (study PRJEB26926, sample SAMN06165151) | human gut metagenome | biome: ENVO:00009003; feature: ENVO:2100002; material: ENVO:00002003...
GCTGTGACCTCTCGGATCTGATAGCGGGTCAGCGGCAGCGGCTTGCTGGCCGCAACGCCTCGGGCGTCCGTTGTGATGTAGTCCACCACCTTGCCGCTGCGGGCATTGACGATCTCATAAACAGCGCCCTTGAGCGGGGTGCCTGCGGCGGTGCCGGTGACCTCGTTATACTCAGCGGCGTACTTATAAATCTGGATCTGGCCCGTGACAGCGGTATTTTCCCACTCGATCTCCACGGTTTTGCCCGGAGAGACATAAACGGTCTTATACTGCTTATCCAGCGTGTAGCCGGGAGCGGCTTCCAGCTCTCTCAGATAAAAGCGGCCGCTCAGCCCGCCAGGAATCTCGTCAATGTAGATGTAGCCCTCATCGTCCGAGGTGTACTCGCCGATGGGCTTCTTGTTCGCATCATAGAGGACAAACTTTACGCCATAGATCCCCTCTCCCGTGGCGCTGTCAATTTTGTGGATGACGATGCCGCTGAGCTTTTTGTTGGTCACCTGAAGCGTCACACGCTTGCCGTCCTTGATCTCAAAATAGTGGGGCGTATCATCCAGCCGGAACGATTTGTTCGATGTGACCTCTTTTGCATAGTAGCTGCCATCCTCCAGAGCCACGAACACACGGCCATTTTTGTCCGTCGTAACGGTATCCACCAAGGCATCGTCCACCTTGCGGATCTCAAAGGTCGTATTGGGGATGCGCTCACTGTGGTTATCCTCGTTGACCTTGATGATCTCCACGCCGCCCACAGGATCATTGTAAAAGTGGAGCGTCTGGGTGTCATTAGGATTGATCACCACGGTCTGGGTGCGGGTGTTTTCATCGATAGTGTAGCCAGGGATCGTCTGCACCTCCGTCACCACCACGGTACCGGAAATACCGGAAATGGTGATTTTGCCCTCCTTATCCGTCCAGTACAGGCCGGTGGAGGACAGCGTGCCGCCTTCAGCGTCCACATAGGAGCCGTCTGCGTAGACGATCTTGAACTGAACGCCCTCCAACGGCTCCTTTGTGATGGAATCCTGCTTGACGATGATGAGGTTGCCCTTGGGTTGGTTGCGGAACTCTACCGTGACAACTTCATTGGACTTGACCTTGACGGTCTGCGGCGTATCGTCGAGAATGTACCCCGCCTTCGCACGGATTTCTTTGATGATAAGCGTGGTGCCGGGAGTGATGTCCGTAATCGTGAACGTACCTGCGCTGTCCGTCACGAACTTGCCGTTGGCGTTGCCAATCAGGTTGCCGTCCGAATCCGTGACAAGGAACTCGACGTCAGAGATGGGAGCGTTCGTCACAGCGTCCACCTTTTTCACAAGCACACCGCCCTTGGGCTGATTACGGAATTCCAGCGTCATGACAGAGTTGCGCTTGATCTTGATGCTCTGCGGGGTATCGTCGAGGATGTAGCCATCCTTGGCACGCACCTCTTTTGCGATGACCGTCATGCCGGGCGTCAGGCCGTCAATGCGGATGGTGCCTGCGCTGTCGGTCACATATTTACCGTTGGCCGTGCCGATCACGCTGCCATCCGAATCCGTGACGAAGAATTCCACATCGGAAATAGGCGCGCTGGTGACAGCGTCTTTTTTGACGATCAACAGCGAGCCCATCTTATCGTTGCCGAAGGTCACGGTAATGACATCCTGATCCTTACCGGAGAGATAGACCGTTTCCGCGGCGTCGGTGATCACATACCCGTCCGGCGCGGAGATCTCCTCGCAGACATAGGTGCCTGCCTTGAGGCCGGTCACGACGATGGTTCCATTGCTCGAAGTGCGGTACTCGCCGATAACCGTGCCACCCGTACCGGAGGTGCCGCCGAGGTAGCGGATGCGGAACCACGCGCCCTCCAGCGGCTGACCACTCTCGCTGTCCACCTTGCGGATGATGATTGCGGAAAGAGGCGTGTTCTCAAAGGTTAGGATTTTGCTCTCACCACCGGAGATGAAGCATTCCTGCGTGGCAGCCTCCTTGATGGCATACCCGGACGCCGGTTCCAATTCAGTTACTTTGTACCAGCCATCCTTGATCTCAGGGAGAATAATTTTTCCGCTTGCGTCAGAAAAGTAAGTGCCGAGGTCGTTGAGCTCACCGGTGTCGGTATGGTTGCTGCCATACCAGATCTGGAACTTGGCACCCTTGACGGGATCACCGGTGACGCTGTCCACCTTGCGGATCTCCAGACTGGGCTTGAGGGCGTTGAAGAAGGTGACGGTAGAGGTTTCGCCGGGTTTCAGCGCCACTTCCTGGGGGATGGGGCAGAGAATGACATGACTGGGGACATTGATCTCCGTTACTTTGAATGTGCCAACAGGAACAGAGTCGAGGAAAATCCGCCCATGGTTATCGGTGGTGGCGCTGGTGGAAAAGCTGCCGTCGATCTGCTCGATGCGGTAGGTCACGCCCTCGATAGGCTCTCCGTTGGCGATGTTCTTCTTGACAATTTCAAGACCGGGCTTTTCATAGTCAACGAAAGTGACCTCGGAGGTTTTGCCGGGGCGCAGCGCCACGGTCTGCTCGGTATTGGTTACGATGTACGGCTCGGGAACGGATTCCTCACGCACAACATAGACACCGGCAGGAATGGCCGAGAGCGTTGCGGAACCGTCCGTCCCGGTCGTGACGGAGGTGGAATAGCTGCCGGTAACGGACTTAATGGAAAACACCGTGCCGGCGATAGGTTTGCCGCTCATGGCGTCCCGCTTGGTGATCTTCATATCGGGCAGTGCGTAATTTTCGGCAGTGACCGTGTACTGCTTGTCGCCGTCGGTGGTATCGACATAGACGCTGATGGGCGTAGAGTCGGCGCAGTAGCCCTCCGGGGCCTCGGTTTCCACGAAGGACCACAGGCCCTTGGTGACATCCTTGACCTCAATGATTCCGCCATTTTGGGTCACATCGCTGCCGACGATCTGACCGTCGCGGTAAATATTAAATTTTGCGCCATCCAAACCACGGGTCGTTCCTGCGGCAACCTTCCGCAGCGTAATATCAGCGTCCCCAGCCGGCGGCTTTCCCGGCTCAGATGTATTGGTGACGAGTTTTCTCGGCGCATAATAGTTAAAGAAAGCCTGACGCCCCTTAACGCTGGATTTCGCGTAGACCGCCCATTTTGCAGCTTCATCTTCTACCACAGTGGCGATGATGCCCTGTTCTGCGTATTCTTCAATTTGGCGCTGAAATTCTGCGTCTTCCTTGGCCTTTTCTTTCAACATCCAATCGATATAGCCCAGGTACATTTCATAGGTATCGGCGTTGGCGTAACCACCGCCATCGATGTCACCATCGCCCTCACCCTTGAAGGTCTGGTGATCCCACACATACGTCTGCGCAGCCATAAAAAGGCTGCCGGGGATGTCACCCTTATAGTCCGAAATGAACGTCATCATCCATTTGAAGTTTTCAAGCTGCTGGGCATCCAGCTCACCCATGCCGCTCTGCGCCAGCGCCGTTTTCAGCACGGTATCCGCGTCCGCTCCGGTGGCGGAGGTATAGGTGTAGCTGTTCAGAAAGCTGGCAGTGCCCCAGCGGTAGCCGTAGCCGCGGTCAAGGCAGTACAGCAGCTTGCCTGCCGCCATCGGGGGCTTGTAGCTGTAAGGCGTACCGTCATGGAGCAGTCGTGTTGTCCAGTAATTGGTATTGTCGGTGGGCTTGATGCCCGTTCCGCTGCCGGACGCGGCCAGCGCGGAAGTCGGGAGCAGCGTCAACAGCGTCATGATAACGAGAAACGCCGAGACGAGCCTGGTTCTTAGTTTTTTCAATGAGCTACCTCCTTGCAAAATTGCACAAGAAAAATCAGACCGAGGCTCCCCGGTCTGATTCGTGATATAGGATAACAGGATTTACTTCGTTGCCGGCTTGTCCACCGCTGAAATGCTGTATCCGCTGCGAAGAAATAGTTGGACACAGTACCAGCACTCCAAGCCGTTGGCGTCAGTCCCTCGTGCAAGGCCGACGCCGATAGCCGCATAGCTTTCATCTGTCATGTTTTCCATGTGCCCTGCGGATTTTGACCATGAATATACGAGCGTTTCCGCAAGCGCGGTTTTTTGCTGCGCAAGATAGAGCAGCGGGATCTGGTGGATATTTTCCCCAACCTGCCTGCAGTCCGTAACGGTGTAATACTTCCTGCCGTCTGGTCTGGTATGAGAATAGGCACCTGTGGCAGCCATTTCATCGGCCCGCACCTGCGCGGCCCGCATCAGTTGATCATCGGCCGTCAAAGCTGCGATGCCATGCTCCGCACGGAGGGCGTTGGTGCGAGCTACAATATCCTGCTTTGCAGCATCCACATCAGAAGGCGTAGCAGCAGACGGAACAGCTTCAGCGGAAGGAGCCTCGCCGGTGTAAGGCGCACCGGTTTCTATTTGCACACATCCGCTGTCCGCATCCCAGAACACATTGAAGCCGACCGCTTTGCCAATGTCGCGGAGTTTCACATAGTTGTGTCCAGCAATACCATACGCTTCCATTTGCACCTCCTGCCCATCGACAAAAATACGATGGCTGCTGCGTTCAGCGAGGATTCCCGCAGCATAGGCGGAAGCTCCGCCTGTGATAATAGCGCCGATAAAAAGGCCCGTAAACATCGTGAGGATCTGCTTCTTCATGGAAAAGCCTCCTTATTTTTGATCTACTATTCCTTTACGATCATAGAGCGGCTTTTTCAACAAAAGATTTTAAGATGCCTGAACAGCCTGCACACACCAGCGCTGACTGGAATCTCCGGCAACGCAGGTAAGGAGAGTCATTCGGTTATCCGTGGTAGAGGACAAATAGCTCCAATCGCTGCTGCTGATTTTGGTCACAGTCTCCACCAGATAGGTACGGGTACCCATGGATGTGGTATAGGTGATCTTATCGCCTGCATCCAGATCCTTGATGCTTCCGATCACATATTTGGCGCCGCGATTATGCCCGCAGACAGCCACATTACCGTTCCAGACGCTGGTACTGGTGAAATGCCCCAGCCCCTTTTTCATGCTGGCAGTCGTTTCACCTTCCCAGAGATAGTAATTCTTAACTCCGATGGCAGGAATGGAGATCTTTCCGACGGCACCGTTGGAGAGCAGAAAATCCTGCGTCAGCTCTGTGAAAGCGGGCGTCGCAGGAGTAGCTGTGGAGCCGCCCTGCAGAAAACCGGGGATCTCGACAGTCCCGCCGCCGGAAGAAATTCCGTAAATGCCGCTGCCGGATGCCGCAACACCCTGAAGACCGGGCAGCATGATTTTTTCCATCACGCCGGTTTGGGTGGTGCTGAGCTGCCCGTATTCCAGTTCGGGGATCTGGTAGTCCACCACATTTCTTCCACCGTAATTGTAGCGGGAGCCGTAGACATCCCCATAGGAAGAGGAGGGATAGTATTCCGGGGTGCCATCGGTTTCAAAGGAATAATCGGCAGCCTGTGCGCTGACCGCCATCGCAGAAAGCATGGCAGCCAGAGTCAAAGTCAATGAAAAAAACTTCTTCATACGGGAGCCTCCTGTTCTTCTTCAGCGGGAACGGTAAATTCATGCCAGTCATTGTGCTTGCTGGCTTGGATCGTGTAAGTATGGTCACTCTGCGGGAAAGAAACGGTGAACTCGCGCCCAGCCAGATGCCTGGCAAGGGATTTTTTCACCTCAACCGCGACGGTATCTCCCGGATTCAGTGTGAGAGCGCCTGCATCGATAGCGGGAACCTCGCTGTCAGGCTCCACACGGAACTTTGCAATCAGCCGGTACTCTCGGGGCTTGCTGTCCGGAACATACACATAGACATTTTTGCGGCGGCGCAGCAGGATGAGTGCAGCGGCGGCGATGCCCGCGCAGAGCAGCACGGCAGCGATGATCAGCAGCGGAGCGGCAAGGCTGTCATTATCCCAGATATGTGTTTTCTCGGGGACGATTTCACTTCCGGTATAAACCACGGTATAAGTGATGCTGTCCACGCCTTCCGAAGTAACGGTTCCGTGATATTCCGCCGTGGTGACATAGCCTGTGGCAGCCTGATAGCTGCTGGAGGCGGAATAGGTAGCGACCGCCTGATACTGAGCGGGAACCAGCGCCTCGCCGACGAGCGCCGTGCCTGTGACCTGCCATTCCACATTGGCAAGGGCGAGCGTTTTCCCGTTTTTGACGGTCGTGGCCGGCACATAAGACATGTCGTTGCGGTCCAGATTACCGATCACCTTCGTCTCGGTGGTTTTGCTGTATTTGGTGGTGTAGCCGGACGCCTCTGTGGAAAGCGTGGTATGATCCAGCACCAACTCGCCGGAGAAGCCGTCTTTTTCATAGGGCATACTGGGCGAAAGCTCTGCGAGGATCTGCGCAAGGTCATTTTTGGCGGTGTTGACTGTGACGGTTTCCGTTACAGTTTTGCTTTCCAGATACGGGTGTTCCACCTTTGTGGTATAGGCCCAGGTATAAAGATAACCGTCGTAGGAAAAGTCCTCTTCCTTCAGCTCATCTGGGTCAACCTCCGGGGAAAGCGTGTAGGTTTTTACAAGCCGCTGCTGGCCGTTCAGGTTTTCCGCTACCAAAGAATCGGGAACCTGAGCGGCAAAGGCGCTGACCGTCAGCGACATGGCAAGCAGCAGGCAAAGGGCCAGCTTTGATAAGCTCTTCATGGTGGCCTCTCCTTTTTTACAAATTCTGTTTGATGATTCTGGTGATGATGCCGACGGCGATGCCGCGTTCCTCATCCAGACGGGTAACGGCAAAGCTGACGTCGTCTTTTTTTCCGGGCATTCGCCGGTCATAGCAGGTGTGGGCAACCGCGTTGACACCGTTGTTGAGCCGGATGAACACAACGCCGTGCCGCACATCGGTCACTCTGCCGGCGTATTTGCCCTGCAGGACACATTTATCCAGATTGCTCTGGTTGGCGGCGGACGAAACGCTGCGGATATCTGCTGTGATGGAAATATGGTTGATGTCGCTGCGGTCAATGGTGAGCACACGGACAAGAACACGGTCGCCGACGCTGTAATACTCGCGGGCGTCACCGAACCATGCGGCAGACAGATCGCGGGCGAAAATCGTACACTCCACGCCGAACACTTCTACTCGCAGGACTTTTTCCGCAACGCCAATGACGCGCGCCTGTACGACGCGCCCCTCATAAATCATGGGGACGCCATCTTCGTTGGTGTCCAGATAGAAGGTCTGACGCTTACGGAGCATGGCGGCCTTGCGGCTTGCCACAACGCTGCGGGCGGTGTTATCCAGACCCCGGACGATGAAATCGATCTCCGCGGTGAGCATGGTCGCAAGGATACTGTTCATCCGCTCCATAAACGGCTTGTATTTCGCCCCATACGGAACGGGTCCGGAATAGAGCATCATTTCTTTCAGCGGGATCGCAACGCGATAGCCCTTGTAGTCAATGACAACGATAGTACGGCCGGAAGGGGTCTGCTCCACGCCGTCCAACGTTCCGGTCAAGATGCGCCCGGTGATATGCGAGGTTTTGATCTCGTGCCAGATGACCTCACGGCGTTCTTCTTCCGTTTCGATACGGTCTTTTGCATCAACGGTCAGAATGTAGGAGTCACGGCGTCCGGCAGGTGCGGGAGGTGCAGTAGGCTGCGGAGCAGCTTCACCATCTGCGGATTCCGTTTCATCTTCAGCGGGCGGAACATTTTCCACATTTTCTTCCAGCAAAAGTGCATCCAGAGCATTTTCGCCGCTGCTGTCAAGGGGTGCCGGAGTGCTGCTGTTCAGCTCCTGTAAAATGCTGTCGTACTCCGGGTCCTCAGCCTTTTCATCGGAAACGGGGACAATCTCTGCGGCATCAGCGGTGTTTTCGGCATCCGGCTCGTTTTCCTCAACCTCTGCTGTGCCGCTCACATCGCCGGAGCCGAGATCAACTTCCGGGGGTTCTGCCAGCGGAGTTTCCGTGTAGTCGCTGCCGGCGGCCTCCACCTGCTGCTCAGAAAGTTCTTTGCCGGATTCGATTTCCATGAACTCTGAGGAGAAATCATCAGGGGGCGGGATCGTTTTTTTCTTGGGCATTAAGTATCCTCCTTTTTCTTCATAATGGATTCTTTGGTTACGGCAACGACTTTTTCAGCCGGTGCAGGCTTTTTCTTTTGCGCCGGCTTCTTTTCCGCTGCCTGAGATGGCGGCGCCGATGGAGTTTGCTTTTCCTGCGGCTGATTTGCCCGCCATGCAGGGACATGGGAGGCGGCCTTGCTCGGCCGCAGCTTCTTTGCCTCGGGATGTTTGGAATAGTCGTACTTATCCACCTCCAGTACATTCTTGCCCCGAATGAGGATCAGGGCTTTATCAATATCCATACGCAGCACCTCGTCCATGGTCATCAGCTTGCGCCGGCCGACACCGCTGGTTTCCCGGTATTCAGGCGTGTAATTGGATACACGCCATGTGCCGAGCTGTTTGGCTTTACTGGTGACAGAGATACTGGCCTCACCGGTCCGGTCAGAAATAAATTCCGCCGTCAAAGCATCTGTACAGCCAAGAAAAAGCTGCACATCGCAGTTGCCCAGAATTTCCTGCCACTGGTTGTAGGGATAGCGGTTCTGAAGGCCAGCTAAGTTCTGGAACACACATGACATGGACAGGTTTCTGGAACGAATGACCGAAATTTTTCTCGATAGATCTGGGATCACTCCACAGGCACACAGCTCTTCACCAAGTACATGAACAGGAACCGGAAGCTCCCCGCCGGGACAATGTTCGTCCGCATAGCGAACCAGGCGGATAAACACGAAGGAAAGAAACAGCGAGGAAAGAAAATCAAATGTGCTGTCCTGATCGCTGGTAATGCAGTAATACGCGCATGGCTGCTTTCCCGGGAGTTCCAGATCGATCTCGTTGTAGGATGTGATGTTGCGAATATCTTTGTTTTGAAAAACCTGCAGTCTGGAGCCGAGCCCGATGATAACGCCGCCGCGCACACCCTCCGACGCCTGCTTGAAAATGCTGTATGGCGCTTTGGCAGGATGCGTGAGGGGAAGAACATCAAAAAGCGCATTCAGTTCCTTTTCGGAACTGGCGGTGAGCAATTGGTACACTTCGCCGATGTTTTGCTTTTCCTTGGGATAGCTGGTGGAAACATAGAGGACCAGCGCCTTGAGCAGATTCATTTCGGCGCTGTCCCAGAAGTGGTCACGTTCTTCGCCGCCGGTATTCTTGATGATGACGTCGCAGAAAAGCTGAGCCATCAATTCCTGACCGCCGACCTCCGCAAGGCAATTCCATGAATCTGAGGCTGATGGTGTGACCAGATTGAACACACGGACGGTGTACCCCTGATCCCGCAAGTACTCGCTGGTCTTTTCGTAAAGTTCGGATTTTGGGTCACAGATCACAAGGCTTGACTTCCGCGCTGCGCATTGGAGAATCATGTTGACGCAAAAGGCTCTTGTCTTCTTGGAGCCGCTGGCGCCGTAAACCGCAAGATTCCCGTTAAATCGAGTCTTTGGAGGAATACAAATGACCTGATGATCCAGCTCTCCGAGAATCGTACCGGAATGCTTGCGAATATCCGGGACAAGGTCAAGCACCTCGGTCAGCTCCTTGCGGGACATAAAGCCTGCGGTGCCGTAGGTTCCCTTGTTGGAATAGACAAGGTTGCGCCGCCGGTCGTATTCGCCGCCTTCGCTGTAGCCCATCCGCATGACCATGAGGATCAGCAGCGCCAGCGCACCGATGCAGAGGCCGAGGCCATACAGCCCATACGGAAAGTGGAAGGCTGCCGCAAGGCAGGGAACGAATCCGGCGTCCGGGAATGCGGGAGACGTCCCAAACACGGCGCCAGCCTCCTGCCATGCACGGTAATTGGAAAAGAGCTGCGAGAGGTAGCCGCTCCCATAGAGCAGCGCCAGCGCAGCGATTGGAATGATAATGAAAAGCTGAATCAGCTTCTTTTTAGGAATAGAGCACGCTCCTTTCAAACTGTTGAAAATCAATGCTTTGCAGCATCACACACTGCCCGCAGATCTCCCGCAAGGCTTCTTCCTGGTAATCGAAGCAGATCAATGTCCCCGTCATTCCGTGCAGCTCCAGCGCGGTATCGAAACGCCGGATGCGAGGAAAATCACAGGTGTAGGCGAATAGAACAGGATTCCCCTCGCTGTCAATGGCGTCGTTCTCGACGCGCCAATTTGGTATCCCCTCATGGAGCCCGTCTGCAAGGATTGCATCGAGCGTCCTGCGCTGCTGCGTGTCGCATAAGAGGCGAAGGATCGCTTCGCCATAACGGTCATTGGTCAGATAGTAGAAATGCGGAAAGCTTCCATCCAGCAGGAAATAGCTGTGCGCGTCCGGCTGCGTCAGGATAGAAAGTTGTTCCATGGTGGAGCCGAACACGATCCCGGAAATCTCCGCATCGGGCATGACCCCTTCGGTTTGCAGCAGAGCTTTGAACCGCAGTTCAGCCTTGTACTCCCATTTCATCTGCGCTTTGGCGGTGTTATAGGTCAAAAAAATACCGCCATCCGTCAGCAGGATGCCGGTTGCGCGTGAACTTTTGATTTTCGCCCCTTGCGGGCCGATCTCTTTAACCTCTCTGGAGGTGTAATAGGCGGGGATTGCCGCACTTTGGCTGGCAGCGGAAAAAGGGGCCTTTTCCCATGGAAAGGCCGGAATGTCAGCGTTGTGCATGATGGTCAGGATCTCAGCCATCCGGTGAAGCCGGAGCCGTCTGGAAATTTCGCTTTTGAGCTTGTTTGGCTCAGAACTGCCGGTCAGGTAGGCTGAAAACCATTCGGGAGCATCAGCCAACAGCAGCCGTTTGGCTGACGAGGTGAGCCGAAGACCGCGCAGGCCGTCTTTGGAGAAGGTACGCAGCAGCCCATCTCGCCGGAGGGCGGTAACGACACTTTCGAGGTATGCGGAACCACCCGGCAGGCGGCTGATTTGACGGATGGGGTATTCACCGCAGAGGGCGGTCAATGTCAAAAGAAGATAGGGCAGCGTATTTTGAGCTGGCAGCTGCCGGGGCTTTCGAGGCATAAACCGTGCTGCCTCCTTGTACGATATTTTACCGTAGGGCTTTATAGCTTGGGTAATTTTGCGGCCGGATCACCTTGAAAAAACGCAGTATTTTCAGGGCTTACAGGGTGCTTTTTGTACCTTGGAAAATAAGCGCCCATAAAAGGTCAAAAATCCGATATGCTTTTTACACCATTCTGGCGCTCTGCAAGCCAGGCTGGAAACTGCGTGCTGTCCATGAGAAAAAGCCGTGTGCAATCCTCTTCGCCCAGCTCCGTGGTGTTGTAGGCGTCGCACAGCAGCCCATTGTCATCCGTCAAGATGAAGGAGGCCGCAACATCCAGAAACTGCTTCAGTTCCAGATTGTCATAATCGCGGATACGGCGCTCTGGCAGCTCCTGCGCATAGATGTGGGAAAAACAGACCACACAATGCTGAAATTGCGGCATGGTGTGGTGGGCGGCGTAATCGGAGAGCGCGGAGGTAAACGGATCCAACAGAAACTCCGTGCTTTGGCGCTGCCTGCGCTTTGGCAGAAGGCACGGGAGCTTGATCTCCAGAATGCCGCCATTTTCGCTGATCTCAATACCCTGCATGGTTTCAGCAGAACGCAGATATTCCTCTTTTTTGATGCTGGTAGTGGCATAGATCAGGTGGCGCAGCCGGCAGGTGATCCGCTCGGCCCGCAGCGCCGCATCCGTGGACAGCACCTCGTAGTTGTCGGGATAACGCTGAATATCCGTCGTGTTCATGGCATAGAGCGCATTGTTCAGCCGTTCGATCTCAGCCAGAATAGATGTAATTCTTTGTGATATAATGGCCCTGTTCAAGAAAAAACTCCTTATTCGATTTGATAATACTGAACTTCGCCGCCCGAAGAGACGGTACAGTAGCCACTGGTGTTTGGCGTGTGGATCTCGGCGATCTGCTCCGGCTGCTCAATCAGAACGATGTATTTGGGCGGAACCTCTTTTACCGCGGAGAGCATTTGGTTGATAAGCTGCTCTTTACCCGGCTCCGCGTAAATGATCTCGTAAACTTCGCCATCCGCAAAAAAGATGATTTTGGCGGGATAGTCACTGACAGAATGATATTCCACCTGCTCCATAAAGTCGGTAAGAACCCAAACGGCCTTTGAAAGCCCGTGATCGATGCTCTCCTCCGCATCAGCGGGAATGCGGTAATACTCGCCGCGCTGCACAATGCGGCCCTGCTTTTGCAGGTAGGACAGCAGATTCCGGATTTTACTTTCCTTGTGCGGATAGAGCTTCAAAAGCTGCATCTCCGTCAGAGCGCGGTACATGGAAACATCCCGCAGGATGCCGGCGGCTTCCTGCCCATAGATCTGTTCCCTCGTTTTCATTGAAACATCTCCTCGTTATGCGTATTGAAGCCGTATAATCGCCGTATTGCTGTTGGTTGTGGAGCGTTATACGTCTTAAATGCGTATTGTGTACGGATTAGCATGGATGCTGCTTTGGCGCAGCACGCTGAGCAAGCTCGGCCAGCTCCCGGCGATCCGTGGTGATCAATTCCTTTTCCATTTGACTGCACTTGATCTCCACGGCAATATTATTGTTATTTGTGCTGATGAGAGCGCTGCCGCGTTCAAAGTGCGTAATTTCCATCAACTCAGCTTCAGACAGATGCAGAACGCCCTGAACGCGCTGAGCTTCTTCCTCCTCCAGATTCAGCAGGATCTTCGTTTTACTGTTATTGATGATGCCCTTGCCGTATTTACCGTCGTCCAGCGCAAAAAAGTCATTGAGATCCTGTGTGGCGCAGACAAGGCTGCCGCCATAGCCGCGGATCGTCTTGGCAAGCTCCAGAACGGATTCGGCGGCCTGTCGGTTGCTGCTGGCGCCGATGAGTTGCCAGCATTCGTCCACGAAGATGGCCTTTTCCGCTGTGCGGTTCTCTTTGGCCTTGTCCCATACAAAGTCGAGAGCAACAAACATCCCCACCGTCAGCAGATCACCGGTCAGCTCAGAAATATCAAGGACGATGTACTTGCTGTCCAGTGCCACATTGGTTTGCTGATTGAAGGA
>ENA-OYWF01000263-OYWF01000263.1-human-gut-metagenome-genome-assembly--contig:-NODE-263-length-12989-cov-3.358899_pt1 | contig 12989 bp, 13 predicted proteins | sample MGYA00244809_ERZ653394 | MGnify/ENA primary metagenome ERZ653394 (study PRJEB26926, sample SAMN06165151) | human gut metagenome | biome: ENVO:00009003; feature: ENVO:2100002; material: ENVO:00002003...
GAGGGGCTGTCAAGTCCCTTGCCCTAGTCTCTTTGGTTCTTTCCCTCGTTAATATCGACAGGTGCATCGATTTGAATAGCGAACCCGAGAAGTGCTGTCCGACAAACAGCACTATCGGTAGCTTGCCACGATAGATAAATGTTAAAAGGACATAATAGAAGCACATCAAACTAAAGACTTTTCCTACGCTCCGCCAAGATGTAATCTTGCATAATTTCCCCTTACCTCTTTTGTAACAAATAACGATTTATCAAAAACCCTCCTGTCATTCGCTTGACAAAGAGGGTTTTTTCGTATATAATCATTTTAGCCGTTTAAAGTGACGTGACTTGAAAGCGATAACACTTTAAACGGTCATAATTATTTCTTTTATAAGGGGACAGAAAATGATATTAGCAATACTCATCCTGTACATTCTGTCGGTAGTCGGCATAGGCATATACTGCCGTAAAAAGACTTCCACAGTTAATGACTTCGTACTCGGCGGCAGAAGCGTAGGACCGTGGTTCACGGCTTTTGCATACGGTACATCTTATTTTTCTGCCGTAATTTTTGTCGGCTATGCAGGCAAATTCGGCTGGAACTTCGGACTTGCTTCAACCTGGATAGGCATAGGAAACGCAATACTCGGCTCGCTTCTGCCGTGGCTCATCTTAGGCAGACGAACAAGAGTAATGTCAAAGCATCTTGAATCAGCCACAATGCCCGAATTTTTCGGCAGACGCTTCAACAGCAAGGCTATGAAGATAATCTCGGCGATAATCGTGTTCGTATTCCTTATCCCGTACACAGCGAGCGTTTATAACGGCCTGTCAAGACTGTTCGGAATGGCGTTCAATATTGATTATTCGTTCTGCGTTGTCGGTATGGCGGTAATTACCGCAGTATACGTTATTGTCGGCGGCTATAAGGCAACGGCGCTCAATGACTTCGTGCAGGGAATTATAATGCTTGTCGGAATAGTTGCGGTAATTGCGGCTACACTTGCCTCAAAGGGCGGTTTCAGCGAGGCTGTGAATCAGCTGTCGCATATCAGCACGGAGGGCACGGCTTCTCCCGAGCTCAACGGCGGATTCGTTTCGTTCTTCGGACCCGACCCGATAAACCTGCTCGGCGTAATTATACTCACATCGCTCGGAACGTGGGGACTTCCTCAGATGGTACATAAGTTCTATACGATAAAGGACGAGCGTTCTATCAGAACAGGCACGATAGTATCAACTGTTTTTGCACTTGTAGTTGCGGGCGGAAGCTACTTCCTCGGCGGCTTCGGCAGAATATTCGTATCCGATGAGGAACTTACGCAGATAGGCTCGGACGGAATTATCCCGAAGATGCTCGAATCGCTCCCCGAAATACTTATCGGTATTGTCGTTATCCTCGTTCTTTCTGCGTCAATGTCAACGCTGTCATCGCTTGTGCTTACATCAAGCTCAACACTGACGCTCGACCTTATAAATCCGCTTTGCAAGAATAAGCTCGACGAAAAGAAGTCGCTTATAGTAATGCGTGCCTTCATAGCAATCTTCCTTGCAATATCGGTAATCATTGCCCTCAACAAGAACGCTCTTATCTCCGACCTTATGGGCTATTCTTGGGGTGCGCTTGCAGGTGCGTTCTTAGCACCGTTTATGTACGGACTTTTCTGGAAGGGCGTTACCAAGATAAGCGTTTACGTCAGCTTCGGCGTAGGCGTTATCGGCACCGTACTGCATATGATAATCAAGCCTGCGGGCACTATACTCGGCTTCAACGTTGCATCTCCCGTAAACTTCGGTATGTTCCTTATGGTCGCAGGACTTATAATCGTACCGCTTGTGAGCCTTGTCACACCTAAGATGAAAAAACTCGAGCTTGACGAGATATTCGCCTGCTACAAGCAGAAGGCTGAGGTAGAGGTAACAGACGCCATACCCGATGCCGAAAAGCTGAAATAAACAGATAAATTTATCCGCACTGCCACGAATGTTTCATTGCAGTGCGGATTTTTTTATCTTCCTTTTCAAAGCAAAAGCGGAACCACACGGCTCCGCTTCATACTTTTATTGATTACTTATTTGCTTTTCTTCGTCTGCGACTCAGGGGCTGAACCACAGCCGTGGCACTGGGCACAGTGACCACTGCATCCGACGCAACCGCCGCAAGAGAACTTGCCCTTTTTCTTGTCGCTTACCAGCTTGTGAATGATCAGTATGATCACCGCAAGTAAAATTACCGCTACGATTATTGAACCGATAACAGGATCCATAAAGATCACTCCTTTTTATTTCAGAAATAAGACCTTACTTTGTAACCTTGACCTTAACGCCGAGCTTCTTGCTTTCCTTGTAAGGACGAACGAGAAGGTAGATAAGAGCGGCAAGGAGAAGGAATGCAACTATAATACCGATTATGTCGCCTGCACCTGCAAGTGCGCCTGTGAACAGCTTGCCGAAGTAGTTTATCATAAGAGCGATTACATAAGCAAAACCGCACTCATAACCGATTGCAAACCAGAACCACTTAGCGTTGTTCATTTCACGCTTGATAGCACCCATTGCGGCAAAGCAGGGAGCGCACAGAAGGTTGAATACGAGGAACGACATACCCGTTACAGCTGTGAAGCTGCTTGCAAGCGTCTGCCATACAGTAGCGTCGCCGCTTCCGTAGAGAATACCCATTGTCGCAACGATATTTTCCTTTGCAACAAGACCGGTAACAGTCGCAACAGTTGCCTGCCAGTCGCCCCAGCCGAGAGGTGCGAATATCCAGCAGATAGCCTTACCGATATTAGCTAAGATACTGCAATCCATCTGCTCTTCAGAGAGCATTGTGAATGCACCGTCTACCCAGCCGAAGAATGATGTGAACCAAACAAAGATAGTTGAAAGGAGGATGATAGTACCTGCCTTCTTGATGAATGACCAGCCACGCTCCCACATTGAACGCAGTACGTTTCCGACTGTATGAATGTGGTATGCGGGAAGCTCCATTACGAACGGAGCGGGATCTCCTGCAAACATCTTTGTCTTCTTAAGAATGATACCCGAAACGATGATAGCCGCCATACCTAAGAAGTATGCACCCGTTGCAATCCACGGAGAACCGCCGAAGATAGCACCTGCTATCATTGCTATGAACGGCTGCTTAGCGCCGCAGGGGATAAATGTTGTTGTCATGATCGTCATACGGCGGTCACGTTCGTTTTCAATTGTTCTTGATGCCATAATACCGGGGATACCGCAGCCTGTACCGACAAGTATCGGTATGAACGATTTACCTGAAAGACCGAACTTTCTGAAGATACGGTCAAGCACGAATGCGATACGAGCCATATAACCGCAAGCCTCAAGAATAGCAAGCAGAATGAACAGTACGAGCATCTGGGGAACGAAGCCGAGTACAGCGCCTACACCGGCAACAATACCGTCAAGGATAAGACCCTTTAACCAGTCTACGCAGTTAACAGCGTCAAGACCCTGCTCGATAAGTACGGGGATACCGGGTACCCATACGCCGTAGCTTGCGGGATCGGGTTCTTCAAATGCGCTTTCGCCGCCTTCTTCAAAGTACTTTACAGCGTCAAGATATGTGATGCCGAGTGTCGTGTCTTTATCTGCGTTTGCAGGGATTTCCTTGTAGTAAACTGTAAGCTGGCTTACTTCAAGTGTTTCCTCGTCCTCTACATCTATCTGCACTGAAGGATTCTCGCCTTCGGGCTTGTATGACTTGAGTGTTTCAAGAGCAGTACCCGGCTCAAAATCCTCACTGTCAGGCTCTATTGTAACGAAACCGTTAACAGCCTCCAAAGCGTCAGAGTAAGCGCCCGATGCGTCCTCATAATCTGCCGAGCCTATCCCGAACAAATGCCAGCCGTCACCGAACAGTCCGTCATTAGCCCAGTCTGTTGCGGCTGTACCTACCGTTACCATTGAAATATAGTAAACGAGGAACATTATTACAGCGAATATCGGAAGAGCGGCAAAACGGTTTGTAACGACCTTATCAATTTTATCCGAGGTTGTCAGCTTGCCTGCCGATTTCTTCTTGTAACAGCCCTTGATAATCTCAGCTATGTAAACGTATCTTTCGTTTGTTATAATGCTTTCTGCGTCATCATCAAGCTCTTTTTCGACATTCTTTATATCCTCGTCAATGTGAGCCATGACCGCACTGTCAAGATTCAGCTTTTCGATAACCTTGTCGTCACGCTCGAACAGCTTTATAGCGTACCATCTCTGCTGTTCTTCGGGCATATTGTGTACTGCGGCTTCCTCTATGTGAGCTATCGTATGCTCAACAGGACCTGAGAATGTGTGCATAGGAACTGTCTTGCCGTTCTTTGCCGCTTCAACCGCAGCGTCTGCGGCTTCCTTTATTCCCGTGCCCTTAAGAGCCGAGATTTCGACAACTTTACATCCAAGCTCCCTTGAAAGCTCCTCAATGTTTATCTTGTCGCCGTTCTTCTTTACTATATCCATCATATTGATGGCGATTACAACAGGAATGCCAAGCTCTGTGAGCTGTGTTGTAAGGTAAAGGTTTCTTTCAAGGTTCGTACCGTCAATGATATTGAGTATAGCGTCGGGACGCTCCTCGATAAGATAGTTTCTTGCAACTACTTCTTCAAGTGTGTAGGGTGACAGCGAATAGATACCGGGTAAGTCGGTAATTACTACTCCGTCGCTCTTTTTGAGCTTACCCTCCTTCTTTTCAACGGTAACGCCGGGCCAGTTACCTACAAACTGGTTTGAGCCCGTCAGAGCGTTGAACAATGTGGTTTTGCCGCAGTTAGGGTTACCTGCGAGCGCAATTTTTAAACTCATCGGGAAAATTCCTCTCTTTCCATAAAAGGCTGTTCAGACCTTTTCGTTTACTTTCTTGAATTAAATATGGATTTATTCGACCTCTACCATTTCAGCGTCAGCTTTTCTGAGCGAAAGCTCATAGCCTCTCACCGTTACTTCAACAGGGTCGCCTAAGGGTGCTACTTTGCGGACATATACCTCTACGCCCTTTGTAAGCCCCATATCCATAATTCTGCGCTTGATAGCGCCCTCGCCGTGCAGCTTGACAACCTTGACGGTTTCTCCGACAGTTGCCTGTTTTAATGTCTTCATCGGTTATCCTCCTCTATAATAAGAATCATATCATGATCCTTTGTGCCATTTCCTTGCTTATCGCAACCCTTGCCTCTTTGACATTCACGATAAGGTTACCGTTTACCGTTGTAACGACCTTTACGTTGCCACCGACTACAAATCCTAAGTTTTCAAGATGCTTCTTGACCTCAGGACTTCCGCCGATTTTCTTTATGATATTTTCGTCACCCTCAGATGCGAGTATGAGCGGCATCATAGAACGTCATCCTTTCTTTTGTTCCGACTGTCTTATTTATATAGTCTTGGCTAACCTTATTAGTTAATGCTAATCAAATTAGAACAAGCTAACTTAACTGCCAAATAAAAGGTTAGCACCTGCTAACAAAAAATATTGTACTCATAGCAGAGCGGTTTGTCAAGCAAAAATCAAACCGACTAACGCAAATACAAAAAGTTTGTTTATTCTAACTCAAATCGTTAGTATATTCTAAGTGCTCGTTTGTGAAAATTTCCGAACACCCGATTTACAGGTGCTGTAATTTTATCCGCAATTTTGTTATTTTCGTTTTTCAACGCATCGGATATAAGCCACAGCACAGAATGCTCTGCCATAATACGCAATGTAGATTTGCAATCAAAATTTAATTTGTTTTTAGTTAATTAGCCTAAAAATTAAGTAAAAAAATTTAACAAAAACTCTTGCATTTGAAGAATGGCTATGATATACTTAATACAAAGAGCGATTTACGCTTCTTAACGGAAATATGACTTATCAAGGAGAATCAAGTATGAACGTAAAAGTTATCAACGGTACATCATTACCGAACATTCCCTGGCAGGACAGACCCGCAGGCTGTAAGGACGTTATCTGGCGTGCAGACAACAACCCCATAATCCCCCGTGACCTTCTTCCTACCAGCAACTCTATCTTCAACAGTGCAGTTGTTCCTTTCGAGAGCGAAAAGGGCAAGTTCGCAGGTGTTTTCCGTGTTGACGACAAGGAAAGAAACATGGCTATCCACGCAGGCTTCTCTGAGGATGGCGTACACTGGAACCTCAACGAAGAAAAGGTTGAATGGATAAATGACGATCCCGAAACTGCAGAAGCTAACCCCTGGCAGTACGGCTACGACCCCAGATGCGTATGGATCGAGGACAGATTCTGGATTACATGGTGCAACGCATACGGCTGGAAGCCTACAATCGGTGTGGGCTGGACAAAGGACTTCAAGGAGTTCCACCAGTGCGAGAATGCATTCCTTCCCTTTAACAGAAACGGTGTTCTGTTCCCCCGTAAGATAAACGGCAAGTACGTTATGTTCAGCCGTCCTTCGGACAGCGGTCACACACCCTTCGGTGATATGTACCTTTCACAGTCGCCCGATATGAAGTACTGGGGCGAGCACAGACACGTTATGGCTCCTATGAAGGGCTGGGAATCACTCAAGATCGGTGCAGGTCCTATCCCGATAGAGACAAGCGAAGGCTGGCTGGTATTCTACCACGGCGTTCTCCAGAGCTGCAACGGCTATGTATACAGCTTCTCAGCTGCTATCCTCGACATCGACAAGCCCTGGAAGGTTAAGTATCGTTGCGCTGAGTACCTTCTCAACCCCAGAGAGTACTATGAGTGCGTAGGTGACGTTCAGAACGTTACATTCCCCTGCGCAGCACTCTGCGACGCTGATACAGGCAGAATCGCTATCTACTACGGTTGCGCTGATACCTGCGTAAGCATGGCATTCACAACTGTTGACGAGGTTGTAGACTACGTTAAGAAGCACAGCAGTGTCTGATTGACAGACAAAGCATAAAACTATCCCCTCCGCTTTTGCGGAGGGGATTTTTGCGTTATATACGGCTTGAGTCCTGCGGATTATATACCCATTATCTCTTTTTCTTCGGCGGTGAGCCCTGAAGCGTATACTGAATACCCTTCTTCTCCGTAACTGTTCAGAACTATATCCATAACCTCACGGAAAATGTACCGCCTTGCTTTTTCGGGATTTAAAAACAGCTTTTTGTCAAGCGTTTCGCCGCCAACCGTGTGACAGCATACATAAAATATAAATTCACGCTTCGCCGTTATCGTGAAATGTTCGCAGTAGCAATTACCTGTGAACGAATAAACCGGCGGAATATCAAGCTCCCGAAAACGCTCTTCGAGAGCCTTTAATTTTTTCGGCACACTTTTATGCTTGGCAGGCTTATCTGTACCGTAAATTTCACGGCACATACTTCTGTCTGAAATATGATTTTTGTAAAGCTGAATGATGACACAGACAAGTGCCATAACCGCTATGACCGAGCCGATTATAAGCAGTACAGCGCCTATCGGTGAATCGGTTATCCTTGAGCCGTTCATATTATACCTCAATGATTGTTAATGCGTGTTTGTGTTTGTTGTGTCTGTTGTGCTTGCTGTACTCGTGCCGTTATGTACGGGAACAGTGTAATCCTGCGGCTGAATAGGTGCGCCGCAGTGAGGGCAGGCGTTGCAGCTGCCTACGGTATAAACACCTCCGCAGTATTCGCAGGAGGCCTGTTTCATTACGACAGATTGCGGCTGCGGTGCAGTCTGCTGAGGAGAAGCATAGTAGCCGTCAAGAGGCACTTCCTTTGCTCCCTTATATTTCTTTGCGTCAGGTCGGAAGAATACCATAAAGAATGCGTGTATGCAGACGAACAGGAGCATAAAGATTCCTATTCCGAAGGTTTCGCCATCAAATCTGAACTTCATTACGGTAGGAGTAAGTGCGTTGAAGCTGTCGGTGATAGCGTCATTTACCTTTGTTCCCTCGACAAGCAGCCTCTTGTGCAGATCGTTTGTAAAATCGTATGCTACGGATGAAGTAATGATACTGTCGGTATCATCGCCCTGCATACCCTCCCAGTACCAGTTGTTGAATTCGTCATCGGGATCTTTCGGCTGAGAATACACTATCAGCCAGTGCTTTTCGTCATAGAACCGGTTTACATAAAGCTCATAAGCGTACTTCTCAAGGTTGGTATAGTTATCTTCCCAGTCGGAGTTGTACACAGTCATTACCGCAGGAGAAATACCCGTTGTGTTGAAGAAATCCTCAAGTGCGTCGCCGAGCTTCGTTGTATCTCCGAGTACGTTAGCGTCGTCCTGTATGACTATCTGCGAGTTATAATCTACCTTCAGCTTTTCGGGTACGCCGAAAGACGTGAATATCATCAAAAATGCCGCCAGAACAAACGGCACATAGAATATGAGCATTAAAAATCTCAGCTTGCTCGGACCTTTTGATAAATCGGTATCCGAGTAAACGTAGTTCGGAACGCCGTTTCTGTAGTAGACGAATCTTCTTGCACCGGGAAAATATGTGCGGCTGGTTCTTATTCTGCTTGAGCCGCCTCCCGATGATGAACGGTGTGACGAGCTGTGCGATGATGAGGAGTGGTGGCTTCCGCCCCCGTGAGAGCCTCCGCCCGATGAGTGTGGCATATTATACCTTCTTTCGTGTAACTTTTGATATTATTCTACCATAAATTAACCGTCAAATCAAGATATAAAGCTATTCGGAGTGACGGCTGAAAACCGTAAAGTGTTAAAAATCAAATGTAAAGTTGCACGGCAAAAATGTAAAGTCGGTGTATAGTTTGGCTTTGCTATGCGGAATATGCGGCTTTACAAAAACTTTACCGACTTTATACCATTCCTTGCTTTAATGTAAAGCGTGTTCTGACTATAATATGAAATGTAGTCGGGAGGGAAACCGAACGGCAGATAAAAATGTACATAAACATTATGGAGTATCAGGAAAACTCCGAGGGGTATCACCCTTAAGAAAGGAAACAACATGAACAAGAAATTAATATCACTTATCGCAGGCGTAGCTTTAGTTGCTGCAGCAACAGGCTGTTCAGAAACTGCAACAAGCAGCGTAGCAGGCACATCTTCTACGGCAGGCACATCTGCAAGCGAGGCATCATCAGCAGAAGCATCAGCTACAGAAGAACTCAGCGGCACACTTTCAATGAACGGCTCAACATCAATGGAAAAGGTTATCAAGGCTGTTAACGGCGCATTTATGGAAAAGAACAAGGGCGTAACAGTTAACTTAAACCTCACAGGTTCAGGTACAGGTATACAGGAAGCGTCCGAAGGCAAGTGCGACATCGGTAACTCATCAAGAAAGCTCAAGGACGAAGAAGCTGAAAAGCTCGACGCTACAGTAGTAGGACTTGACGGTATCGCTCTCGTAGTAAACCCCGCAAACAAGCTCGAAGACATCACACTCCAGGATCTTGCAAAGGTATATTCCGGCGAGATTACAAACTGGAAGGAGCTTGGCGGCGATGACAAGGCTATCGTAGTTATCGGCCGTGAGGACGGTTCCGGTACAAGAGACGGTTTCGAGTCTATCGTAATGGGCGACAAGGAACCGAAGTACGCACAGGAACTTGAGTCTACAGGTTCAGTTATCAATGCAGTTGCAACCACAGACGGTGCTATCGGTTACGCTTCACTTGCAAATGTTGACGAAACCGTAAAGGCTCTCAAGGTCGGCGGCATTGAAGCTACAGAAGAAAACGTAAAGAGCGGCGCTTATGAGGTACAAAGACCCTTTATCTGCGCAACACTCAAGGGTTCCGACAACAAGCTCGTTAAGGCTTACCTCGACTTCATTCTCTCAGAAGAAGGTCAGGCACTCGTACTTGCACAGGGTGCAGTTCCCGTAAAGTAAAAACAAGTCGATAATTCCTATACAGTAAGCACTTTTCCGGTAGCAATCCGTTACCGGAATTTGCTGTATAAGTATGTATAGCCCTGAAAGGATGGTTTACTTGGAAAAGACAAGCGGCGTAGCAGTTGCGGTAGGCTCGGTCGGAAAGCAGAGATCTGCTATAAGAAGTAAAAAATCGGGATTCACAAACGTTACAGAGCGTGTAATGAAGTACATATTTACCGTGTGTGGGATCACAGCGGTAGCGTGCGTCCTGATGATAACAATTTATATGATAATATCGGGTGCTCCCGCCATAGGAAAAATCGGCTTGACCGATTTTCTGTTCGGTGATACTTGGTACGCAAAGAAAGAACAGTTCGGTATCCTCCCGTTGATACTCACATCGGTATTCGGTACTCTCGGCGCAATAGTGATTGGTGTCCCGATAGGACTTCTCACAGCGGTGTTCCTGTCCGAGCTTGCGCCTAAGGCTATGAAAAACGTAGTAAAGCCTGCGGTCGAGCTTCTTGCGGGTATCCCGTCGGTTATATACGGTTTGCTCGGCGCAAATCTTGTAAAGCCGCTTATGTACGCACTGGAGGAGGTCATTTATGCAAATGATCCTACACATCAGTTCACAGGCGGTGCAAACCTCGCAAGCGCCATAATCGTACTTGCCATAATGATACTCCCCACTATTATAAACATTTCGGAGAACGCAATATCCGCCGTTCCTTCCGAATACAGAGAGGCAAGCTACGGACTGGGAGCTACCAAGATACAGACTATCTTTAAGGTAGTTATCCCTGCCGCAAAGTCGGGTATTGCGTCCGGTGTCGTTCTCGGTGTCGGCAGAGCGATAGGTGAGGCTATGGCTATCATACTTGTTGCAGGCAACAGCGCAAATGTGCCGGAGCTGTTCTCATCGGTAAAATTCCTCACAACAGGTATCGTTGCCGAATTCCCGTATTCGAGCGGACTTCACAGAGAGGCACTCTTTGCGATAGGACTTGTGCTGTTTGTGTTCATTATGATAATAAATCTGATACTCAACGGCATTCTAAAAAAGGGCGGCAAAAAGGAAAAAGCGGCAAAAACCGCAGGAAAGGCGTGATAGATTATGGCAAAAGCAGTTACGAATTCTCTTACTAAAAAGCACAGAAGAGTAAGCGACATAGTGCTGAAGGCTCTGATTTTTCTTTCGTCCGGTATAGTCGTTGCGCTGACGCTCGGTATGATTATATACATAGCCGTAAAAGGCACAGAGGGAATGAGCCTGAACTTCCTTACAACTCCGGCGTTCTCATATCCTTATGAAAACTACGGCGTACTCGGCAATATAATCAATACGCTTTATCTTGTAGTGATTACGCTTATCATTGCAACACCTGTCGGTGTAGGTGCGGCAATATATCTTACCGAATACGCAAAGCAGGGCAGACTTACAAGAATTATAGAATTCACTACCGAAACGCTTGCAGGTATCCCCTCAATTATATACGGACTTTTCGGCAGTGTGTTCTTCTACAATATTTTCAAGGTAAACTACTCACTGCTTACAGGTGCGCTGACGTTGTCAATAATGGTACTGCCCACCATAATCCGTACCACGCAGGAGGCGATAAAGACCGTTCCTATGGGCTACAGAGAGGGTGCTGTCGGACTTGGCGCACCTAAGTGGCATACTATAAGGACCGTTGTTCTTCCAAGCTGTATAGACGGTATACTGACCTCGGTAATCCTGTCCATAGGCAGAATAGTAGGCGAGTCTGCGGCGCTTATCTTCACAGCAGGTATTGCCGCTGAGGTAGGTATAAATTCGCTTGGCGATATTTTCGGCAAGGTGATGAATCAGGGCGGCTCACTCACTGTTCAGCTTTACCAGTACGCACAGCGTGGCGGTGCCGAAATGAAGTACGCATTCTCTACAGCGCTTGTACTGCTTGTAACAGTGCTTATAATCAACATATGCGCAAAGCTGGCCGCTTACAGAATAAGAAAGAAACGCTCGGTATAATGCCGTAAAAAGAAAAGAGGATAAACAATGTCAGATATAATCGTACCTCAGAGCGATGTGAAGCTCTGTACAAGAAATGTAAATCTATATTACGGAGAAAATCACGCTCTCAAGGATATAAACCTTGATATAAAGACAAATAAGATAACCGCCTTCATCGGTCCTTCGGGCTGCGGCAAATCCACATATCTGAAAAGCCTTAACCGTATGAACGATCTGATACCGGATTGTAAGATAACAGGCCGGTTCCTGCTTGACGGCGAGGACATCTACGCTGACGGCGTTGATACAAACGTACTGCGCCGCAGGATAGGAATGGTGTTCCAGAAGCCCAACCCCTTCCCGATGAGCATTTACGATAACATAGCATACGGACCGAGAGTACACGGCATAAAGAGCAAGGCAAAGCTCGACAGGATAGTCGAGGAGAGCCTTATCGGTGCGGCTGTTTTTGACGAGGTAAAGGACAGACTTCATAAATCCGCACTCAGTCTTTCGGGCGGTCAGCAGCAGAGAATCTGTATCGCAAGAGCTATCGCCGTTCAGCCTGAGGTCATTCTTATGGACGAACCTACATCGGCACTCGACCCTGTATCGACACTTAAAATCGAGGAGCTTATGAACACGCTCAAGGAAAAGTACACGGTAGCTATTGTAACTCACAATATGCAGCAGGCAACAAGAATTTCGGACTACACGGCATTCTTCCTTGTAGGAGAGATGGTCGAGTACGCACCGACAGACGAACTGTTCTCACGTCCCGTTGATAAGCGGACGGAAGATTATATCACAGGACGTTTCGGTTGATTTTATACGTTATGTGTGATATTATATTAGAAAGGGCAAACAGAAATGAGAGAAACATTTGAACATAAGCTCGGCAAGCTGAATAACGATCTTATCCGTATGGGCGGAATGATAGAGGAGGCAATAGCTTCAGCTATCACAGCACTGCGTGACAGCGATGCCGTTCTTGCAAAAAAGGTAGTAGACGGCGACAGAGCGGTAGATGAGGAAGAAAAGAACATCGAGAGCCAGTGCCTGTCAATAATACTTCGTGAACAGCCTGTCGCAAGAGATCTCCGTAAGGTTTCTGCGGCGCTCAAAATGGTGACTGATATGGAGCGTATAGCCGACAATGCCGCAGATATTGCGGAGATCAGCCTTACCGCAGACGTATCCGCTATCATGCAC
>ENA-OYWF01000273-OYWF01000273.1-human-gut-metagenome-genome-assembly--contig:-NODE-273-length-12644-cov-5.633569_pt1 | contig 12644 bp, 9 predicted proteins | sample MGYA00244809_ERZ653394 | MGnify/ENA primary metagenome ERZ653394 (study PRJEB26926, sample SAMN06165151) | human gut metagenome | biome: ENVO:00009003; feature: ENVO:2100002; material: ENVO:00002003...
CGGCAAAAGCCCGCTCCGCTCAGGTGCTTCGCAATTCGCCGCGGACTATGTCGCTGACTGGCTATCCATCGACAAGAGAATGTCCTGCACGATATCTGATGATGCCTTGTCAATCCTTGCCTGACACACGGCACCGCATCCGGCAAATACGCCGGCCGGCTGCACAAAGCAAACTGCGCAGCTCGGCCCAGGGCTGCTCCGCTTGCTTTGTGCCTCGAGCGCGCTATGAAATGCAAAACAACCGGGATTTTACGTTGACCCGTTGGTCCCTCATTAGAGTATGTTCGTTACGGAGAACCACCTAAAAAGCCCCAGAGTAAAACTCCGAGGCTTCGTGATCCCAATAGGATTCAAACCTATAACCTTTTGATCCGTAGTCAAATGCTCTATTCAGTTGAGCTATGGGACCATACCAGGTACTAAGACCTTGTTATGCTTCTGCTGGTGCGTTTTCTTCCTTAACCATCACAAGCTTCTTCTCCTTAATTCTGGCCTTCTTACCAGAAAGATTTCTGAGATAGAAGATTCTCGCTCTGCGAACGTGACCAACCTTGTTGACCTCAATTGACTCGATAAATGGAGACTGGAACGGGAAGATTCTCTCTACACCGACACCACCTGAAATCTTGCGGACAGTGAATGTCTTGGTGAATGGGGTAGCACCGCTGATCTGGAGAACTACGCCTCTGAACTTCTGGAGTCTCTCTTTATCACCCTCTTTAATCCTATAAGTAACGGTGATGGTATCACCACCTTTAAACTTAGGGAAAGATGCAGCTTTGTCGTTTACAAATGCCTGCTCTACTACTTTAATCAAATCCATTTTCTAAAATAATTTTTGCGCAACGTTACTTGAATTACAACGACAAGTAAGAGGTTACCTCGTTAATGGGACTGCAAATGTACGTACTTTTTTTGAATCTGCAAATTATTTTAGAAATTTTCTTTCATTTTATCGAAAAGATTTCTGTCTTCCCTGCTGAGATTAGGCACGAAGGAGTCACTTCCGCGCATTGATTCAAGTGCGGCCTTTTCGTTACTCTTGAGTTTCTTAGGCAGCCATACGAGATACTTCACGTACAGGTCACCCACTCCGGAACCATATCCCTTGACAGCAGGCAGGCCCATGCCTCTGAGTCTGACAATCGTGCCGGACTGGGTACCAGGCTCAATCTTGATCTTGTAATTGCCGTCAAGACAAGGGACGGTGGTCTCACCACCGAGAATGGCGTCAGTCACTGATATTATCTTGGTGTAGAACAGATTCTTGCCGTCACGTTTGAGAGAATCGTGAGGAATCTCTTCAATGACCACGAGCAAGTCTCCGTTCACGCCGCCGGATTTGGCAGAATGTCCCTGTCCCTGAAGCGTGAGCTGCATACCATCCTCCACACCGGCAGGAATATTCACCTTGATAGTCACTCTCTTGCGCACAAGACCGGTTCCGCCGCAGGAACGGCAAGGATTGCTGACAATCTTGCCTTCTCCGCCACATCTTGAACATGTAGTATAGGTAACAGTCTCACCGAAGATGCTTCTTACCCGCCTCTGTTCCTGGCCTGTACCATGGCAGACAGGACAAGTCTGTATGTCAGAAGCATTTGCGGCACCTTTACCGCCACAGTCAGGACATTGTTCATATCGGTCGATAGACACCTCCTTAACAGCACCTTTCGCGATTTCCTCCAAAGTAAGTCTCACTCTGGTACGGATATCACGTCCACGCGGCACACGCTGGGCCCTCTGGCCACCACCGAAACCGCCGAAGCCGCTGAACCCTCCAAAACCGCCGGAGTTGCCTCCGCCGAAATCGAACCCGGCACCGAACAGGTCCTTGAGAATATCATTGATATCAAACCCGCCGAAACCGCCGGAACTGAAGCCGCCTGACGGAGCATTGAATCCGAACTGGTCGTATTTTGCCCTCTTGTCAGGGTCGCTCAAGACCTCATAAGCCTCGGACGCCTCCTTGAAGTTCTCCTCTGCGGTCTTCTTCTCCGCATCGGTACCGCCGACCCATCTGTCCGGATGCCATTTCAATGCCATCTTCTTGAAGGCCGACTTTATATCATCCGCACTGGCATTCTTCGGAACGCCGAGCACTTCATAATAATCTCTTTTTTCTGCCATATTCCTTACATCTCCTATATTAGAGCACAAGCAAAACGCCCTCTCTCACGAAAGAGCGGACCGACTATATTCCAACTACAACTTTTGCGTAACGCAGAATCTTGCCGTTCAGCGTGTAACCCGTCTCGATCACATCGTAAATCAGTCCCTTCTTGTCCTCTTCCTCTACCGGAACCTGAGCCACAGCCTCGTGGAAATCAGTATCGAACTTCTGTCCCTTGGCCTCGATACGCTCCAGCCCCTTGCTCTTCAGATATTTCATCAACTTGTCATATATGAGTCCGGTTCCCTCTTTGGCCGCCTCATCGCTGGACTTCTGGAGCAGCTCCATTGCCCTTTCGCAGTCATCCAGAACAGGAAGCAGACCTTTGATGGTATCGGATGCAGCCGATGAAACCAATGCAAGTTTCTCCTCAGCCGAACGTCTGCGGAAGGTCTCGAACTCAGCCATCAGACGGACATAGTCGTCCTTCTCCTTGGCAAGCTTGTCCAATGCCTCTTTCTCAGCCTTCTGGGCAGCCTCCAGCTTTTCTGTCAATTCCTTGCATTCAGAATGTTTTCCGCAGGACTCCTCTTCCTCCGGTTTGTCACAATGACAATCGGATTTTTTGTCAGTGACTTCGCATTGACATTCATTTTCCGCCTGCTTTTCTTTCTTCTTTATTTCTTCGTCTTTTTGCTTTTTCATATCTTTTCAACCTTTTATATTTCTTCGAAAACAACCCGCACAGAGTCGCTATTATAATCACCCACAACATGTTACACGGGCAGTTTGTGCTGGGTTATCAACAAACTGCCCGCTATTGTTTCAGCAAATTGTCTGCCACCGTACAAGACTGACATTTTGTCAATGCCATTGAAAATCAGCCACGGACAGACAGGTCGCCCAAAATGTTGTTATGCAAGAAGCTTCGCCGCTGCCACTGCGCAGTTGATACCGTCAATGGCGGAAGAAACGATTCCTCCAGAATATCCTGCACCCTCGCCGCAAGGGAAAAGGCCAGGTACCTGAGGACATTGATACGAATCGGCATCCCTCACGATTCTGACAGGAGAAGAAGTCCTGGATTCCACACCCAAAAGAAGCGCATCTTCCGTATAATATCCGCGCATCTTATTGTTGATCAGCGGGAAAACCTTCTGGAGACGGGATGCCACGCACTCAGGAAGAAGCTCGTACAATGGTGCAGAAACCACTCCCGGACGATAAGAAGTCTCAGGAAGGTCCTCCGACATCTGTTCTTCACAGAAGTCCACCATCCTCTGGGCAGGCGCCGCAAAGCGGTTCACTTCCCCGTTTTCATCCGGAACAGCGTGGGCAGCAGCGTAATCAAACATCTTCTTCTCCACGTCGTGCTGGAAATTCAGCAATGCGAAAGTACCGTACTTCTTATATTCTTCAGGCACATCATCAGGCTCCACAGAAACGACTACACCTGCATTGGCCCACTTGGAATTGCGGGCAGAATTGGACATGCCGTTGAGCACAGTATAGCCGTCCTCCGTAGATGACGGAACCAGGATTCCGCCCGGACACATACAGAACGAGAACACTCCCCTGTCATCCACCTGCTCCACGAAAGAATACTCGGCAGCCGGCATACCGGGCTCCCATTGTCCGCGGTATCTGATCTTGTTTATCAAATCCTGAGGATGTTCCACACGCACTCCCATTGCAAATCCTTTGGCCTGCAGTTCCCAACCCTTCTTGTCGAACAGCTCGTAAATATCTCTTGCAGAATGGCCTGTAGCGAGGATTACTGCCTTTGCATTGAACGTCTTCTTGCTGCCTGCTGCCTCTGCACTGTCATCCACAGCCGTCACAGTAATCACACCGTCTTCGCCTCGACAGATATCTGACACGCGGGTCTGGAAATGGTATTCTCCACCATGTTCCAGCACACATTCCCTGATATTTGCCACCAGGCGCGGAAGCTTGTCAGTACCGATATGAGGATGAGCGTCAATGAGAATAGACGGATCAGCCCCGAAATTCACGAACTGATGGAGCACCTCCCTGTTGTCCCCGCGCTTGGACGAACGGGTAAACAGTTTGCCGTCCGAGAACGTGCCGGCGCCACCTTCACCATAACAGTAATTGGAATCAGGATCCACGATACCCTTGCGGGAGAGTTTCGCGATGTCCGGTTTTCTGCCGCTGACATCCTTTCCACGCTCCAGGACCACCGGTTTCAGCCCCAATGTAAGGAGTTTCAATGCAGCAAACATTCCGGCAGGACCAGAGCCCACCACAATCACAGGCTCAGCGTCGTGCACATCTTTGTATTCAGGAAGGTGATATTCCTCATAAGGCTCATCCTTACGGTAGGCCTCCACCCTGTAACGCACTTTCACATCGCCTCTTGCGTCTATCGACCTGTGGACTATATGACAATGCGCATCAGCATTGACCATAGTTGGCTGGTAAGACTTTGTCGGGTCAATGACATTGATCACTGCATTAGGCTTCAGGCGCAACGCCTCTGCCGCAGCCATCCTGATATCATCCAATCTCGGTTCACGTCCCATTCTGCAGGACACTTCAAATTCTATCATCGTTTTATTGTATTTTCTTAAAAATCCGCCATTCTGGAAACCGGAGCCACATCGAGCGGAGTACGCTCACCGGCAAGGTAATGGTAGTAACCGGCTATCGCAATCATAGCTGCATTGTCCGTAGTGAACTTGAACTCAGGAAGATACGTATTCCAGCCACGCTTCTGGCCTTCGGAAACTATCCTGTCGCGCAGGCCGCTGTTCGCAGACACGCCGCCGCCGATGGTAACCTCCTTTATTCCGGTCAATTTCGCAGCTTTCACGAGTTTGTCCATGAGTATGTCAATGAGGGCCTTCTGGAAACTTGCGCAGATGTCCTCCTTGTTCTTCTCCATAAAATCGGGATCCTTGGCCATCTCGTCCCTCACGAAATAGAGCAACGACGTCTTGATTCCGCTGAAACTGTAGTCCAGACCAGGGATATGAGGCTTGGCGAACTTGAACCTGTCGGGATCGCCGAGTTTGGCCAATTTGTCAATGACAGGGCCTCCCGGATAGCCGAGTCCCATCATCTTGGAACATTTGTCGAAAGCCTCGCCCACCGCATCGTCGATGGTCTGGCCGAGAATTTCATAGTCGAGCGGACTGTTCACTTTCACAATCTGGGAATTGCCTCCAGACACCAGAAGGCACAGATACGGGAACTCAGGATGATGGTTTTCCTTGTCATATTGCTTCACGAAATCTGCAAGGATATGTCCCTGAAGGTGGTTAACCATAATCATCGGAATATCCAGCGATACGCTCAACGCCTTCGCGAAAGAAGTGCCCACCAGCAATGAGCCGAGAAGGCCCGGGCCTCTGGTGAACGCTATCGCAGTAAGTTCCTCCGGCTTCACGCCGGCCTTTGCCAATGCCTGGCTCACTACAGGGACAATGTTCTGTTCGTGAGCTCTGGAGGCAAGTTCAGGCACCACTCCGCCATAATCTTTGTGAACCTGCTGACTTGCAATGACATTGGACAGAAGATATCCGTCCTTGATAACTGCAGCGGATGTATCATCACAGGATGACTCAATTCCGAGAATTATATCTGATCGTTCCATCGTATTTCAATCGTCTTTCAATTCAACCTGCAAATTTAAGAAAAGATTGTTAAATTTGTAGGTTATGCGGACTACGGTCAAGATTTTTTATTATATGACGGTCATTGCGGCAACGATATTTTTCGCTGCCCTGATTGCCGTACAGACTCCTGCCGTACAGACCAGACTCGCGGAGAAAGCCCTGCAGAGCATTGAAAATCACATCAATGGCAAGATCAGCGTAGGCAAAGTCCACATCGACCCGTTCAAGGCGATAGTGCTCCGCGACCTCGTGGTCCTGGATGCCGACCCGTTCAGGGACTCACTCGACGTGGTGGACACATTGTTCAGGGCAAGATACGTCACCGCCAACTTCAGCATCAGGAGCATACTGAAAGGCGGCAGCATCAGCATTGCCTCCGCAAAAGTCACTGACGGACTGTTTTTCCTGACTGTAGAACCTGAAAACAGGGGCTGCGCACCCGAGGCGGACACCTCAGGGACCACCAACATAAAGAGAATCTTCAAACTCGGCGGAGGAAAGGACAAAGAGCCTTCAGAGAAGGAAATTTTCAGCATCAGCAACGTGGAACTGGAGAACATGTCATTCAGAATGAGGAACTTCCGCAACGACGCATCCGATTTTCCGGACGACTCGATGAACTGGTTTGACCTCGACGTCCACGACATCAACCTGAAAGGACGCGGACTGAGGATGAAAGGCGGCATCATGTACGGCACCTGCGACCGCATGTCATTCACCGAAAAAAGCGGATACCAGTGCTTCCTGCTTGCCGGAGACGCACGGGTAGGCAGAGGAAAGACCATAGTGGACAACCTCCGACTCATCGACAGATGGTCCAACATCGACATCCCGTCCATAAAACTGCTCTACAAGAACACCGACGCCTGGTCTGAATTCATCAGCCAGGTAAGGATGGAAGGCGACATCAGCAGCAGTACAGTCAGCCTGCGCACGCTCAAATATTTCGCACCGGCACTCGACCAGTTCCGCATGAGCGCCAAGATAAAAGGAAAAGTGACAGGTTATGTCAATGATTTGAAACTCAGCGATATACAATTCGAAACCTGCGACGCGGACGGCTTCGTGGACTGGGATGAGCACAAGGGAAGAGGCATTTCCGGAGAACTCAGCGGCTCACTCATCGGCATCCCGGACACAAGGACAATGCTCACTGAAGCAGCCGTAAAGAAACTGAGTTTCACGTCCCGCGGACTGGAAGCATTCATAAAAGGATGGGCGCCGGGAGTGAAACTGGACATACGCAAGATATGCAAAGGCGAAAGAGTCTCCTTCCACGGAAAAGTCAGAGGGCCGCTCAACCGCCTGAAAGTCAGAGGAACACTCAATTCCGGCTTCGGCAAGGTCAATGCAGATGCAGACATCCGAAATGTCATCGACAAGTTCCGTCCCCTGACGCTCGGAGGGGCAATATCCACAGAAGACCTGGACATCAGCAGAATCTTCGGCGAGGGCTTTCCGGTAGGAAAATGCGACATGAGAACCGGACTTTCCGCCGTCATATCCGCGGACACACTCGGAGTAACCATAGATTCGCTTAAAGTGGACGGACTGGACGTGCTCGGCTACAAATACACCAACATTGCGGCAGCCGGCACATTCAGCCAAAGCGCTTTCGACGGACGTATCGTATGCAGCGACCCGAACCTGAACTTCCTGTTCCAGGGTATATTCTCACTGTCATCCAAAACGCAAAACGCTCTGTATCAGTTCTATGCAAACCTCGGATATGCAGATCTGCATGCCCTCAACATAGACAAGCGAAAGACATCACGCATGAGCCTGCGCACTCAGGCCAACTTCACGAGAGTCAGCGGAGAAGACATCCTGGGAAACATCCGCATTGACAATATGGTGCTTGAGGACAAGCACGGGGCTCACAATGTGGGGAACATCGAGATTTCCTCACACGCCAGCGACGACGTGAACCGTGTAAGCCTGAAATCCAAATTCGCGGACGGCTCCTTCGTGGGAAGCCGCTTCTTCAACAGTTTCATCCGGGATCTGCAGACAGCGACCACAAGACGGGAGCTCCCGTCATTGTACCGGAAAAACGAAGAGAACTGGGCCGGCAACTCATACGATGTATCGCTCAGGCTCCACGACACACGGGATGTGCTTTCATTTTTCGCACCTGGAGTGTATGTGGCCGACAGCACTGCTCTTAAACTCGGCATTGACAGAGACGGAAAAATGTCCGCCTCGCTGAACTCCAGACGAATAGCGTTAAGGGACAAATACCTGAAGAACATCAAGTTACGGATAAACAACGCTGACGGAAAACTGAGCGGAGACCTTCTCGCCGACGAGATTATGGCCAGACCGGCACTGATGCGCAAGTCCAGCGTAAAACTCATTGCCGACAATGATTCTCTCCACGTCGGCATCAGTTATGACAATGAAGAGGAACTCGCCAGCCGCGGCGAGCTTTTCCTAGACGGAATGCTGTACAGGGACGAGGACGATTCATTGTCATTGAAGACAATGTTCAGACCTTCATACGTTTACCTCAAATCCAAGCTGTGGAACATCGCGTCATCCGACATTGACCTGCACGACAATCATATAAAGGTAGATTCGCTCAGGATTGTCGGGGACAACCAGGCGATCAATATAGACGGAGGCTGGTCGTCGGCAGAGCCGGACACGCTCCGGGTGAGTCTGGACAAGTTCGACATCTCATTGACCAACTACTTCACCGGCAACGGGGAAATGGACATTCAGGGACTGCTGACCGGGCGCGCCATGGTGACATCGTCCAGCATCCGGAAAGCCGGCATCCTGCTGAATCTCACCTGTGATTCGACCATGTTCGGCGGCCAGAGGGCAGGAAAAGTGAAGGTGGCCGGAGTCTGGGACGAGGGCAGGCAGGGCTTCAACTACGTATGCCGCAACCTGCTGGACGGAAAGAAGACATTCGACGCCTTCGGCAATTTCTACCCGTCAAGCAGGCAGGTGGAGGGAAACATTTCGCTCGACGGCCTCAATGCAGGATATGCCATGCCGTTCCTGAGTTCCCTGTTCAGCGAAATCGACGGCAAGATATCCGGCGACATCGCCTTCAACGGCCCTTACAATGCACTGGATATCAGCAGCAAAGACCTCAGGCTGGAAAACACATTGCTGAAAGTGGACTTTACCAATGTCGGTTACATTACTGACGGCCCGGTATCACTGGACAGCAACGGCGTGAAATTCCTGAACGTAAAGGTCAATGACAGATTCGGCAAGACAGGTACGGTGAGCGGCGGCATCAGCTGGAACCATTTCCGAGACATGACTTTCGACACAAATATACATTTCAACGAGATGGAAGTCCTGAACCTGGCCGAAAAGGACAACCCGTTCTTCTACGGAGGCCTTTCCGCTACCGGAAACCTGTCCGTCACCGGACCGCTCAATTCTATACTGCTGTCCGCCGATGCAAGAACCGCCGGACGTGGCGAATTCCATATCCCGACAAGCTCATCGTCCTCAAGCGGCAAATCCAACCTGCTGACTTTCAAGGAACCGTACAGGGAAATTTTCATTGACCCTTACGAGGCGATGATGGAAAGGCTGCGCGAAAAGGAGAAACAGGCCAACAGCCTCGGCATCAGGCTTCATATCAATGCCACACCGGACGTTACGGCCAGCATTGAAATAGACAAGGACGCGGGCAACATCCTGAGCGGCAACGGAAACGGAGTCATTGACCTGGACATCAGGCCTTCAGCGGGGACGTTCAGCATAAACGGAAACTACATCATCACGAGCGGAACCTATCATTTCGTCGCATTGGGCATCGCCAAGAGGGACTTCACCATACAGAACGGCAGCTCAGTCAGATTCAACGGCGACGTTATGGACAGCGACCTGAATATCAATGCATTGTACAAGACGAAGGCATCCGTGGGAACGCTTATCGCGGATACCACATCCACGGCAAGGCGGACAGTCGAGTGCGGCATTTCCATAACAGACAAGATCCGCAACCCGAGACTGGGCTTCTCAATAAACATCCCGGACCTCGACCCGACCACAATGAACAAGGTGGAGAGTGCCCTCAACACGCAGGACAAGGTCCAGAAACAGCTGTTGGCACTGCTCATCAGCAACAGTTTCCTGCCGGACGAGCAGTCGGGCATCACGAACACGTCTTCAACAATGCTCTATTCCAATGTCACGGAAATCATGTCCGCACAGCTGAACAACATATTGCAGAAACTGAACATTCCGGTCGATTTCGGGCTTGACTATCAGCAGAATGCAAGCGGAAGCGACATCTTCGACGTGGCACTGTCCACGGCACTGTTCAACAACAGGGTAATCGTGAACGGCACCATCGGCAACCGGCAGTACAGTTCCAACACATCCGGAAGCGAGGTCGTGGGAGACCTGGACATTGACGTGAAACTCGACAAACCGGGCGCGCTCAGGCTGAACCTGTTCTCGCACTCGGCGGACCAGTACACTAACTATCTGGACAATTCGCAGAGGAACGGAGTCGGTCTGACCTACCAGAAAGAGTACGATTCCATAGGCGAATTCCTGCGCAACCTGTTCCGCAGCAAGAAGAAAAAGCAGGAACTGGAGGCTGCCAGACAGCAGGAGATACAGAACGAAAGAAAAGTCAGAATAAAAATAGAGGCTCAGGAGCCTAAGAAAAAGAGAACAAATGGAAAGAAAAAATGACAGGGGAAGACTGTTCCTGATACCGTCACCGCTCGGGGAAAACGACCCGAAGGAAGTAATACCGGAAGGAGTATTGTCAATGCTGCCGAAACTGGACACTTACGTGGTGGAGGCGACCAGGACAGCAAGAAGGTATCTGTCGGCTGCAGGACTGAAAGGACATATACATGAACTTGATTTTCACGAGCTTAACGAGCACACCAAGCCTGACGAGGTAAGGGCTCTGCTGACCTTGTTTGAAAACGGGAAGGACGTCGGCCTGATTACAGAAGCCGGTCTTCCTGCAGTGGCTGATCCCGGTGCCCAGCTTGTAAGTCTCTGCCATAAAGAAGGTATAGAGGTGGTGCCGTGCTCGGGGCCGTCCTCCCTGATGCTGGCTCTGATGGCCTCAGGACTGAACGGGCAGACATTCGCATTTTCAGGCTACATCCCGGCCAAGACTGACGAGAGGAGACAGGCGCTGAAATCGCTTGAGAGGCGTTCTGCCTCAGAGCATCAGACGCAGATTTTCATAGAGACGCCCTACAGGAACGAGTCTCTGTTTGCCGACATACTGAACATCTGCCAGAACAGTACCGAGTTGTGTATTGCGGCGAATATCACCATGCCTGACGCATTTATCCGGACCAAGACTATTGCGGAGTGGAAGAAATTCGCTGCCGGCAAGAACGAGGTCATAGGCAAGAGGCCATGCGTATTCCTCATTTTAGGACATTGAGGCATCCCTTTTAGGACATTGACATACTGCTATGACGAAAAAAGCATCATATATCACTCTCGGCTGCAAACTGAACTATGCCGAGACCTCCACATACGAAAGAAATTTCATCAGGGCCGGCTACGAATCCGTTCCATGGAACAGCAAGGCTGACCTATATATTATAAATACATGTTCAGTGACAGAGCATGCCGACCGGAAATCCAGAAACATCATCCGCAAGATCCACAGGACCGCACCTGAGGCGACTATTGTCGTGACAGGCTGCTATGCCCAGCTCAAACGTCAGGAAGTGGAGGCCCTGGAAGGCGTCAGCCTGGTGTTCGGCGCTGATGAGAAGAGTTCGCTGGTAAAGAGGACGTTGGATCTCATTGACGGAAAAGCCTCGGCCGGACCGGCTGAAAATGAGTACAGGACAATGCCTTCGGACAGCGCCACTTTCGCGGCTTACTCGAGCGGCGAGGAGCGCACGCGTTCTTTCCTGAAGGTGCAGGACGGATGCGACAATTTCTGCGCCTACTGCACTGTTCCGTTTGCACGCGGCAGGAGCAGGAGCATAAGCATTGACACGGCTGTCAGCGAAGCTGAAAAGATCGCGGCCGCAGGTGTAAAGGAGATTGTGCTGACCGGGGTCAATACCGGTGATTTCGGCAGGAAAAGCGGGGAGAGTTTCCTGGAGCTGCTGAAGAGGCTGAACGATGTGGAAGGTATTGAGAGATATAGGATTTCATCGATTGAGCCGAATCTGCTGACTGAGGACATCATCGACTGGATCGCGTCAGGGACCAAGTTCCAGCCGCATTTCCATATTCCGCTTCAGAGTGGCAGCGACACGATTCTGAAGGATGTGGGAAGGAAATATACCACAGAATTTTTCGCGGAGAAGATAGACTATATCCGCAGCAAGATGAACCCTAAGCCGGGCGAGACATATCCTGACGGCAGTTTGAAGCCTTCGGTGTTCTTCGGAATAGACGTCATAGCCGGTCTGCCCGGTGAGACTGACGAACTGTTCCAGGAGACGTACGACTTCCTCAAAAACAGGATCAGACCTGCGTTCATACATATTTTCCCTTACTCGAGAAGGGCCGGAACCCGCTCGGCAATGCGGAAGGACCAGGTGCAGGACTGCGTCAAGACCAAACGTGTGGAGATGCTTGAGGGGCTGTGCCGCAGTCTGAATGAGGAATTCATTGACTCTCAGAAAGGTGTGAAGGAGAAGGTGCTTTTCGAGGAGAGCTGCACTGACGGAAAGATGAGCGGTTACACCGGCAACTATATAAGGGTGGAACGGAATTGGGACGAAAAACTCGCCGGCAAGCTTGTGGAGGTGACTTTATGAAGGCGCGTCTGACTTTTCTCGGTACCGGAACGTCGCAGGGTGTGCCTATCATAGGGTGCAAATGCGCTGTCTGCCAAAGCATTGACCAGCACGACAAAAGGTTCAGGTCAGCTGCTCTGGTGGAGTATGGCCTGTCTCTTATACACATCTGACGCT
>ENA-OYWF01000281-OYWF01000281.1-human-gut-metagenome-genome-assembly--contig:-NODE-281-length-12253-cov-5.816035_pt1 | contig 12253 bp, 17 predicted proteins | sample MGYA00244809_ERZ653394 | MGnify/ENA primary metagenome ERZ653394 (study PRJEB26926, sample SAMN06165151) | human gut metagenome | biome: ENVO:00009003; feature: ENVO:2100002; material: ENVO:00002003...
ATATAAAAATCCGTTTTTCTGGGTCCGAATAGTGATTTCTGGCAATTTTTAACCACCAGACTCGAAGAATGCCTGCCAGTTAAACTCCTCTTTACGGTCCAAGCACTGCCGAATTCGTATATCGACTGGCGAAGAACTTGTAAGAAAGTAGTAATACAGATCCGTATACGGGGTATTTACACGGTCGATTCGTCCTTGGCTTTGCTCCATAATCTTGTACGAATGGTGCAAAGAATAGAACAAAATCGCATCCGTAGCTACACAGTTCCACGCCTCGGCTCCAGACATATACTGAACAAAATACAACCAGCGATCTCCTTCTGGAACAGGTTCGTGTTTGTATCCGTTCCATTGCTTGTACGGATAATTTCGCTTCTGCGCATGGGTCTCCAGAATATCAAGCTCATAATTAAAATTGTAAAACACAATCAATCGAGGGTGTTCTTCTAGACAATTATCCAGCGCAAATAAGCGGTCTTCTGAACTGTTCACGCAGCGTCTGAGAGCTATGCCAAGTGCTGTCAAGTTTGGATATGGTTGTCCAGTTTCAGGATCACAACGATACTTTTGAATCCGTTTGTATAGATCTCGATCATACCCGCAAGTCAAGTATTTCGGGTGCCTTGTCGTCCGTCTTTCGACATCCATATGAACTAGGATTGAATTGCGCTCCTTGACCAATTTTCCGGCATTAATATAATAGTCTACTTTTGGATACTTGGAGTATCGGCTGTAAACTACATGTTCCGTCTCGAACTGACGTTTGCTGGCATAAAACCCATTGGCAATAAACACTGGAACATAGTCCATCCAGGTGTCACCGGGTGTAGCTGACAGCAATATCCAGCGATTGTTTTTGGCGATTTTTAGGAACGCTTTAACCCAGGCGCCAGTGCCTACAACTCGTTGCTCATCAAAAATAAAAAAAGCGTTTGTAACGCCCACGTACTTCTGAATGTTGTTCCACGAGTCAACATGACACTCAGTATGATTATAGCTCAGTTCTGGATTCGTATTGAGGCAAACTCGTATCAGTTCATCATTCCACTCAAGTGAATCTCGTTTTCGTGCGGTAGTTATAATGTACAGAGGCACAGTCTTTACCGGAAAACGAAACTGTGGAATGCCATTGACTGGTATCTTTCCTCCGACGCATATCTTGCCCAAATAAAATGCGAGGGCAGTAAGAGACTTTCCAGTCCCTACGCCCCCGCACAGAATACATCCGGGCTTCATGCGCCGCACGGCGTCAGCTTGGTACGGATAAAGCCCATTCCACATAGCTTAAAACGGGCAGTCGTCATCGCCGATGTCGGCGTACTTGGACTCAAATTCATCGACGACTTTGGTTGCGTACATGGTCTTCAGGTAAGCCGAGATGCCGGTCTTGCCGTTGACATCGTACTGGTACGGCTCAATGATAAGGTCGATGTTTTCGAATTCCATATAGTCGAATGCTTCGATCATATCCTCGTGGACTCGGGTTTTGCGATTGCCGGTAATGAGCCAGATGACGGGCGGCTTATTATTAAAGTTGACTTTTACCTGCAGATAGGCAGTACCAAGCTCCTCGCCCTCACGAGGTCTGAAGCGCTTGACATTCCAGCCGTCGGCAATGAGGTTTTCGACCAGGCCCTCGTCTTCAAGGATCAGGAGGAAGTTGCGCATCGGGTGCTGATTATACTTCTCCGGCTTAGCAGAGAAGTTCGGAAATGCGATACGGGCATTGGCAATGGAAATGTTACTAGGCTTAGACATAATTATACTCTCCTTTTTTATTCTATGAATTTATTGAAATCACAATACTGGGAAATGGTTTCAATGGCTTCATCGACTTTGTTCTCGAAGTATCGATAGTCAATAAAGTTCTGTAGCCCCAGCTGTTCAACTTTCTCGGACTCCATCCAAAGAAAGTCTTTGCATCCGGTAGCTGAACCGACCTTATCGCCTGAAACACGTACGAGGTTTCCAGCTCCGCATCCGGGAAGCATCGGACAGAACAGACCTGCCTTTCCAACGAACTGCATATCGCCGTTGCCGTTATCCAGATAGAGCGCCGCTCCATCAGATACCGATCGCGCTTCACACAAATCGTAGAACTCTATCGGCTCGCCACTGAACAGTTTCTTGAACACATAAGGAACCTGGAACTGTGCACCAGTCGCAGTCCATTCGCCAGGGTGCGGGTTGGTATACTGGGCTATGTACACAGCGTCGTTGACAAGGCACATACGTTTGTATGTAGCTTCGTGCTCGAACTCATAGCCGTACTGGCGCCCGTAGTCCATTACGAACTGAATGATTTCCGGAGTGGCATTCGGTATCTTTATCGAGTCTGTCTTGATATGAGCAACCGTGAATCCCTTGGCCTCGACCTCATATTTAAGGTTGATCATGAACAACGCGCCTCGCTTAGCCACGATATTATCGATATTGCGAGGATCTCTGCACCGAGTATCGAAGCGCGCTGCCGTTAGACCATACACACTGTTGATTATTATCTTAAGAGCATATGCCAGAGCTTTAGCTCCCTCATCCGTAATGTTTTCGAGGAACGGGGCTAGCGCTCCATCCAGAAGAGTGCGGGCAGTGTCATAATCATGATGCTTGATCGCTATACGAGCTTTCTTGATGTCGCTGAAACGCTGAGTATACGGACCAAACAGATTGAGCTGCTCCAGAGACGTCGGGTGCATGGACGCAATATCCAGTAAGGCTACGTCCTCGTGCATGCCTGGGGTCGCAAAGACAAAGCCGCCCTCACCTGCCTCGAAGCCTCGATACATGCTCTTTCCATTCTCGAATGTATATCCAGGGAACAGCGTAGACAGATCTGTATAAACAAACTTGTCCTGGGGGTGCTTATCGTTGCCGAAGAGGATTTGCTCAATGTGCTTGCGGTTCGTGTCATTGACCGTCAGACCCGACAACTTGGCCAGGAACTCTCGAGCCACGAAGTCTTCAGCACGAGCATCGAATACTGCTTCGGTTGCTAGTACGTCGTCGGCGCAATAGTCTGCTACAGTATCCCAGAGTTCTTCTGGAACTGGCTGATCCCATGGGAGTCCGAGCTCGTGATGATGAATATGTAGATCGATCTCGAACTTTTTGAGGGACTGTTTCTTGGACGAGAAATCGTAGATATCTGTATACGATATACTGTATGCTTCGGGGAACATCCAGATCGGCCGATCGTCATTGATAATTCCCTGTGAGCGCTTGAACAGTTCTTCGCAGCTTTCTCCAAGATGTCGTGCGTACAGAATGTGGTTATCGTAACGACGATTATTGAAACCAATCAACCGAGTGTCGAATAGGAACTCGATATCGGCTGGCGTCGGATTAATCATTTTTACGACTTTGGCATTCGCTCCGCGATACTTCCAACAAACTACAAACAGATTGGGAAAGACTTCGACATCATAGAAAACTATTGGCTTCTCGCCAGAGATCTCGACTTCGGGCAGCTCCCGCTCAGACTTCCACTTCATTGCGTTTACCTGTTTAAGGCAATATGCAGCATTGTGAGAGCTTTGAGCGGCAAATGAGGTAATCTGTCCACGCATGTCAGAAACGTCGTATGCGAGCTCGGGATTAGCGTAGGCGTCATCCAGGATGCGTTTAATAAAGTCGATGCTGGGCTTTGTCGCGGGGTGGATTTCTTTGCGAAGGTTTCGCTTTATCAATTCACGAAGCGACTTTTCTGTTTTAAGGGTATTTGGTTCTACCACGGGCTTGACCTCCTTTCGTGGCAAACCAGTGGATATATGTGCTATGGAAAGATCGTTGCAATAACTCAGACGTCTCCTAAGGGCCGATTTCCCCTTAAAGACTTTGACCTCAATGCCCGGAGAATAAACCGGAGCAAGCTCAGTCGGATCTCCATCCCATATATAATGTAGATGGATCCCCGCTCCGCCCTTACTGAATTCGGCGTATGTCGGCGGAAACTTGGATGCAGCTTCAAGATTGAGCTCTTGGTTTTTATTGCCATCAGCATCTCTGAGGTCAAAATCGATTACAATGTGATTTAACGGCGTTCTTACATAGTGCAGTTTTGTAGTATCCAGATCTCTAAGACGTGTAATGACATTGTCCCAAGTACGCTCTGGAAGCTCGTCAGGGCCGCCGTACTGTGCAGGACAATCCGCTAATACAGAATCAAGGAGCGAGACTGTAGACGTCATCTGAAGCCATCTGAGAGGCTCTGAAGGGCCTTCTGGTGCATACACATCGAACTTCTCGGACTTAAAGCCTTTATAGACATTGGTTAAGCTCTGTCCGTCAACAGTTGTCGAAGCGAACCAGGTCTCAAAATACCCGCTCAGCTCCTCTTTAAATCTGTTTTTTGCATAGCTCCAGGTCATACCGGAGTCGGCAATATAAACTTTGTACAGATCATATGCCTGCTTCAGAGTAGTATAATCCTGCTGCTTAAACAGATTATAGTTGCCGAGCATAAAGTCATAGAAGTGGTCGGTGCGTTCCTGCTGCTTGACCGGAATGTAGCGGCTATAATACTTTTTGCCAAGCTTGTTGTAAACATCCAGGCAATGCGCCATTATGCCGCCGCGCTCAAACTGGATCTGGTCCATGAGCTGGAAATACCGGTCCTCCGGAAGCTTCTCTCCAGTAGGTTCAACATCAATCAATCGCCGAATAAGTCCTGATTTTACATCTGTGATTTCAATCGGGCTATTCGTAGCTATAAACAAGAACGCAGGCACTGTTATCATATAATGAGCCTTGTGCTTCTCATTCATGTCCATAGGCTCGTGCGAAATGATTGAATTGAGCTTGGAGTTATCCGTAATTTTACGAAGATCCGAGTCGTGCTCGTAAGCAACCAGTGGAGCATTCTTGAACGGCTCCATACCGAATTGATTACTTGCGGACGCCAGAGCCTTAGCGTTGAACGGAGTTGCATATTTGCCGAATAGCGACGTTATGATATTAATAATTGTGGACTTACCGGATCCCGGGTCGCCATAGAGTGCAATGAATTTCTGAATCTTTTTGCTGTCGCCCTGAACGATCGCGCCGATAGCCCACTCCAGCTTTTGCCGTTCAGACGGAGCATACAACGTGTTCATAAGCTCATCATACGCGGGAGTCTCTTTGACTTCAAACGGATAATCCAGCTTAAAGGTCGCGTAATCAGTACGCTTTGGCTCTTTGTCCGAAAAGATGACCGTCTGATTCAGATCACGATAATTATCTGGAGCCGTTTTAACATAGTTGATGAACTGCTTATAGATGCCTGTCGAATTCTCACGCAGAGCTTTGACTATGATCACAGCATCCTCTGGGAACTGGTTCTCTTGCCGGAATTTGAAGAGCGCATTATCTACAATGGATACAACATCTGAGAGACTATTGCTCCAGAGGCCGGTTTCTTCATTGTATACAGCATAGAAGTCCCCGCCACGGCACATCAAATCGTCACATTTGTCGTTAATGAACTCCGGAAGTATATGAAATACTCCTTTCTTAACCTGTTCATAACGAACCTTGAAAAACGATTTCAGAAGCAACCGCCTCCTTTCTAAATATTATAGTTTCTCAGAAGTACCAGTTTTCCATGAGATATGCCTGCATCTGAGACCAGAGCTCTTCTTTTCTGGCGTCTATCGGCCGATTAAGGTATTTGACATCGCGAATCGGGAATAAACCACCGTGTCCGGAGGGCTCATATTCCCTGTCCACAAATCGCTGAATCTTGGCCTTATACAGTTCGATATTATCTTTGTTGGTATCGACTGAGAGATCCAGATTACGAAACATTTCCCAAAACCAGTATCCAGTACGATTTATTCCATCACCATTGTTTGTAAGGAACTCCATACGCTCGGCAAGGGCGACCATCACTTCGAGGCAATTAGCCGGCCCCATATCACGAATAATATCGATTTCCTGCGGAAGATTCTGAGATGATTTTAAGAAGTCTTCGCGAAGTCGTTTCGCGTCAGCTATACGGTTTTCGTCGTGCGGGACCAAATCGTAGAATTCAGTCTCGAACAGAATCCGTAAAGGAAAGAGCTCCTGTTTAGTCCAAGAGCTCTCCGAAACCGATATAAGATAGTCAAAATAACGATCACGAACGTCTTTTATCATACAAGACTATCCCCTTACATTTTGTATCCGAAGTCCGGGTCGTCAGTGTCCCCAAAGTTCCCAGGTTCATAATGGATCTCATAGTCCACTTTGTACTTTTCGTTTCGTACGAAATACAGTCCCTGGGAATTGAAACACTTTGATGACACCGGTCCGACATATTCAGACCAATTCTCCATCTGTTCGCGGTCCTCTACTACGACATCATCGGCCTCGTAATAGGTCAGTTCGACCTGTTCCCATTCGTCGTTCATACGCATCATATCGAGAACCTGTTCTTCGGTGACTTCATATGGAGGATTATAGTCCTCATGCGGATGCGGCTCTGGATAGTATCCTACTTCAGGAACCGGCTCGTCAGGTGGCTGATACTGCTGAGACATTTTGTAGTAGGCTTTTTTCTGCTCCTGCCAGGATTCACGCTGCTGGCGCTCGGCTTCCTGCTGTACGCGACGAGGCTCTTCGACTTCGCGCGTATAAGCGTTACGAAAATGCGCAACAACGTCATTGACTTCCTCGTCGGTTTTCTTTCGGTAGTATTCCTTGGTAAAATACCAAGTAATCAGACTTCCTGCTGCGGCTCCAGCAAGAAATATGAGAAATTTCTTCATTCCGTGCTCTCCTTTTCTGTCTCTGCAATGAGCGATCTCGTGAGCTCTTCAACTATCGTTCCGAATGCATTCATGAACCCGTCACGATCCAGTATATCAGTTCGGGCTACGGAGCGGAACATGTCGCAGATATGCGCCCAAACCTGATCATATAATTCTGCGCAGTCACGCAGTGAGCCTTTGATATTAGATTCCCAGAGATGGCATGCGTCCATGATCATTTCGCTCAAAAACTGCTTCGGAGCCAATTTGGAATCCTCGTCATCTGCGTTGGCCGCAGCAAACAGAATACGAGTTCTCCAAGTCGCGAATTTTGCGTCGGCTATATGTTCGGCGGCAATGGGCTCACTATATTTCGTCCATTGTCGAAGATCATATTTAGTCATCGGTATCAGTCCTTTCTTATATACTGTTTGTCCTGGGCTTCAACGTCACTAATCAGTTTATCCAGATACCAGCGTGCCTTCTTAAGATCCTGCAGGGGACGTTCTTTAAGAGGCCAGCGCCAGAGGTACTTGAGGACCTGCCCAGACAGAAAATGCCAATAAAACTTAGTCACGATCTTCGCCTGCTCATAGCCAGCGAGCATCGCTTTCATGGCATCGATACACTCTATGCCGCCGGATGTGTAATGCGAGGGGTGTTCGACCGCAAGTTCTTTCTCTTTATCCATTTGCCAATCCAGTTTTCATAGCAGCCTTGCGTCCTTCGGAAGCCCGTATAACGAACTTCCGGTAGGCCAGGCGCTTTTTGTTCTCCTTCATCTGCTTGCGATGATTCTTGAGGTTCCATCCAAATGCTCTATTAGCCATTTTTATCGTTCCTTTCAATAATAAGTATAGAGTTGAGGATAGTCGAGTTCATCTTGATACCGGCATCCGCACCCGACAGCATTGAGGCCGGCTCTACTTCAAATGAGATTATAGATTACGCCGTCACAATTGAAGTGCAGGATAACGGATTGTTCATAGCCGTTAATGAAATCTGCTTTTGGACGGTAGCAGGAATCAAAGATGCCGAGGTCGACATAGTTATCACCATTGCCTTCGACCCAGCCACATACGGCGCCTTCGGGGGTTCTCGGGAAACTCATCATATCCAGAAGCTCGTTCAGAAACAGATGTCCCTGCATATGAAGCCGGTCGTTTGCCTGTTTCTGAATGCCGATCAGGAAGTTTTTATTGTAGCCGGGACCACGCTTATAGTTCGGATTACTTTCATCAAAGATCCGTGTATAGCAGTCCCACACAGGTTCACCGGTACGAACTTCGGCTTTCTCGACCTTGGTTTTTTCTTCGGGACCGTCTTCCAGAGTCTCGACCGCGGTTATGTTTTTTTTCTTCAGACCATACCGAATTTCCTTTTCCACCTCGGGGCCGACGCGCTCTTCCACACGCTGCCGATATTCGTCGAATGCTTTCTGGGTGGCGTCGGCAATAGCTGTGATCGCCAGCATACGGGAATGCGCGATGTTGTGCGCACAAAGAATAGCTGCAATGCTGAGTGTGCCGACGATCAGTGCTTTCCAATAGACTTTCAGCAGTTTGCGCGCAGCATCGATATGCCATCTGCGACGCTCTGCAGCAGCTTTCTCCGGAGTGTACTCATACCGCTCACGCGTTTCTGCGACCGCTGGCTGCTCGCTGTTGAGCAGAACATCGACTGCTTCCAGTTTAGCCTTGGTTTCGTTCAGAATATCCAGGGCGGCCGGAGTTTCGTCAATGGCCAATGCTACTGTTCCAACAAAACCTGCGATACCAAGGCCCGTTAGAATTTCGGGGGCATGCTTAGAAAGCTGGAGGCCGATACGAGACGCGACCTTTGCTCCACCCTTAATTATTGTCGTAAAGTTCATATGATTCTCCCTTCTTAAATGTCCAAGGATATTTTTGTTTTAATGTACGGATTAACTGTGGTTTGCTTATATTCGCGAGTGCGCACCACAGATCACAGTCCTCGCTCATTAAAAATGTATATATGCTGTGGCGATCAACCAGATTCCAAACATCAGAAGAGATATCTTTTTTCTGGACCCGTCGCCAATCTGTTATTGCCTGAAGTAAAACACCGCAGGCAATCTGCCGAATATGCCAATCGTGAAGTCGTATGCGGGGACTTGGTAGTTCTATAAGCATATTCACTGAAGCACCTCCACTCTCGGGAGCTCCAATCTGAAGCCGTCACGCCCTGCTGGAACTACGCGAATTGGACTGCAATTTGTCCAGCCATAGGCCCTATCACTTTCGGAGATTTCAGACTCTAGGCCAACAAGGCTTTTGAGATCTGCCACAGTCGCTTCGCCGTAGAGCTCCGTGAGGTCGATGAGGATGTCTTTAACTTGCTCTGCTTCCCCTCTCGTATCCAGGAACAGATTGCTAAAATCAAAGCGACCTCTATTCCGAGTCGAGCTGCGATTTCCGCTATTTCGAGACCGGTTTTGAGAAGTCCCGCTACTGTAGTTATTGTATGCAATGTATGAACCGCCTTTCTTTGTCGAAACGACTTTTTCTCCGCCAAACAGTATGGTATTAACCGACTGTTCCACGATATCTGCCATGATGTTCTTAAGGCCGGGGACAATGACGTCGAACAGCACGATGTCTTTGACCGAGCGCTCATCTCCATAGAAGAATGCTTCTTTGAGCTTGGCGCCGAATGATGTCGCCTGTGTACGTGCAACAGTCTTTGTGACCTGTGCTGGCGGTTCACGTTTCGGGGCTTTGTCATCGGTCACGTGAAGCGATGCTCGTGGTGCTATGTCTTCAGGAACCAGTTCGATTAGATCTTTCTGAGCCATTGGTTACTTCCTTTCTCCGAGAAATTCATCTAATGCGTCATCTACGCCGTCTATAACCCATTCGAGAGCTTCATCGCCAAATAGTTTCTTGGCTAGTCCGTCAAGGTGTTCTGTAACAAATTCATGCGGATATCGTTCAATGCAGGCGTCATACACGGGGTCTGTGCTTCCGGTTAGTGCTCGAGCAAACTGTATCGCCTGTTTACTGAGCGTTATATCCGGATTAGAATATAAGATGCTGTTTGTCTGCTCATAGCCATAGTCGTACGCCTGGCGCTTGACAGATGCCTCAAACATCCAGAAATCCGCCATGAGAATAATTGCAATGGCAATAACAGCTATAACTATTTTGGTCTTGCCAGTAAGCTCCGAATGAGTTTCAATGCAGCTTGCATCATAGAACATATTAATACTCCTTTCAAATTTTAAAAACTAAGATCACATGTAGTGATCTTAGTGGACGTTTCACGCCATATTCTTCTTAGTTTTTGCTGCTTTGAAAGCATCTATTAGACCGCCGATAGAATCGACGATGTCCTCATTGATGTCGTGGGCATAATCGTACATCGCGGCCCAGCCAATCTGTGCCAGTTTCCCGCTGAGCGCTACATATGCCAGGGTGAGCACAAGGTTTATAGCAACCTTAGTGCTTTTTGGCATAAAGCACGCTACAGCTTTTCCGACCAGAGCGCCGAAGGCCGCGCCGTCAATGATGTCCAATATTCCAACGGCAACGTCTTTCTTCTCGATCTTAGTGTTTTCCATAGTATACAATCTCCTTTAGAAAATAGTGTAGGAAGTCCAGCTCCCTCATTATATGGTGTGTAATTTTCGTCAGAAGCGATTACTGTACATAGGCTTAAGACGATAGTCCAGAAGAAAACACGGAGTATTCTTCCAACTTGTGCAGGGAGTAACCTGGAATTCCAACGGACCGTTGGCAATATCGAAGCCAAGCATGTCACTGACTGTCGTTGGAGGTAATTCTAGACAATCATAGATTTCGCTTTGCGATATCCAGGTGTCGTTCGACAGAATACGGTTTGCCATAGTCTCCGCGTGGATCACGGCGTCATATGAGGTATAAAAGTACCTGCCGGAAGGTCCATCCTTAAAGAGATCCTGCCCGCCACCAGTCTGAATAATCTGAGATTCGTCCGGAGCATCACGGTTGATATTTGTCTGGGCAGCCTGTGCTTCGCAGGCTTTAAGGTCATTCGGCTTAAGTTTATCTGCAACTGCGGCCTTAAAATCTTTCAGCTGCTGTTCAGAAAGTGCATAGGACGTCAAAAGAGCACTTATGCGCTTTTGATTGGATGTTTGTGCCAGGATAAGCAGTGTCACGCCACAGGCTGCCGTAATGGCCATAGGCCAGTACGCACGGGCAATGCATGTGATTGTCGTCTTGACGTCGTGTTTGGCATCATCTAAAGACTCGATCCCCTCATCCTGCAGAATATCCAGCGCGCTCGGAGTTTCACTTATACCCAGGCCGATTGCAGTGAGCATAAGACCAATGCCGCTGGCTGTGCATATCGCTGGACCGTACTTATTTAGCGTAGCAAATCGCTTTATAAGTGCAGTGGGCACACGTGCTATTATCATAGTTCTTACTCCCTTCTTCAATGAACTGAATTTCGTCTACCGCGTAGACCATGTAGTAGCCAACTGTCTCGCCAGGAATCGCTCGATAGCGAATCTGATAGCACTCGGTACAGCCATCATCGAAAGCGACCATAACGTGGTGCATATAGATCGCTACGATTTCGCCAGGCATCCACCGAATCATTGTACGAGAAAAGCCCGAAAATTTATAGGCTCCTGTTCTAGCTGCCCGGACTCGGTCTCCGACTTTGAACTGATGATCTTTCATAGTAGACATTTTGGCGTATTCGTTCTGAAAACCCGGAGCAACGGGGCAAACTCTTTTAACACGTTTGTTCATAATTAGTATGTGCTCTCCTTTCATATTTGCAAAAACTTAGACCACATGTAGTAGTCTAAGTCTTCGGACTTACTCTTCTGTCTCAGCTTTCTGCTGGGATATTATCTGTTTGAGTGCCTCCCGACGCTGCTTCCTCGTGAGAGCCTTCGCAGCCTTCTTTTCCCCAGCTGCAGCCTGGCGTTCCTCGAACGAAGCTTTGCCTTCGTCGATCTTACGCTTGACGAACTTGACAGCCTGCTTGCCTGCCTGGTACGTGCCGTAACCGGCAAGTGCCACCAGGGCAACAGCACTGACAATCACGCCAGTCGTAACATCGACTTCGGTAATCTCGTTTTCGGTCTCCTCCAGAACTTCAGGTGCGGTATCGACTTCTGCGGTCTCTTCGATTTCCTCAACGTTAGTGATGTTGGTGTTCTCTTCCATTATAATATTCTCCTTTAAAAAGTTTTAGACAGGACATTCTAGTCCTCTCATAATAGGGTGTGTAATTTTTGGTGAAAAAAAGAACCCAGATTGTAGGGTTCTTAAAGTTACCTTGCAACGCGAACGCAGATCAGGTGGTGTCCTACTGTGTCCGGGTGAATGCTTCTGCAATTGCGCATAGCAATTTCTTCGCAGTCACTCGGGTCAGCATACACTTCCATGAAATAGCGTCCATCGCCGTCCAGGTCCTCCAGAACAACAATCAGGTTCGCTTTTGGTTCATAAGACATAATAATATCTCCTTTCAATTTACGGAGGGCATTCTCTGTCTCTTATACACATCTGACGCTGCCGACGATAAGG
>ENA-OYWF01000282-OYWF01000282.1-human-gut-metagenome-genome-assembly--contig:-NODE-282-length-12242-cov-6.256339_pt1 | contig 12242 bp, 14 predicted proteins | sample MGYA00244809_ERZ653394 | MGnify/ENA primary metagenome ERZ653394 (study PRJEB26926, sample SAMN06165151) | human gut metagenome | biome: ENVO:00009003; feature: ENVO:2100002; material: ENVO:00002003...
ATATTTCTCCGGAGGGACTTTTCGTGAAATGTTTCCTGGGCTCGGGTCGCCCCGATCTCAGGGTTCCTCTCCTTCCCCTGGATATTTGCCATCAGTCAGCTCTCCTTCCTTTCCGGTTTTCGGTGTGATCTTTTACAAATCTCTTTTTCAACTCTCACCGAGCCCAGCAAACATTTCACGAACTTCCATCTGGATATTTTCCCTACAGAAATGGAGGTGTATAAGCGTGGCAGAAGTACCCGAAAACACTACGCGACCTCGGCGAAAACGTCCCGCTATTACCGCCGCAGAGCAAGAAAGAGAGATGATTGATCTTGCAACTGCCTGCGCCCGAGAACAATTAAAGAACGGGACTGCCAGTTCGCAAGTTATTGTTCACTATCTCAAACTCGGAACGACTCGCGAAGCTCTTGAAAAAGAAAAACTTCGCCATGAAAATTTATTGCTTGAGTCCAAAAAGAAAGAAATCGATAATCGCGCTGATTATACACGTATTGCTCAGGAAGCAGTTGATGCATTTCGGCGCTATGCTGGATATTCTGACGATGAGGACATATAGTGAACTTATAACTCTTCAAACTTTTGAGGAGCGTTTCGAGTATCTAAGTATTCCCGGTGTTGTTGGTGAGTCAACCTTCGGAATTGACCGATGGCTCTACCAAAGATTTCTAAGCACCGAGTTATGGAAACGTGTGAGACGCGAAGTCATGATACGAGATGCCGGTTGCGATTTAGGAATTCCTGGCTTGGAAATAATGGGACAGATACATATACATCACATGAACCCCACAACCAAGGAAAAACTTTTATTGCATCCAGAACTTGTTCTTGACCCCGAGTTTCTCATATGCACTTCGGACTTTACGCATCGCGCTATTCACTATGGCGAGAAGCCCAAGAGTCCGCTATACTTTGTGGAACGAAAACCATTTGACACCGTTCCATGGAAAAATTTATAGGAGGTAACCGATGAACGATGCGTACAATGTAAGTATCCTTGATCAGGTTAAGACCCAGATCGGTTACCCGGCCGATGTGCGTGTCTTTGACAACGCAATAATTCCGGTCGTTAATTCTGCGCTCGCATTTCTTCATCAGGTTGGCATCGGTCCGTCGATTCCGTTCATGATTACTGGTCCCACCGAAACCTGGTCAGATTTTTGGGCACAGTCTGAAACCGATACCACAACTGCGATGGCAATGGAATATGTTCATCTCAAAGTCTGGTCGGTATTCGATCCTCCGTCGAAAGTCGGCATGCAGGATACTATCCGTGAAATGATCACAGAACTCGAAAATCGTATGACCGATATTTCCGACGCAGCAAATTCTGTTTACCGAGGTGGTGATAACTGTGGAAACTGAACTTAGCCACTATGCCATTAAGGGTCAGAAGCACGGAGTACGTCGTTTTCAGTATCCAGATGGCAGGTGGACCGAAGCCGGCAAAATTCGTTATGGTTCGCGTTCCGAAAAACGAGAGGCTCGAAAACGCGCCAAGGAAGATGAACGTACTAAGAAAGAAGTTGCGGCCGCGGCAGAACGCCGTAAGAAAATTCTGGAGAATCCTGCAGAACTTAGAAAACATCTAGACGAGTTTACTGCGAAAGAAGTAGCTGATGCGATCAAGAAGTTCGATACTTCCAGAAAACTCGCTGACATTTCTAAAGCAGATCTTCAAAGAGCTGAAGCGTATGTCAATAGCATCGCAAATATTCTCAGTGCATCAGTCCGTGGGTATAATTCTGTTGCCGCAATGATGAATACGTTCATTAAGGACGCTGACAAGAAAATACCCGGAATGAAAGCGCCTAATACTGACGCTAAGAAAGGCCAGTAACTATGCTGTCCAATACAGCAGCCCCTAAGTATTATGCGGGATTCCGCGAAAAAGTAATCTGCGGTGAAATCCCTGTTAATCGAGAAATCTCGATGGAGATGAATCGCATTGACGCCCTAATTCGCAATCCGTTGTATTATGTCGATAACGACGCCATGGAAGGTTATGTCAATTTCTGTGAAGGGGAGCTCACTCTCACGGATGGTGACGACCTTCATTTACTTGACACGTTCAAGTTATGGGCCGAAGAAATCTTTGCATGGTATTATTTCGAGGAACGCTCAGTTTATGTTTCGGACGAGACTGGCGGCGGTCACTATGAAAAAAAAGTAACGAAGCAACGTCTCACGAACAAGCAGTTCCTCATCATCCCCCGTGCAAATGCTAAGTCGTTATACGAGACCACGATCCAAGGATACTTTCTGACAGTCGATACCACTACGACTCACCAAATTACAACGGCTCCGACCATGAAGCAGGCTGAAGAAGTCATAGGACCTCTCAAGACAGCCATTGTCAGATCGCGGGGACCGTACTTCAAGTTCCTTACATACGGATCGATCAACAATACAACAGGAAATCGGGCTGATCGTGCTAAACTGGTAAGTACGAAGAAAGGCATCGAGAATTTCTTGACCAGCTCATTGCTCGAGATTCGTCCTATGAGCATAGACAAGCTTCAGGGTTTGCGCTGTAAGATCGCTACGGTCGACGAGTGGCTCTCGTGTGACATCCGCGAAAATGTCATCGATACGATTGAGCAAGGTGCGGCCAAAAATCCGGGTTACTTAATTGTCGCCGTGAGTTCCGAGGGCACTGTTCGTAATGGGCCGGGCGACACAATCAAAATGGATCTAATGCAGCTCCTGAAAGGCGAGCGCCAGGATCCGCATACTTCTATCTGGTATTATAAGTTAGACGATATTGCAGAGATCAATGATCCGGCCATGTGGATAAAAGCATGTCCCAATATCGGGATCACGGTGACTTATGATACCTATCAGCGGGAAATCGAGAAAGCCGAAAAGGTCCCCGCTGCTCGCAATGACATACTTGCAAAGCGGTTTAATATCCCAATGGAAGGCTATACGTACTTCTTCGCTTATGAAGACACGTTACCGCATAGATACCGATCCTTCTGGAACATGCCTGCAAGTATGGGTTGTGACCTTTCTCGAGGCGACGACTTCTGCGCGTTTACGTTTCTGTTTCCGCTTGGCCGAGATAACTTCGGTGTTAAGACTCGCTCATATATTACTGAGCGAACTCTTACACTATTGTCCCGCCCAATGCGCGAGAAATATTCCGAGTTCATGAAAGAAGGAACTCTGATTGTAATGCCGGGCGTAACGCTGAAGATGGACGAGGTTTATAACGATCTTCAAGAGTTCATTGAAAAACAGCGTTACGATGTTCGCACAGTCGGCTATGACCCGTACAATGCCGAAGAATTCATCAAACTCTGGACCCGTGAGTATGGCGAGTTTGGAGTTACAAAAGTTATTCAGGGCTCTAAGACAGAGTCGGTTCCACTCGGAGATCTTAAGCATCTCGCCGAGGAACGTCAACTTCTGTTCGATGAGTCTATTATGCAATTTGCAATGGGCAACTGTATTGCCCTGGTCGATACGAATGGCAATAGGAAGCTCCTAAAGCAGCGTTACGACCAAAAGATCGATAACGTCGCTGCAATGATGGACGCATATGTTGCGTATACATCGTGTCTCGAGGCGTTTGAATAATCGGAGGTGAGACATGCCCGTTTCATTTGGCGAAAGAATCCGTCGGATGTGGAACGCATTCTCCAACAGAGACCCCACTGAAGTTCCGATGGCTACAGCCACCTATTCTTACCGTCCAGATGCTCCGCGTCTCAGCGGCGGCAACGAACGGTCTATCATTGCATCTGTGGAGAACCAGATTGCAAATGATGTTGCGCGCATGACCTTCCACCATGTTCGCGTAAATCAAAATGAGAGATTCGTTGAGGAAATAGACTCAGAGCTGAATAAGCGTCTGCGGATATTTGCTAACAAAGATGAGTCTTCGCGACAGTTCATCCAGAATGTTGTGCTGTCAATGTTTGACGAGGGAGAAGTTGCAATTGTTCCGGTCGACACTGATACTGATATTGACACGAGCGGGTCGTTTAAGATCTATTCGTGGCGCGTCGGCGCGATTAAGCAGTGGCAACCGGATAAGGTTCAGGTACATGTGTACAATGATCGCACCGGATTGTTCGAGGATTTGTGGTATAATAAGGCCACGGTCGCAATAATCGAGAATCCGCTTCGTGCTGTCATGAACGAACCGAACTCGACCCTCAAGCGACTGATCTACAAGCTCAATCTGTTGGACTCTATCGATAAACAGAGTGGATCTGGTAAACTGGATTTGATCATTCAGCTTCCGTATCCTGTTCGCTCTGAAGTTCGTAAAGCGCAGGCAGAAGAGCGTCGTAAGAATATCGAAGACCAGCTCGCAAATTCGAAATATGGTGTAGCCTATACAGACGCCACCGAAAAGATTGTTCAGCTCAATCGAGCAGTTGAAAACAATCTGATGACTCAGGTTGAGTATCTGACCAAGGAACTGTACAATCAGCTTGGCATGTCACAGGCGATCTTTGACGGTTCTGCTGACGAGGCTACCCAACTTAACTATCAGACTCGGACGCTAGAGCCGATTGTTGGCGCTATCGTTGAGAATATGACGTGGAAGTTCATTTCCGAAACGGCATATGCTCAGGGACAGCGAGTGAAGTATTTCTCTGATCCGTTTAAACTTGTTCCTGTTAGCCAGATGGCTGACATCGCAGACAAGTTCACTCGAAACGAGATACTTGCCCCGAATGAAGTTCGCGGTATAATCGGATATCGTCCGTCTGATGATCCTGCTGCGGATGAACTTCGCAACCGTAATATTAGTCAGGCCAAGACCGGCGCTGAATCGCCAGATGTGTCTGACGAAAAGGAGGAATCCATTCAAAATGGCAGAAAGAGTGAAGCCTGATTTTAGTGGCTATGCCACTAGGTATGAGCTGCTGTGCTCTGACGGCCGTACAATTCGCAAGGATGCTTTTAAAGAACAGGATGGTACATATGTTCCGCTTGTCTTCCAGCACTCTAAGGATGACCCCGAAAACGTTCTCGGTAAAGCCCTCCTTGAGGCTAGAGACGACGGCATGTACATGTACGGTTTCTTTAATGGCTCTCGCAAGGCGGAAGTCAGTAAGATCGCTGTTGAGCACGGCGATATCAATCAGCTTTCGATACGCGCCAATCATCTGACCCAGAAAGGCGGTGATGTTCTTCACGGAAAGATCTGTGAAGTGAGTCTCGTTCTTGCTGGAGCAAATCCTGGCGCGACGATCGATTGTCCCTATATTCGTGTTCCGGTTCTTGCCCATGGCGAGGATGCGGTTGACGAAGCCATCATTTGGGATGGCACATATATAGAGCATGCGGATCTTCCCGAAGAGAAGGACGGACCCGAAACTCTCGAACATGACGATAACAAGACCATCGAACAGGTCATTTCGACTATGAATGATGAGCAGAAAATCGCCATGAAGGCACTGGTTGCACAGGCTCTGGCATCCAGTAGTATTAAACATTCCGAAGAGGAGGATGATTCTATGAAAGAGAACGCTTTCGAAAAGAATGGCCAGCTGGAGCACAGCGAGCAGAATGCTGACCAGTACCTGACCCACGCCGATTTCGACGCTGTCGTCGAGATGGCTCGCACCCGCAAGATGTCCATGCGCCAGGCTCTCGAGGACTATATGGCGGACACCGGTAAGGAGCTTGCGCATGCCCACACCGGCGACAATGGCACTTCCGGCACCAACTACGGTATCGCCAATCTGGAGTATCTGTTCCCCGATGCCCAGACTCTTGATCGTACGCCCCGTTTCATCGATCGTGACCAGACCTGGGTCGGCACTGTCCTGAATCGTGCAAAGCACTCCCCGTTCGCCCGCGTGAAGACCGTCTTCGCCGACATCACCGCTGATGAAGCCCGTGCAAAGGGTTACATCACCGGCAAGAAGAAGGTCGAGGAAGTCTTCAAGCTTCTGAAGCGTGAAACGATGCCTCAGACTATCTACAAGAAGCAGCGTCTGGACCGCGATGACATCATCGACATCACCTGGGACGTCGCTACCTGGATGAAGGGCGAAATGCGCGGAAAGCTCAATGAGGAGCTTGCGCGTGCTGCGCTGATCGGTGATGGCCGCACTTCCAGTGTTGAGGACAAAATCCAGGAAGACAAGATTCGTCCGATCTGGGGAGATGATGAGCTCTACACCATCTATGCAGAGATCACCAAGACCGCACAGATGACTACGGACGATCTGGCCAAGGCGATCATCAAGACCGCGGTAAAGGCTCGTAAGACCTACAAGGGTTCTGGCCGTCCTGTGATGTACACAACTGAGGACAATCTCACCGATATGCTCCTCCTGGAGGATGCCAATGGACGTCGTATCTACCGTACCGAACAGGAGCTCGCAGCTGCAATGCGTGTATCTGAGATCATCACTGTTCCGGTCATGGAGAACAAGACCCGCACGGACACGGATACCGTCGTCCACACTCTGCAGGCGATCATCGTCAACATGAACGACTACAACTTCGGCGCCGACAAGGGCGGCTCCATTGCGATGTTCGACGATTTCGACATCGACTACAACCAGTATAAGTACCTGATCGAGACCCGTTGCAGCGGCGCCCTCGTGGTTCCCTACAGCGCGATCTGCATCGAGACCATCCCGGGTACCTAATCTATGGCTAAGTTCTGGGGCAAGTTCGGCTTTGTAGTAACTGCAGAAACCGTGCCGGGTGTCTGGTCTGATGTAGAAACTGAGCGTGACTACACTGGCGACTTGCTCCGGAATTCTGCCAGATGGGAAGCCGAAGATAAAGTAAATGGCGATATAGTGGTCAACAATCATATATCTGTAGTGATGGACGACTGGATATCCGATCCGGAGCATCTATCAGCTCTGCGATACGTGAAGTTCGGTAATGCCCATACGAAATGGGCGGTGACCAGTGTTACCATGGACTGGCCACGTATCACCATAAATTTGGGGGGAGAATACAAGAGATGACTATCGAAGAACGCAGAATCCAGTTGCACGAGAAGCTGTGCAGTATTCTGGGTTCTAGAAACGTCTACTATGATCCCCCCGAGAATGTAAAAATGCAGTTTGACTGCATAGTTTACTCCCTAAGCCAGGTGAATCAGGTATATGCAAACAACTTTACGTATACCAATTCACCTGGATATTTGCTCACTATAATAACGCGTACTCCGGAAGCTCAGACACGAATCGTAGAAGAGCTGATGAAGACGTTTCCCTACGTCGGATGGGACCGGGCCTACGTGATAGACCACCTCCATCACGCCGTAGTATCAATTTATATTTAAGGAGGCTTTAACCTATGCCTAAACTCGAATGGGACAAGACCGGTGAAAGACTGTATGAAACCGGTATAGATCATGGTGTTCTCTACCCCTACGCATCCGGCAATCCCGGCACTGGTGTAGCTTGGAATGGCCTTACCTCCGTTACCGAGTCGCCCTCCGGCGCCGAATCCAACCCGCAGTATGCGGACAACATTAAGTACCTGAACCTCCGTTCTGCCGAGGAATTCGGCGGCACCATCGAGGCGTTTACTTACCCCGAAGAGTGGGCTGAGTGCGACGGTTCTAAGAGCCCGTCTAAAGGCGTCTATTTCGGTCAGCAGACCCGTAAGATGTTCGGTCTGTCGTACAGGACCAAGCTCGGCAATGATACCGATGGCGATGACTACGGCTACATCCTGCACCTGGTTTACGGCGCTACGGCATCTCCGTCTGAACGTCAGTACCAGACCATAAACGACAGTCCGGAACCCGTCACCTTCTCCTGGGAGTTCGATACCCAGGCGGTTGCTGTTGATGGCTATAAGCCGGTCGCGCATATCGAGATCAACTCCAAGCTGGTCGACTCTACCAAGCTTGCTACGCTCGAGAAGAAGCTCTACGGTGACACCGACACTGAGGCAAGTCTGCCGCTTCCCAGCGAGATTCTGACCGTGTTCCCCAGCGTCTGATTTATACCACTGGGCCCTGAGAAACCTGTCTTGGGGCCCTTTTTCGGGATAAATTTTGCCAAGCGACCCAGAAAAACGGATTTTTATATTAAGTTATTTTTATTTTATATTAATTTTTTATATATTTTAAAAATAAATAGAATTAAAAGTCCGCTTTTCTGGGTCGAAGGACTAAATAAAGGAGGAAAGTTATGAAATGCATAAGCAGAGATGCATTTCATTGCGTGGCTTAAACGTATCCCTATAAGAGACTTGTCCGATGGACTAGGCTTATGCCGAATTATCATGGCGGATGATTTTGAGCGCGCAATTAAAGAATTGCCGAGCGATATCATTTATGACGTTGAACCAAAGCCGTCCACGAAAAAAACACGTGCTTTAGGGGAGAGAAAGGAAAACATTCTCTCTTAGTATTTCGAAAGGAGAGTCGATATGCTAGAACGTGAATGGCAGCAGAAGCTCATCCGCAAGCTTCGGGTTATGTTTCCTGGCTGCTATGTGCTTAAGAATGATCCAACGTACATACAGGGCTTCCCCGACCTCACGATTCTGTGGGGAACCCACTGGGCATGTCTTGAAACTAAGCGTAGTAATAATGCTGGACGACGGCCTAATCAGGAATTCTATGTCGAAGACCTGAACAGTATGTCGTATGCAGCATTCATTTCGCCGGAAACAGAAACGGAGGTGCTCAGTGAACTTTCGCACGCATTCGGAGTTGAAAGACCGACACGCATTTCTGTCGGCAAGTAAGTACCACTGGCTTAATTATGATGCTGATAAATTAGTCAGTTCCTATCATAATTATTATGCACAAGAGCGTGGTACCAAGCTTCATGAATTTGCTGCAGAGTGTATTAAACTCGGCATCAAATTGCCTAGAACTAAGAGCACTTTAAACGCCTATGTGAATGATGCAATTGGGTTTAAACTGAAACCAGAGCAACCGCTCTATTATTCGGATAATGCGTTCGGTACTGCAGATGCTATAGGCTTCCGCAAAAATGTTCTGCGCATTCATGATTATAAGAGCGGTCGACTTAAGGCCAGTTTCAAACAACTGGAAATCTATGCGGCATTTTTCTGTCTCGAGTACGGGGTTGATCCGTGCAGTATCAGTTTAATCGAACTTCGTATTTACCAGTCAGATGAGGTTCGTGTAGCAAATCCGACTGGTCAGCAGATTCAAGCGGTAATGGACAAGATCATCGAGTCCGACCGTATCATAGAAAATCTTGAGGAAGGTGAAGTCGATTGGACGAATTAATCCATGAAGGCGTTAAGCGAAGATCCGGACGCTATGAATGGGGATCCGGCGAGAATCCGTTTCAGCACGAATCTTGGTTCCATCGAGGAATCAGAGAGCTTAAAGCCCAAGGCTTTACCGAAAAAGAGATAGCCGATAACCTGGTTATCGATGGCGTCAAAGGACTATCTATTCGAGAGCTTCGTCAGCGGGTCTCGCGTTCTGCTGATCTGGAGCGAGCAGCCAATATTACTCAGGCTCTTCGTTACAAAGACAAGGGTATGAGCATCAGTGCAATCGCTGAACGCATGGGCCAGAATGAAAACACCGTGCGTTATTGGCTTGATCCTATCGTAGCGGAGCGCGCTACCAAAACAGCACATACCGCTGACATTTTACGCGAAGCTGTTAAGCAGCACAAATATGTTGATGTTGGCCATGGCACCGACGCTATTCTGGGTGTATCAAAGACTAAACTGGATACTGCTGTTTCCATGCTCAAAGATGAAGGCTATGAAGTGCAGCATATCAAAGTCAAGCAGCTTGGTGTAGACAGAGATAATGTTACAACTATTGCGGTTTTGGTTCCTCCTGGCACTCCATATCAGGAAACTTATGACCATCGTGCGGATATCGCAGTTATCGGTGCTTATACTAATGACGGCGGAAAGACATTTAACAAAATAGAGCCATATAAATCAGTTTCCTCTGACCGTGTGAAGATCCGATATGCCGAAGAAGGAGGAATTGAGAAAGACGGTGTTATAGAACTTCGTCCTGGTGTTGAAGACATCAGTCTTGGTTCTGCTGGATATGCGCAGGTTCGTATTGGCGTCGATGGTACGCACTATTTGAAGGGAATGGCAATTTACAATCCCAATCTTCCTGACGGTGTGGATATTGTATTCAATACAAATAAACACATCGGCACCGATAAAATGGATGCTCTCAAGAAAATGAAAGGCGATCCTTCAAATCCTGAAGACAATCCGTTTGGAGCTACCGTTAGACAGCAACACTACATTGACAAAGATGGCAAAGAACAGCTCTCGAGTGTCAATATTGTTCGTGCTGAAGGCGAATGGGATACATGGTCCCGCACGCTTGCTGGGCAGTTCCTGTCTAAGCAGAATCCCGAACTGATCAAAAAGCAAATGGATCTATCGATCGCCGAAAAGAAGGCTGAACTTGAGACCGCAGCTAGTCTTACTAATCCGCTGGTCAGACGCAATGAACTAAAATCGTTTGCAGACGATTGCGATGCTAACGCCGTAGATCTGTCAACAGCTACTCTGCCCCGATCTTCGTGGAAGGTTATACTTCCTGTAACTACATTATCCGATAAAGAGATCTATGCCCCTGGATTTAAAGATGGCGAAATCGTATCTCTGGTTCGCTATCCTCATGGAGGTATCTTTGAGATTCCTACACTCACGGTAAATAATAAAAATCGTGAGGCTAAAGGATTTATGGAGAATACTCGTGACGCTGTGGGTATTAATCCCAAGACGGCTGAGATTCTATCGGGTGCAGATTTCGATGGCGATACTGTCCTTGTTATTCCGAATCCGGATGGCAAGCGCATACAGACTAAGAGTCCGCTTGCTGGTCTTAAAAACTTCGATCCTAAGGAGTATTATCCGCATGTCGAAGGCGCCAAGATCATGTCCGAGAAGGCCAAAGGAAAACAGATGGGCGTTATCTCGAACCTTATTACGGATATTACCCTTGCCGGTGCCAGTGATGACGAATTAGCTCGTGCTGTAAGGCATTCAATGGTCATAATTGATTCAGCTAAGCACAAGCTTAACTACGAACAAAGTTACATCGATAATCGCATCGATGACCTGATCGCCAAATACCGTAGCGACAAAGGCACCAAAGGAGCCTCGACTATCCTGTCTCGTGCCAAGTCGCCAGTATATGTAGACGAGCGGGACCAGTATCGTCCATATGATATCGATCCAGAAACGGGTAAGAAGATCTTTCGTTATACTGGGCGTGATGCTATATCCTTCCAGAAAGATCCGGTAACTGGCAAGAAGATCCCTGGTTCTGAGGTTGTAACAGGCAAGAAGCAGCAGTCGTCTAAGAGAATGTACGAAACCGATGACGCTTGGACATTAGTTGGCGACCCGAATAATCGGGTGGAAGCGCTTTATGCTGATTACGCCAATGAATTGAAGCGCCTAGCCAATGAGGCCCGTAAGATCTATGCCCATACCCCGACGCAGACATATGACGCAAATGCTGCCAAAGTTTATAGCAAAGAAGTAGCTAGCCTCGACGCTAAACTTCGCGAAGCACATAAGAATGCGCCGCTTGAACGTAAGGCCCAGGCCCTTGCTAATGTTTTAGTACGCGTCAAGCTGGAAAGTATGGCCGAAGAGCCGACTTATGAAGACCTTAAAAAGCTCCGCGGTCGTACGCTTACTCGTGCCAGAGAGAAAGTTGGAGCGCATAAAAATCGTGTTAGTATTACGCCTAACGAGTGGACTGCTATTCAGGCTGGCGCAGTTACTGCTACTAAGCTAGAGGACATTCTGCGTAATGCAGAGCCTGCAGCTATTAAGCAGTATTCTATGCCCCGCCAACGAGCTGGATTGAGTGCCAATCAGGCTGCTCGTGCTCGTGCAATGATCCGTGCTGGTTATACTCTTGCAGATGTAGCAGAACAACTGGGCGTTTCCACTACCACGGTATCCGACGTAATTCGTCCCTGGTCTTAAGAAAGGAAGTGACACTATGCGATCTATAATGCTTACCACTGTGGACAACCCTTTTAATCCTTTTACCCAGTTTGATGAATGGTATGCGTTTGACATTCAGCATTTCTACAACACGCTTGGTTTGGTCGCTCGTTTTGCTTCTTTTTCAGAAGATTTAAGCGATGACGAACTCGAAGCTGAAAACCAAAATGCAATTGCTCGAATTCTTGCAATTGACTTCGAACACAAATATAAAATTGTTGAAGAGCCGATTGCAGCGTCGTAAAATGTCAAAGACCATAGGGGAGGGGTCCAAAAAAGACACCCCCTGTCTCTTATACACATCT
>ENA-OYWF01000292-OYWF01000292.1-human-gut-metagenome-genome-assembly--contig:-NODE-292-length-12017-cov-3.995486_pt1 | contig 12017 bp, 10 predicted proteins | sample MGYA00244809_ERZ653394 | MGnify/ENA primary metagenome ERZ653394 (study PRJEB26926, sample SAMN06165151) | human gut metagenome | biome: ENVO:00009003; feature: ENVO:2100002; material: ENVO:00002003...
GAGCCTTATCGTCGGCAGCGTCAGATGTGTATAAGAGACAGACGCTTACTTTAAAAATCTATACGATGGACTCGAATGAAACTATCCGCCCTTTAACCGAAGTTCCAGTGGAACAGACATCTGAAACTTTGGTATCATCTTCCGCTACTGCAGAAGAAAATAACGCTACGTATGTACCTAAACAAACGAAAGAAGAGGTCATCGAACGTTTAAAAGAAATCAACGAAGACGCCTGCAATGCAGACAAACAAGAGTTGGATTTATTGAAACAGAACTTCTACAAGCTGCACAAGGCTGAGCAAGAAGCCGCCCGTAAGGCATTTATTGATGGCGGAGGTGCTCCTGAGGCATTTATTCCCCAACCGGACGATGCTGAAAGCCGTTTCAAAGATATCATGAGCTCTATCAAAGAGAAAAGAAGCGCCATACAAGCAGAACAAGATAAAGAAAAAGAAGATAACCTGGTGAAAAAGCTCGCCATTATCGACCGCTTGAAAGAACTTGCCGAATCTCCCGAAGATGCCAACAAAGCATACAATGAATTCAAGAAACTGCAACAGGAATGGAACGATATAAAACAGGTGCCGGCTGCCAAGGTAAATGAACTATGGAAAAATTATCAGCACTATGCAGAAAAGTTCTATGACTTGATAAAGCTGAACAATGAATTCCGTGAGTATGATTTTAAAAAGAATCTTGAAATAAAAACTCATCTCTGTGAAGCCGCAGAGAAATTGGCTGATGAAGAAGATGTGATTTCCGCTTTCCACCAATTACAAAAGTTACATCAGGAATTCCGGAATACGGGTCCTGTTGCAAAAGAATTGCGCGAAGATATATGGACCCGGTTCAAAACTGCCTCTACAGCCGTAAACCGTCGTCACCAGCAACATTTCGAAGCCTTAAAAGAAAAAGAGCAACGTAATTTGGATGAAAAGACCGTAATCTGTGAAATTGTGGAAGCGATGGAATACGATACGTTCACTACTTTCCAAGACTGGGAAAACAAAACTCAGGAAATCATTGCTTTGCAAGCTAAATGGAAAACAATTGGTTACGCACCTCAAAAAATGAACGTGAAGATATTCGAACGTTTCCGTGCCGCTTGTGATGAGTATTGCAAACGCAAAGCCGAGTTCTTCAAATCCATCAAGGAAAGTATGGCAGGCAATCTGGAAAAGAAGAAAGCATTATGTGAAAAAGCAGAAGCACTAAAAGAAAGCACAGACTGGAAAGCAACTGCTGATATTCTAAGCAAATTACAAAAGGAATGGAAAACAATCGGTCCTGTACCTAAAAAGTATTCGGATGCCGTATGGAAACGATTCATTGCCGCATGTGATTATTTCTTCGAGCAAAAGAACAAGGCGACTTCTTCACAACGCTCGGTTGAACAGGAAAACATGGTTCAGAAAAAGGCGATCATTGAAAAATTAAATGCAATTGACGCACAGGAAACACCGGAAGAGGATGCGGGAAACGCCATTCGAGAATTAATGAAAGAATGGAACGGCATCGGTCATGTACCGTTTAAAGAAAAAGATAAACTGTACAAGCAATATCATGGTGTCATCGACAAGTTGTTTGACAAGCTGAATCTTTCCGCATCACAGAAAAAATTAAGCAATTTTAAATCAACCATCAGCAAGGAAGGCAACCTTTATCGTGAACGCGAAAAACTGGTTCGTGCTTACGAAAACATGAAGAATGAAATTCAAACATACGAGAACAACTTGGGCTTCTTGACCAGTTCTTCCAAAAAAGGTAGCAGTTTGGTTACGGAAATGAATCGTAAAGTGGAAAAACTCAAAGCAGACCTAGAATTGATCTTGAAAAAAATTGAGGTGATCGACCAATCAATGAAAAACGAATAAAAAACAGTTATATGAAAAAAGAGTCTAACGCAAATGCGTTAGACTCTTTTTTCATATAACACTACTAATGGCTCAGTAGATTTTTAGCGGGGATTATTTTTTATACTCGTGAAGTATTGCTTACTTCGCATTATGAAAAACGATTATTTGAACATGCTAGCCAGCCTCGTGTTGCCTGCGCAGATATTAGATTACTTTCTTATCTCTGGAGTCGAACAAACCTCTCAAGAGATTCATATCAGTCTGGATGAAAAGATGAATCCCAAGTTAAGCAATGACGTACATTTTGAATCCAAAGGTTTTATGGAAGCTGTAAATGTGACAGACTTTCCCATACGGGACCATAAGGTAATTCTCAAGATCAGACGCCGGCGTTGGACGGACTTACGCACAGGGAAAAGCTTTAGTATTCCCATCGACCTCGACATTGTGGCCAAGGGAACCAGATACTCCAAAGAATTTGGATCTTTTTTAAAAGAAACGTATGGAGACATCCCCGGTGACTTGCCGTACGCTTGAGGAATTCTATCATATAGACTGTCATACATTCGAAAAACAGTACAAGGAGGTTCTCAGCGGATATCGTAATTGGGAACAGTTATCTCATGCCGATGAATGGATGCTGTTTCCAGAGAATATAGGACCGCATCTGGCAATTGACGAAACATCGCTCTCAAACGGTGAACTTTACACCTTTGTGACCAACCGCGATGCCTGCACAAGGGAGTGTTCTCTTGTAGCAGTTGTGGCAGGCACCAAATCGGAGGATGTAATAGCTGTACTTCAGCGAATTGACGAGGAAAGTCGTTATGCCGTTAAAGAAGTGACACTTGACCTTTCAGACTCCATGCGCAAGATCGTACGGACTGCATTTCCTAAAGCCTGCCGTGTGATAGACCGTTTTCACATTCAGAAATTAGCTTGTGATGCCGTGCAGGAATTACGCATCAAACACCGTTGGGATGCCATACAGCAGGCCAATGAGGAAATGGAGGAAGCTAAACAGAAGAACGAGGATTATGTCCCATACCGATATGCTAATGGTGATACCCGTAGGGAGTTGCTTATACGCTCGCGGTATTTACTTTTCAAATCAGCCGATAAATGGACAGAGAGGCAGAAACAAAGGGCGGCAATACTATTCGAAGAATACCCTGACGTTAAAAAAGCATATGGTTTGTGCCATTCCCTGCGGATGATATTCTCAAGGAATACCATAAAGGATGCTGCACGTCTGGCTATGGCACGGTGGTATTATAAAGTAGAAGAAGCAAGGATGCATTCTTTTAACGTCATTGCCGCTACTTTTTATGAACACTATGATGAAATACTGAATTTCTACAACCATCGTTCTTCAAATGCAATGGCAGAATCTTTCAATGCTAAAATTAAACTGTTCAGAGCAAACCTAAGAGGCGTAGCTGACAAGAGGTTCTTCCTTTTCCGCATTGCTAAACTATATGCGTATCCCCACTAAAAAGCTACTGACTCCTACTAATTCTTAAGATAACCAACACAAAATAAAAAAAGATCTTCTAAAATTATAATTTTAGAAGATCTTTGTCTTTGACAAGTGATTTGTCTGTTGGGATACCAGGATTCGAACCTGGAAAAACAGGACCAGAATCTGTTGTGTTACCATTACACCATATCCCAATTTTCCTATCAAAACACCCGTTTTGATTTTGACGCTGCAAAGATACGGCTTTTTATTTAATCCACAAATTTTTGAAGCTTTTTTTTCTAATCAAGATTCTTTTTTTCTCCATTTGCCTTCTTTTCCGGCCTTCCTTATCCTTCTTGACCGTGTATCATCATTCTAGACTTAACATAACAATAAAAAGATTCTCTAACTAAAAAAAACAAAAACCGAATATATTTAATGCACATTTTTTCGCTAGAATGAGAAAACCAAGTATCTTTGTGCATTGTTGTAAATACATATATTAGAATAATCAGTTGTTAATAACATTATAATGAACGAAGCAGAGACTTTAGTAAAAAAAATAACAGAAGGCATTCAAGAAAAGAAAGGTAAAAACATTGTAATAGCGGACCTCACCGCCATTAATGATACCATTTGCAGCTATTTCGTAATCTGTCAAGGTAATTCCCCAAGTCAAGTTACAGCTATCGTTGACTCAGTCAAGGAATATGTACATAAAGAAATAAATGACAAACCTACGGGAATAGACGGACTGAGAAACGCAGAATGGGTTGCAATGGACTACAGTGATGTACTGGTACATGTCTTTTTGCCGGAAACAAGAAATTTTTATAATCTGGAACATTTATGGGCAGATGCCAAACTAACCCAAATTCCTGATCTAGACTAATCCAATACAGAATCAAAATGAGTGAAAATACCAATAATAAACCAAAGATAAACATGCCACGCTTCAATTTGAGTTGGCTGTATGTTATCATTGCCATGAGTTTTGCCATCCTCTACTTTTCCAATCAAGAAGGAGGAATTGACAAACAAATAACATATACCGAGTTTAAAGATATGATAAACAAGGGATATGCCAATAAAATAATTGCATACGATGACAATACGGTAGAAATGTACATTAAACCGGAATTTGTTAAAGATGTATTTAAAAATGACTATAAAAAAGTAGGTCGTAATCCAGCCTTGAACGTAGAAATAGGTTCCATGGAGTCATTGGATAAATTCATGGAAAAGGCACAGGAAGAAGGTCATTTTACCGGATCTATCAGTTATGAAAAGAAACGCGACTACTTCGGTGCATTATTTTGGAATATCGCTCCGTTTTTACTGTTGATCGGTATATGGATGTTTGCCATGCGCCGCATGAGCGGCGGAGCAGGGGCCGGAGGCGCCAATCCGTTCAACGTAGGTAAAAGCAAAGCTCAGGTATACGAAAAAGGAGACAAAACTAACCGGATTACTTTTAAAGATGTAGCCGGACAAGCGGAAGCTAAACAAGAAGTGGAGGAAATTGTAGAGTTTCTGAAACAACCTCAGAAATACACGGAGCTGGGAGGTAAGATACCTAAAGGCGCTTTACTGGTAGGCCCTCCGGGAACCGGTAAGACTTTGCTGGCAAAAGCTGTTGCCGGTGAGGCGGATGTACCTTTCTTTTCGCTTTCAGGTTCCGACTTTGTGGAAATGTTTGTCGGAGTAGGTGCATCCCGTGTACGTGACTTGTTCCGCCAGGCGAAAGAGAAAGCTCCTTGCATTATTTTCATTGATGAAATTGACGCGGTAGGACGTGCCCGTGGCAAAAATCCAAGCATGGGTGGAAATGATGAACGCGAAAATACATTAAACCAATTATTGACAGAAATGGACGGTTTTGGTTCAAATAGCGGTGTGATCATTTTGGCCGCTACCAACCGCGCGGATATATTGGATAAGGCATTATTGCGTGCCGGTCGTTTTGACCGCCAGATTCATGTTGACTTACCCGACTTAAACGAACGTAAAGAAGTATTCGGAGTACATTTGAAGCCTTTAAAACTGGACGAAAGTGTTGATCTGGATTTGCTCGCCCGTCAAACTCCGGGATTCAGTGGGGCAGATATTGCCAATGTATGTAATGAAGCAGCACTGATCGCCGCCCGCCATGGTAAGAATGCGGTTGGGAAACAAGATTTTCTAGATGCTGTAGACCGTATTATCGGTGGTTTGGAAAAGAAAACCAAAATCATGACTGCCGAAGAAAAGCGTACTATTGCCTTACACGAAGCCGGTCACGCTACGCTGTCTTGGTTTTTGGAACATGCCAATCCTTTGATTAAGGTAACCATTGTTCCCCGTGGACGTGCATTGGGAGCCGCATGGTATTTGCCCGAAGAACGGCAGATCACAACCAAAGAGCAGATGCTGGATGAAATGTGTGCCACTTTAGGGGGACGTGCAGCCGAAGAACTGTTCACCGGACATATTTCAACCGGTGCCATGAACGATTTGGAACGTGTGACAAAACAATCATATGGAATGATTGCTTATGCCGGAATGAGTGAAAAGTTACCCAACTTATGTTATTACAGCAACGATGAATACTCTTTCAGCAAGCCTTACAGTGAACGTACAGCCGAACTGATTGACGAAGAAGTGAAAAGAATGATCAACGAACAATATGATCGGGCAAAAGCAATATTATCCGAACATAAAGATGGTCACAACGAGCTGGCCCGTCTGTTGGTTGAAAAAGAAGTAATTTTCGCCGAAGATGTGGAACGCATTTTTGGCAAACGCCCCTGGACTTCACGTTCAGAAGAAATTATGGCTTTAGAAGCTACAGCAAAACCAGTAGAAGTAACCGAAGATTTTGAAGAGAAGAATTCTTCAGATTCTGAGGAAAAGGAAAAAGAAAAAAAAGAAGCATAACATTGTAGAAAGATCTGTCAACTATATAAGCATTGTCATTCTGAATGATACAAAGAGTCCGTAATAATCCAGATATATCCGGATTCTTCATGGTCACTCAGAATGATAAAAAAACAGATCTTCTACTTTGATTTTTGAATCACTTAAGACTAACGACCGTGAAAAGCAATTTCTTACAACGTGCCATAACCGGAATTATTTTTGTTGCAGTACTGATAGGCTGCATCGTGGGAGGGGCTGTCTCATTCGGCATCCTATTTGCCATTATCAGCGCATTGGCAATCAATGAATTCTGTAATTTGGTCAATCATGTAGAAGGAATACAAGTAAATAAACGTATATGTATTCTCAGCGGAATTTTTCTTTTCCTGTGCTTTTTCTATTTTGGAATAGATCCTTCACAAACAGGTATATTTATTCCTTATTTAGCTTTATTTATTTATCTGATGGTCAGCGAACTTTATTTGAAAAAAGAAAACCCGCTGAATAATTGGGCTTATGCCATGTTAAGCCAGATGTATATTGCCTTGCCATTCGCTTTGCTGAATGTATTGGCTTTCCATTCGGACGAAACAGCCAGCCTTTCACAATACAACGCTATTCTCCCACTATCTATTTTTATATTCAACTGGGTGAATGATACAGGTGCTTACTGTACAGGCATGCTGTTTGGCAAACATAAACTATTTGAACGCATCTCTCCTAAGAAGTCATGGGAAGGCTCTATTGGCGGCGGCATTTTCTGTATCATAGCTTCTTTCCTGCTATCTCACTTCTTCCCTTTCATGTCTACCGGAGTATGGATCGGACTAGCATTGACAGTGGTAGTATTCGGAACCTGGGGAGATTTAACGGAATCTTTATTAAAACGCCGTCTAGGCATCAAAGATTCGGGCAATATTTTACCGGGACACGGTGGAATGCTCGACCGTTTTGACAGCGCGATTCTCGCAATCCCGGCAGCAGTAGTCTATCTGTATGTAGTTTCTTTATTTTAACTCCGCCAAATCCAAAGGATTAAAGCCCGGTACATCCTCGCCAGTGAGCGGATAAGAGAAAATATATGTTTTTTCTTCCCCGTCCACAGGATTAACCAATACCTTTATTCCTTTCAATTCACTGTTTTCCGGTGAATAATCATCTAATTTAAAAGAAACCATACCAGGTACCAATCTGCCCTGACTTCCGTTGTTATTATAGCGGAGTTCCAAATGCGCATATCCGTCCTTTGTCCAAGGAATCATCTCATTCACAACCAGATTAAGAATAGGTTTCTGCGGACTGGGAAAATTCAACATAAAACGTACATTCAGATAGTCATCAGAAGGCCACATATCCTTGATCTGTACTTTCATATTTCCAATACTGTCCATATTATCGGGGTTCAATCCGATAATTTCCTGAACAGGTACTAAGGTATAGTCATTCAAACGGATATTATAAGCAAATCCACTTTCACCGGCTTCCAAAAAAGAATAATTTCCAAAAATCCGTTCTCCTGCCTTCAAATCCCGGTAAGGAACAATATGCTGCACCACCCACAACTTCTCTCCGTTGTCCAACACCAAATAAGGAGCATCATACTGAGGTTGTTTTTCTACGGTAGCCATAGCTATAGTCACCGTACTGTCCGGATCACTTTCATCATTACCACAAGATGAAAAGGCGAATACTCCGCTCAAAAGAAGCATCGCCCCTAACATAGATTGAAAAAAATATTTCATATACTTCCAGGGTTTAAGTTGTTTACCCGAAAGAACAAAAAGAGATCGTGAAAAGTTTATTTCTTCAACAAAGCTACCATTTCACGGGCTGTTGTCCCCGAAGCTCCTGCCGGACCTAAAATCTGAATAATACGATCATACTCTTCCAACACCTTATTTCTGTATACCTTATTATATAAAAGAGATTCTAACTCTGAACGCACGTTATCCACCGTCATCGTATCCGCCACCAGTTCACGAACCACTTCCTTGTCGGCTACCAGATTAACCAACGAAATATATTTCACTTTTAGAATATGCCGGCGAAGAAAAGCGATAAATTTCCCTACCGGAGTATAGTAACACACCACTTGAGGAACACGGAAAAGAGCTGTTTCCAAAGTTGCAGTGCCCGAAGTCACCAATGCCGCCTGCGCGTGCTGCAACAACCTGTAGGTCTGTCCGAATATGATTTTAACCGGTACATTCGGATTTATATAATCCGAATAATAGGCAGGGTCCATCCCCGGAGCCCCTGCCAGCACCAATTGATAATCTTCGGTAAACGGAGCAGCAGCCTCCAGCATCATCGGCAGGTTGTCTTTGATTTCCTGTTTCCGGCTGCCCGCCAACAATGCGATAACGGGCTTTTCGGACAAGCCATTATCCGCCACAAATTCCGGAAATCCATCCGGATGTTCCTTACAATAAGCATCCACTGCATCTACACAAGGATTACCCACATAATGAACAGGGTACTGATGTCCGGCAAAAAACTCAACCTCAAAAGGCAGGATGGAAAACAGTTCGTCCACATCCCGCTTGATATTTTTAATCCTATACTCTTTCCAAGCCCATATTTTAGGAGAAATATAATAGTAGACAGGTATTTTCGTCTGCTTCTTTATAAACTCGGCTATTTTCAGGTTAAAGCCGGGATAATCCACCAGAATCACTACATCAGGAGCCCAACGAACAATGTCCTGCTTACATTCTTTCATATTCCGAAAGATAGTACGCAAATGCAACAACACCGGGATAAAACCCATATAAGCCAATTCTTTGTAATGCTTCACCCGCGTTCCACCAACAGCCGTCATCAAGTCCCCGCCAAAGAAACGGAATTCTGCTTCCGGATCTTCCTGTATCAAGGCACGCATTAAATTAGATGCGTGCAAATCGCCTGATGCCTCGCCTACTATCAAATAGTATTTCATACTTCCAGATTCCAGTTTTTCAACTCATTCATCATCCCATAAGCAGTCACATCAATTTGGGTCGGAGTTACCGCCACATACCCATGTCCTAATGCCCAGTGATCCGAATCTTCCGCTTCCGGTTCATAGTTATCAAACTCTCCGGTCAGCCAGAAATACTCTCCCCCCCGAGGATGCAGACTACGCTTCCATTCATTAATCCAAGCCCCATTCGTCTGACGGCAGATGCGTACCCCTTTCAAGGAAGCTGTATCCGGAAAGTTCACATTCAAGCAAATCCCCAAAGGCAAGCCATGCTCCAGGACCTGCTCAGTAATACGGCGTATATAAGGCAGCGATGAAGAGAAATCAGCATCCGCAAAATGATTACATAATGAATATCCGATAGAAGAGATCCCCTTCAGACACCCTTCAATCACTACCCCCATCGTACCGGAATAATGCACATTCACTGAAGAATTATCACCGTGGTTTATTCCACCTATCACCACATCGGGACGACGGGGAACCACCGTATGCAATGCCAGTTTCACACAATCTACCGGTGTGCCCGTACATTTATACACAGTCAAATCCTCCTCTTCACGTACCTTGTAATACTTCACAGGATGCTCGGAAGTGATCGCCCCCGAAGCTCCCGAACGAGGACCGTCCGGTGCCATTACGATTATCTCACCCATTCCACGCAACCCGCGTATCAATTCATTCAATCCCTTAGCTTCCACGCCGTCATCATTTGACAGCAATATCAACGGTTTTTCTTTCTTCATATTTTTCCACTCTTTTTCTCGGAGCGTAAAGATACAACTCTTTGCCGGAACTACCCCTCACCGGAAAAGAAAATTATCTTAATGTTCTACAACCCAGTGCTAAAAATAGAATAGAATTGAATGAAAATTTCTATCTTTGCCGCCGTTGAGTTATTAACAAAACCAATGAGTTATCAACAGTTTTGCTAATGTCTGCCGTTTTTTATAGGTGCAATCACCTATTATTTGTTACTTCGCAGCGAGAAAAACTGATTAATATGGGAAAAATTATTGCTTTAGCCAATCAAAAAGGTGGCGTAGGTAAAACTACCACAACGATTAACCTCGCAGCTTCTCTGGCAACACTGGAGAAAAAGGTGCTGGTTATTGATGCAGACCCTCAGGCCAACGCATCATCAGGATTGGGTGTGAACATCAAAGAGGTAGAATGCTCTATCTATGAATGTATTATCAACGAAGCCGATATACGGGAAGCAATTTATACCACCGACATTGACGGACTCGACATTGTTTCTTCACACATCGACCTGGTTGGCGCAGAAATAGAAATGCTGAACCTGGAAGACCGCGAGAAGATCATGAAAAAAGTATTAGCCCCCATGCGGGACGAATATGACTATATCCTGATAGACTGCTCCCCGTCGTTAGGCTTGATAACAATCAATGCGCTGACAGCAGCCGATTCAGTGATTATCCCTGTTCAATGCGAATATTTTGCATTAGAGGGCATCAGCAAATTGCTGAATACCATTAAGATTATTAAATCGAAACTGAATCCTTCACTGGAAATAGAAGGCTTCCTGCTGACAATGTTCGATTCACGTCTGCGTCTGGCCAACCAGATTTATGATGAAGTGAAACGCCATTTTCAAGAATTGGTATTCAAGACAATTATACAGCGTAACGTCAAACTGAGCGAAGCTCCCAGCCACGGCATTCCTGCAATATTGTATGATGCCGACTCTACCGGAGCCAAGAATCATTTGGCATTGGCACAAGAAATTATAACACGTAACAGTAAGTAAACAATGGCAGTACAGAAGAAATTTGCTTTAGGACGCGGGCTTGACGCACTGATCTCGACTGAAGAAGTAAAGACAGCCGGCTCATCTTCTATCAACGAGATAGAACTGAGCAAAATATCCGTCAACCCTAACCAACCGCGTCGTGAATTTGATCCGGTGGCGTTACAGGAGTTGGCCGACTCTATTGCCGAAATTGGTATCATCCAACCCATTACGTTGCGTCAACTGAGTGAAGACTCTTACCAGATCATAGCCGGAGAACGTCGTTACCGTGCCTCCATACAGGCAGGACTTAAATCTATTCCGGCATACATCCGCACAGCCGATGACGAGAATGTAATGGAAATGGCGTTGATTGAAAATATTCAGCGTGAAGATTTGAATTCATTGGAGATTGCACTGGCTTATCAACATTTATTGGAACAATATGCATTGACACAGGAACGGCTGAGCGAACGTGTAGGGAAAAAACGTACCACTATCGCCAATTATCTGCGCCTGCTGAAACTTCCGGCCCAGATTCAAGTAGCATTGAAAAACCGCGAAATAGACATGGGACACGCCCGTGCCTTATTGTCCTTAGATGATCCTAAGACCCAAATACGTATCTTTAATGAAATACAGTCACAAGGCTATTCTGTCCGTAAAGTGGAAGAAATTGTCAAGGCACTGAGCAGTGGCGAGACAGTGGACAGCGGTGGGAAGAAGATCAAACCGAAAGGCTCCAAATTATCCGAGGAATACACTTTGCTGCAAAGCCACCTCTGCGGATTCTTCGGTTCGAAAGTACAGCTATCATGTACAGCCAAAGGAAAAGGCAAGATCAGTATTCCGTTCAACAACGAAGAGGACTTGGAACGAATCATGGAAATACTGGATTCACTGAAAAAGAAAGAATAAAGCGTTATTACTACATTGAAAAGAAGAACATCCACATATAAACTGTTTACATTCCTGCTTTTATGCCTTATGATGGCTGGAAGCATGAATGTTCACGCCCAAAAGGCACGCAACCGCCGTATGGGTATAAAGACAGGTTCTATTATACAAGCTGTCTCTTATACACAT
>ENA-OYWF01000295-OYWF01000295.1-human-gut-metagenome-genome-assembly--contig:-NODE-295-length-11934-cov-3.928698_pt1 | contig 11934 bp, 14 predicted proteins | sample MGYA00244809_ERZ653394 | MGnify/ENA primary metagenome ERZ653394 (study PRJEB26926, sample SAMN06165151) | human gut metagenome | biome: ENVO:00009003; feature: ENVO:2100002; material: ENVO:00002003...
ATTATATCTGATGGTATTGTCGTAATTATAGGTAATGTCTCAACAATAAGAGAAAGAAACAAACTTGACATTGTACCTTGCAAATATAATGTGCCATTTTTATAATATGTAAAGACTATAGTTGCAGAATGCTTTCCTGTAACCCGGAATCTACTAATGACATTAGGATCTGAAAAAACGACATCATCAACTGTATAATCTTCGTATTCTTCCAAGCATTTTTTATAACTTATAAAGTCGTCTTCCGATACATCTCTGATCGTATATGTCTTATGCTCTTTATTGGGAAGAGAAGTCTTTTGTTTAATATAGTTCCAACAATCTTCCGCTTTTTCCTGCATACGACCTTGTACAGAAAATGAGACCTGCCCTTTAACATAAAACAGATTTAGTATTCCTTGACTTGTACCTTTCTTAATTTTCAACAGTAACCCTTTATCATCGAGTTTGGAAATTTCATATTCAAATTGCGTATTTGCATTAAAATACTCTTCTATTACTGATGGTATGTTATCTATATCTAATATAAAATGTTTTTTTCTTGCCATAATTATTTAAACATGATAAAGTTTCATCATTTCTTCAAAATCAGAGATAAATTCATTTCGTTCATCCTTGTATTTCTTGAATAAAGGAGTTAAAACCTTGGATGCGGTTCTACCCCAAGAAGGTAACTGACTTCTAAACCAAGTTTTTGCTTTTATCCTATCATGCAATATTTCATCATAAGTTATATCTCTGAAACATACTTGCTTGCTATATCCTTCAGCTATATTTTCCCAAAGTTTATCTGCATCAGACAAATCATGTAAAAATGTAGCAGCCAACTGTTCGGGAGACATATTGGATGGCAATATAAGAATATTATTGGCTTTGACTATAGATTTCATTTTGTTGATTTCCTTACGTACGTCACCATCCACTATCACAATAGCCGTTGGTTCTATGAACGCAGGAACTTTCTTAGATACCAACGAAATTAAATTTGCGCCAGAGAAGTCAATGTCAATGAAATTAAGTTGAGTAGTTTTGCCTCGCAGCAGGTGCTTGGCAAACACAATATTTTCCTTATCTTCTGTATATACAGGAATCTTACGAACAGATTTCACTTTGCCTTGTATCACCTGTAGATTCAATGTAATATTACGGAATGAAGCTCTGTCATTAATGATTATATTTTCATCTTGGCGTTTGAGATAAATCAGTTTTACTTGGTCCTTAGTTACTTCCTTTTGACTACATTCACCAATTAAATCGTCAATGCTCTCCAATAAGGACAAGGAATGAGTGGTAAAAAATATCTGCAAGTTCAGTTTAGATGCATACGTGCGCAGCGTCTTGAGCAATTGTTTTTGCGAAGCAGGATACATGGTTGCATCAAGTTCGTCTATGGCCAAAATACCACCTTTATAATCATTCGGGTACTTTTCTTTCAAACGCTTAAATGAAAATAAAGCAAGTATAATCTTGCTTAAATTATCTTGACCTACAGAGTTTTCATTCCAATCATATTTATCGGTAGTAATACCTATCGTCTGCTTATTGGCATTTTCAAGAAAGGCAGCAGACTCTATATTGGTTTCTGTAATCAGAATTTTATCATGGAGTCTTTTGAACTCTGAGAGTTCCTGTTCAGAAAGCAATAGAGATTCAGATACGTTTCCTGATTCTGCTACAGGCAGAACTCGCTTCAAACTTAAAAAGATTGTTGGGTATTGGATGTATCCATCTCCTTTTCCTCTCATGCTTTTCTGCCAAAAGCGTATGGTCTTAGTATCAGAGCGAAGAATGCTTTCTATAGTATAATCGCTTCCATTATCAAATGTCAGTGTCCACTCATGAGAGCCTGGTTGATCAAACTTTGGAGAAAGGCGAAACTTGTCGCTAAACGCAGAGCGGTAACTTCCTCCACATAGTGGTTTCTCTCCACCCATTGGATTCTTATCCTTACCCAATGTGAACGTTTGGGTTATTATTCCCAATAGTGTTGATTTTTGAGTTCCATTCTGTCCTGCGATAGCAGTAAGCATGGAGCCTACCTCAAAGTCTTGGTTATGGAAACCACGAAATTTTTCTATATGTACTTTTTTGATTAGCATGACCCTACAATATTAATCTTTACCACAACAACTAACCCATATAAGTATATAGAACAGCTACATCGAGTGCCAAAGATTTATTGCTAATAGTATATTTTAAACTTATTAAAATCGATAGCCTTATTGCTCAAAAGTTATTCAAGCGATGCGCAATATATATATAAAGGTACGCGTACACGCGCGTACATTATATATTATTGCATGAACTGAATATATATTATTGCATAAACTTACATGCTTTTATAAACCGGAGTCTACTATTTTCAACTTTGACAATGCTTCGTTGGATACTTTACAATTGTCTGAAAAGAAAATCACCTCCGTTCCCTTGCCATTGTTATTCGCACTATAGTTGAGATAAAACTGCTGGCTGCGATAAGACTTATACAAGTCTTGAATAAATGGAGAATTATCATAAGATACCATCCATCTTAATGAATCGACACAAGAAATAGCATCGCGGATTTTTTCATGATCTGCATCATCATAATAGTTCATATATAATCCTCGCCCTTTCTTATAATAAGGTGGGTCTAAATATAAAATGCTATTTTGAGGTACTTCCTGCTGTATGAGCTTTACTAAATCTACGGCATCTGAATTATAAAGTTTAATGCGGTCGGAATAAGAGGAGATACGACGAATGCGAGCTATCAATTCTTCCTTCTTATAACGTGCATCTATCTTGTAATTTCCCGTTTGGTCGAAACCACCGATTACTCCGGCTTTGATGATACCAGAGCGATTGGTCCTGTTCATAAAGAAGGTGGAAAATCCGAGATGCAACAAATCTGCAGTCTGCTTATTACTCAAACTCTGAATCTCACGCTGAATTTTCCATGCATCCATTGTAACTGGAGTTTCCTCTATCAGCGAACAAAGACTATCTGTCTCATACAGCACACTATGCCAAAAAGCATATATGGAACGGTCTTTATCATTAATGATGATACGACTGACATATTCATCCATCAATAACGACAACGCCACAGCTGCGCCACCAGCATAAGGTTCGACATATACGCCATCCAAAAGATTGTTGTCTCTTATCACTTGCTTCACAAAGTCTACAATCTTGGCTTTTCCTCCTGGATATCTAAGTGGGGATACTAATTTCATGATTCTTTTCCTTTCTTATTGGCAACGGCTTGCCACAAACTTTCGAAGAATGGCTGCACATTGTCCCATTCGCTTAACAAGGGTTCTGCCATTGGAGAAAAAAGATGGTTGTGCACATAGGAATTCAATGACTCGGGAGACATTGGAGATTGTTTGTTTTGTAAGGCAAACTCCATCCCTTTCGTCATATCTGTATTTACTGCTTTTATACTTTTCAAATGGTCTATAACTATATTTGCTTTTTCGGAAAGACTCTTTCCAGATTTACTTGATGTGAGTTTACCTTCTGCCAACAGATGGAATGTTTCTATATAAACATCCACAGACATCTCTAAGAAAACTCTTAGCTGAATGGCTGCCGTATTGACAAAGCTCCGCACCAACAAGCCCTTCATTTCACGAAAGATGGAAGCTACACGAGGATTGTCAATTGGTAAATTGCAACTTTTTGGAACAAGCGTTGCCCTCGGCTTCTTCTGGACAACTCGAGTCTCCTTATTCTGCTCTTTCTCTTCTTTCTGTTGTTCTGGCTGTGTGACGAGTTCCCATCTATCAGCCTTGTTCGTTATAGTATTAGGACTGCCAGTTTTTTGAAATACACCATGAATGTACTCTTCACGAGCTTTCTTATCATATATCTTAGAAACTTTGAAATCGCCTGCCATCATATCCGTAACAACTTCTTTCAAAGCATTCACAAGCACTTCTTCTTTCAAATCCGATGTCAGTTTTCCTTTTATCAAAGACATTCCCAAATATTCTCTTACTACAGGATCGGCGATGAGTCGCTGCAGGTTAGTAATCTTCAATATTTCTAACTGACTCTTGAACTGTTCATCTACATAGGACGACCCATTCAACAGCTTGATAATTTGCAGGGCATACGACATTTTTCCCGCTGTTGCTTCTTTGAACCGTTGTCTCTGAATGGAATTCCATTGTTGCGTGCCTATTCCTTTCAAATCTGTAGAATGCTTGCGCTCTATCCATACATCAGCCTCAGCAGCATCGCAAATAGCACAAGTTACACTACGAATGAGCTCTTTTTTATTTACTTCCGCCAGTTTGATAAATTTCTTTTTTAGCGACTGGTTGATGTCCTCTATCAGATTAGGATTAAGGAGTATCTTCAATACCGTGATACGGCGATTGCCTTCCTTTACGATATATTTGCCATTATCGGCTGGCGATTCTACAACGATGGGAATATCTGTTGGATTCAAACCATGCGTCAAAATATCAACTGCTAATTTGTATAATTTATCACCATACACTTCGATCATTTTGTTGATGGCATCCAACTGCGAGGATTGATGCTCAAAACGATAATTGTCAAGGTCAAGAAATAAATTGGTTACTTTAATAGATTTTGTTTCCATCTCTCTAACATTAATTTATGCCTGAAAGGTAACTATATAACAAGAATACAAAAACTGACAGGTCAATTTATCATCTTGTTTTTTCTAACTTCATTAAACCTTTGGGACAGGTAGGGTAATCCTACGCTGCCTCAAAGGAATCACTCTCATTAAGATCTCGTTGCAAATGTATCAAGTAGTAGCTTTCGCTCTTTTACAAACTACCACTGATTGTACTATACAAAGTTTGCTAATCTACTTGATAGGAAGTCCACATCCCTGCTGATGCTCCATCTCATAAGTAGCTTTGTCAACCAATTCCTGCTTTGCTGGGTAAGCAGCCCTAACAACCATCATCAAGGCTTGAGACAACAATTGCCTCTCCTTGTTTACATCCTCTGGTATATTGAACTCAAATTGGACTGAGGTCATTAAATTGCTAAACATTTGTAGTACGGTATCGCGCTCCAGAGTGTCGTCAGCGGGAACTTTATAAAGTTTAGCCAGAGATCGCTCATTTATGCCTAACAACTTAGAGAACTGCTTACGAGAAGGGATCTTCCATCTTTCCTGAATTCGGCGAATTTCATTAGCGGCAGTGGTTAACCAACTGTTCGCCGTGATTTTCGTCGATTTGGTTTTCATTAGGCATAAAATCTATTACTCCACGTAATAAATTACACCAAATACTAAAAAACGCAAATCAAACCTAAAAATCTGTTAACAGCGATGTACTCTATGGAATACAACACCCACAATTCTAGTTTAAGTACCTTTGCTCACGAAATCAGAAAATGATTTTTAATTTTTATGATTATATCACTATTTAATATATTAATTTATATGAAATATAAAGCAACTTATACCCGCCGCATCTTGTCAATGATGTATTTTCCTGACTGCGACCCTCAGAAAGCCGTCCGCCGACTGACCCGTGAGAGCAGACACTGCGTAGAACTCTACGAAATCCTTACTGCCAAAGGCAAAAACTTCGATAAGAAAAAGTTTCTCACCATTCGAGAGGTGAAGCTTATTGAGGAATATTTAGGGGAACCAATATGCGAAATCGACGATGTGCTTTTATGAGACCTAACGAAGCGCTTTGTTAGGTGCTAAGGAAGCGCTTCTTTAACTGCTAACGAAGCGCTTCTTTAAGTCTTGAAGTCTGCGACACTCTGCGACACTCTGCGACATTTCGCTTTTGGCAATGTTGTATCTTTGCACCAGCTAAACGAAAAACGAGGAATGACGAGTGAAAAAACAACGTTAGGCTACAACCATGATTTAATAGCTGACCAAATTAAAAGCTAAGCTAATTCTACACCTGGTTTCACTCGAAGTCCTTGTTTGCAGGGAGGCTGACATTTTTTAATATTAACTTTTTAAACAATTTCAAATTATGAGTAAAGCTTACAAAGTATTTTCTCGCAAGCTTACTATTGGTAAGCGCGAGGGTGAGACAGTCTACAGTGTTCGTCCTGTTAGTTATGGAACCTTGACTACCGAAGAAGCTGCTAAGCAGATCTCGGCAGAATCGACAGCAACTCCAGCTGACGTAAAGGCTGTGCTCGACCGATATGCCTACTATGTGGTGGAAAACCTTGCCAAGGGTTACAACATCGAGTTGCTGGGCTTCGGAACTGTCTATCTCCGATTTATTACCTCTAAGTCGGTTACAGATGAAAAGAAGGCTAACGCCAACTTGGTAAAGAGTATCATACCTGGCTTCCGTCCTTCGTTCACTGTCGACAATAGCGGAAAGCGCATCTACGACTTGACGCCAAATCGTATCTCACTTGTGAAATACAAAAAGAGCGATGAGGACGATGATGCGGAAGGTGATAACACTCCAGCAGGTGGCAACAAGCCTTCAGGCGGCAATACTCCAACTGGCGGAAACACCCCTTCTGGCGGAAACCCTTCAGGTGGCAACACGCCTGCAGGCGGTGAGAACAGCGGAACTGAGGGAACCGAAGGCACCGGAGATGGTGAATAATCCCGAATGAGAAATGCACTGCGCCCGAGTGCGATCGGGCGCAGGCACAAACTACACTATTTTAATTTTAAAATCAAATGCATATGAATAATCAAAATGAAAATTTCAACAATGGTTCCAAGAAGATTTCTTGGGTATCTATCATGAATGCTGTTGTACAGGCTATCATCGCTGCGCTGACTGCACTGGGCGTAAGCTCGTGCACAAGTGCTCTCTTTTAATGTTTTGCACCCACAAAGGTGTTGTCTTAACTTCTTAACTTCCTTAATTCATCAAAAAATGATTCAAGAAAGATTTCCTTTATCGATTGGGGAGGAGCTGGTGCGTAATGAACGCACACTCCTCGCCAGAGTGGAGGATGGCAAACTGATGATGAATGCCGACTCCGTGAAGTTTTTGGTCTTGCACTGCTCGGCTACTCGATGCAACCAGGACTATAGTGTGGAACAACTTCGACGTGACCATAAGAGCCGTGGTTTCTATGATGTGGGCTACCACTTCTACATCCGCAAGGATGGTAGCATGACGCAACATCGCTTCCTGCTCGAAGTGGGGGCGCATGCGAGACCTTTCAACCGTTGTTCTATCGGTATCTGCTACGAGGGTGGACTGAATGAGCATGCGCAGCCTTGTGATACTCGCACACCTGAGCAGACGGAAAGAATCGTTGATGTGCTGACTCGTCTTCACCGTCTGTTTCCGAAGGCGAAAATCGTGGGGCATCGTGATTTGCCCGGCACCACGCCTAAGGAATGTCCTTGCTTGGATGCTCACGCTCTGTTTGGCTGGATCGAAGAGCTGTAATCATGAGTAATGAAACAAGGAATAGTGGAATTGTTTTGGTCGTTATGGTCTTTCATCTCCTTCTCAAAAGCCTGGGCTGTCTTGTTGTAAAAAACAAGTAGCCCCAGGGCATTCCTTCTATAGCTGGATCCGATTTGTCATCAGCCCCAGTAACGTGGATGCCCTTTGGTAAGTGTTTGCTTACGTCGGCTGTAGAAGGCGAATCCAAGCAATCCTGCGTCATTTTCTCCTTTTACTTTATGTCTTTTGCTGCAACCATACATAATGGTTGTCGTAGCTTAGTCGCTTTTTTCATAATGTGCATCATCTGAATTGTATTTATGGTTTTTTATTTGGCACGCAGCCTATGCACATGTATTTTTATTTTACATTCATCGCCCTTTCTTCTTTGGGAAGGGCGAATTTATTGCAAAAATACAAATATTTTTTGGATTTCGTATCAAATCTTAGCATTTTCTGCTTACGATTCCCCAAAAATGACTTTAGTAAGTTCAGAAGTTATAACCAACAGCCTTTGTGGACTTGAAAATAAACATAAGACATTCCCTCTATTGGCTTATGGCTTTAACATCCATAATTTCGACATTTGCGAAAGTTGAGCACCTTTTATATATAATAGAAGGCAATATCATCGAGGAGGTCGTAAATTTGGGATTCGGGGAAGAGGTATATATTTTTATAACATACACTTTACAGCTAAAGTGACAACTTACAACCTTTTTATCTCTAATCCCTTCTAAATATATCCCTGGTATATACCTTCTCCTTGACATCATCTAAACAGGCATCATAACGATTGGCGATGATGGCATGGCTCTGAGCCTTAAATGTCTCCAAGTCATTGACAACCTTGCGGCCAAAGAAGGTGCTGCCCTCTTCCAATGTTGGTTCATAGATGATGACCTCTGCACCCTTTGCCTTGATACGCTTCATGATGCCCTGAATGGCAGACTGACGGAAGTTATCGGAATTGGATTTCATCGTCAGGCGATAGACTCCAATGACGCATGAATTGACTTCGGCACCAAACTGGTTGTTCTCAGTATAGCTATACCAGCCGGCTTTCTGCAATACGGCATCTGCGATATAGTCCTTACGGGTACGGTTGCTTTCCACAATCGCCTCTATCAGGTTCTCTGGAACATCGGCATAGTTTGCCAAGAGCTGCTTGGTATCTTTTGGCAAGCAATAGCCACCATAGCCGAAGCTTGGGTTGTTATAATGGGTACCGATACGTGGATCGAGACCTACTCCATCAATAATGGCCTTGGTATCGAGACCTTTGACCTCGGCGTAAGTATCGAGTTCGTTGAAATAACTTACACGAAGGGCGAGATAGGTATTGGCAAAGAGTTTCACAGCCTCGGCTTCCTTCATGCCCATAAAAAGTGTATCGATATCTTCCTTAATGGCACCTTCCTGCAAGAGTGCTGCAAATGTCTTGGCTGCTTCCTTCAACTTCTCAACATCGGTTACCTGCATGATAGCCTCGTTTTCCTCAGCAAACTCAGGACGGTCGATAATCTTGGGATAGCCTACAATGATGCGGCTTGGGTAGAGGTTGTCGTAGAGAGCCTTGCTTTCACGAAGGAACTCTGGTGAGAAAAGAAGATTGAACTTCTTGACTCCCTTCTTGGCATACTTCAGGTACAGACTGCGGGTATAGCCCACAGGGATGGTACTCTTAATAACCATCACAGCGTCTGGGTTCACTTCCAACACCAAGTCGATTACTTCTTCGACATGGGTTGTATCGAAGTAGTTCTTTACTGGGTCATAGTTGGTCGGTGCTGCAATCACCACAAAGTCGGCATCGGCATAAGCTGATTTGCCATCAAGGGTTGCTGTCTGGTTCAGTTCCTTCTCTGCCTGATACTTCTCAATGTAATCATCTTGTATGGGTGAAACTCTATTGTTGAGTTTCTCCACCTTTTCGGGGGATTACATCTACTGCTGTTACGTGATGGTGCTGAGACAATAGCGTGGCTATGCTCAGACCGACGTAGCCAGTACCGGCTACGGCTATTTTTATATCTTTAAAATCATTCATAATGATATTGTGTTTTTTTCTTTTTTCTAAAATCATTCCGTCCTTCCTTACAGTTAAGAAAGGCTCAACCTTTCTCACCAAGCCTCTCTTCCCTCAGGGACAAGAGGATGTAACCGCCCTACTCGGTGCTCGGGACCGCTACGCTCTAAGGTTGGCGGACCATCAAAGGTCTACGCCAGTTTTTGCGGGATGGGACCGCCTTGCGCTATAGGTACTTGTATAGAAGTACTGCACCTTTCGGTATCTTCATAGTAAATTCTATTCCAACTTTACCATCCTTTACTACTTGCTTATTCTGACGATCTACTTGAATATTTACGATTTCCACTACATTCAACCTCTTTCTATCATCTTCAAAGTAAACTTTGTCTCCCACAGATAGGATTGTATCATGCAATTCGATACAAGCTACTTTATTATTTTTAAAATAGTCATATGGTTTACCAATGGATTTAAAGTTTGAACGAAAATCCACAAGACCATTCTGAAAGAGAGCATTTCTGGCTTCTTCCTTTGATATTATACCTGTCTCTATTTCAAAATACAAGTTGAATAACTGGTAAGTGTAAGCCATTGCTCTATGAGCAAACTCTGCATCTTTGATTTGAGTTTCTGTAAATGGTGGCATCTGTCGTTTAAGAGGTTCTTTTCCCCTTTCATTATTGACAATGTAGAGAGCATAAACGTTTGAATATTTACGTTCATGTATACGTCGAAGTTCTATTTTGGATATCTGTGAGCATTCGTTATCTTTTGATGTTCCATGAAGACCTTTAACCTCAATTATCAACAATTCATTATTGGCTAAGTGTATCTGCAAATCTTCTTGAAAATCTTCTCCCTCCTTTACCTCTTCATCCATTGACTGCACATTATCAAAACCTAACCATTCCAAATATTGTTTCACATTGTTGACTAAAGAATCACCTGTTTCTGTTAACATCGCATAAAGAAAGTTGTACTTTTTCCGAATCTCGGCAATCGACTTATCTTTTTGCTCTATCGTATTCTCATAGATGTGTCGGGCTTCTTCCTTTTCTTCACAAAGCTGAACAATTTCAGGAAGTTCATATTCTTTCTTAGTCAGCCAAGTATTTTTAGTTTGTAATGGGAACAATTCTGAGAAATTACGATATAAGCAATTCGTAAACAATCGTTCCAACAAAACAACCTTATTCTCTATTTGTGGCAAAACAAATGTGCACGTTTTCTTTTCAAAGTAAACATAGGATATGATGTCACCTTGCTCATTAAGAAGCAATGGGATAAAATGTGGATTTGGCTCAGTATCATAACTTCCGTTCTTTGGTATAGAAGGATGAAAGAATGTTTGCGAATATGACAATTGATTTTCCAAACCAGAAAAAAGAATTTCAGAAAGACGATATTCATTAACCAATTTTACTCTATCACCGCTTAATGATTTTTGCGTAAAATCCACTATATTTTGATAGTTTGAGAAAACTCCAATACTATGAATATTATTAGACATCCTTATTCCACTATATTGGACCTCATATTTTGGAGCTTGAAATATAATTTTTATAAGTTCTCCTTTTTTCGTCTCAAAATTGCTCTTTAGCAAAAAACAACAAAATGGTACTGGATCAAAAACATTTATTGGCTTTGCCAAACATAGACTCTTAAAAGAACTATCTGTATCGGCAATCGCTTTTTGCTTATCAATCTGTTCTAAATCATATGATATTGTCTTTCGTTCGAATCCAAGGTCTTCTATGACAACACTATATTCATGTAGGTTGTCAGGAAGATCCTGTTCTAAATATATTGGCAATCTATCCCAACAATAGTCAACATTCCTAGCATCGACAAAGGGTCCAAAAGTACCATCATAGGTTTCGAGATTCTCTTTACGAAGAAAATCCACGACTTCTTGTCCCATATCTATGCTTAGCACTCTCGTTGCTTTACTGTTCATATCGGTCACCATATGATTGTGATTATCATTGCTCTTCATAATCCAATATTATATCCTCGTAATTTTTGCTGCAAATTAAAAGAAATCTGCAACGTTCTTGAAATTATCAAACTGCTGGCAATACATACTGGCATAAGGTTCAGGGAACCTACTGCGTATATCAGCCTTTATCATGCTTGCCAAAGCCTCCTTTGTGTAGGCTTTCAGCAATTCGTTGTATTGTTCCTCGCTCATAATATTCTCTGTCATTTCAACCTATAAACAACGATACAACCATCAAGACCAACATTCGGAAGTAAAGTCCCCCTCTCTATTCGTATCTCATTATCTGAGGTTTGAGTTGACATAAATTAAAAATATTATAAACCTTAACCATGTAGAGCCTTTATAAATTTTGGAAGTTCATCATTATGCCCTTTATACCAAACTACACGAAGTCCTAATTCCTCAAACATTTCCTTTTGGATTCTCATCGCTTCATTGTTTTTAACCTCTGCGGCTTTGTCCTTGCCGAAACTGTCTATGCATGGCAAGAACACAAAATGTCTTGGGTCTGCTTCGCTGTCTTT
>ENA-OYWF01000316-OYWF01000316.1-human-gut-metagenome-genome-assembly--contig:-NODE-316-length-11209-cov-2.853685_pt1 | contig 11209 bp, 10 predicted proteins | sample MGYA00244809_ERZ653394 | MGnify/ENA primary metagenome ERZ653394 (study PRJEB26926, sample SAMN06165151) | human gut metagenome | biome: ENVO:00009003; feature: ENVO:2100002; material: ENVO:00002003...
GCTCGGAGATGTGTATAAGAGACAGGTCTATGCCGGATACCTCTACTCCTAAAGGACGGAGGCATCTTGTCTTGCTAACTGTTTTGTATGATACAGCAGCTCGTGTTAGTGAACTTGCGGATATTTGTATGCGGGATGTGCGATTAGATTTCCCAGCAGTTATTACTCTGCATGGAAAAGGCGGGAAGATTCGTACAGTGCCTCTCATGAAACCGACTACTGAATTGTTACGTAGTTACCTTGAGGAAAACCACATTGATTTGCGACGAAACCCAGATATGCCCCTGTTTTGGAATGGAAGCAGACACAAACTGACCCGTTCTGGAATTACATACATCGTCCAGAAATATGCAGATATGGCACGGGAAACTGCCTCTGGGATGCCTACCAAAATCTCGCCTCATATTTTTCGCCATACGAAAGCCATGCATATGGTACAGGCCAATGTTAATCCGGTCTTTATTAAAGATTATCTGGGACACGCCGACATCTCTACCACTGAGGTCTATGCCAGAGCAGACAATGAAGCCAAGCGAGCTGCTTTGGAGAAGGCTACAGCCCATCTTGATCTACCGAAAGCATCTCAGTGGGAACAGGATGCTGAGTTGATTGAATGGCTGTCCTCACTTGGCTAAAACTCCAAAATATTATGCACAGTGAAACAGAGTAAAATGCTCTGTTTCACCGCTTTTTATGGAGGTGCTATACATAATTGATTTCTGTTCATAATGTTCCTTATGTGTTGAAGTGCATAAGGCACATTTTCCCACAGCATATACCGAGGTCGGACAGCGTGACCTGCTCGGCCTCTTTGTTCGTCTGCATTTCTCATCTCCTTTACCAGTCGAACCTGCTCCATAAACAAACCGGAGCGGGCGCCGGATAATCCGGCTCTCGCTCCAGCCACGGATAAATCCTGGCACGGGCTGCCGCCGCAGATGATATCTACGGGCGGCAGTTCTGCACCGTTGAGCTTTGTGATGTCACCCACATGGATCATGCTTGGAAAGCGCTGCTTCGTGACCTCAATGGGAAAGGCTTCAATCTCCGAAGCCCACACCGGTGTGATGCCACTGCGGATCGCGGCCAAAGGGAATCCACCGATGCCATCGAACAAGCTGCCCATCGTCAGTCTGCTCATTTCGCCACCGCCTGTACGACCGTGCGCGTGGTATTGACGGCGGCCTGTGCCGTATATACCGCACTCATGATGTTGGCTCTTGTCGTTGTGTCCAGGCCAAATGCTCCGGCAATGCGGGGAATCTCACCGGCAGAGAGCATCAGCCCCAGTCCCAACAGTGCGTGATCCTTAAACACCATGAGTCCGGCGATGAGGATAGTCGCCTGTAAAAATGCGGTCAGGCACAGACCGATAATTTGTTTGCACCACTGGATGAAGCCATCCGTATAGCCACGGGGCACAGAGAACATATATAGACTTCCCACGGCAATCTGGATCAGCAGAATACCTCCGCGCTTGAGATTGGCGAAGAAGACCTTGATGATCGCATACGCCATAAGGATGATGCAGAACAGGATCATGATCCCGCTGGTGATACTGCCAAAGCCGAGAAACGGGCCAGATGTCAGGTCGGTCAGCGATTCCACGGCGCTGAACTCCTGCATAATATCACTTGCCACATCTCCGATGGATGCACCGTAGCCGGTGATCCCTGCGGTGAGTTGCCCCTGCAGCGTTACCGAAAGCTCATAGAGCCGGACCGGAACGACAGTAAACAGGCTCACGGCCATAAAGCCCTTGATGGCATTGAGCGCGGTTTCGCGGATGTTGCCCCGCCCGCTGGAATACTCGATGCCGCATTCAAAGCAGGCCACGACCAGCCCGGTTCCGTACAACGCCCAAGCGAGATAGGAGAAGAACAGTACGATGCTCTGCACCCAGGACATTTCGAAGAGTTCGACACCCATGTTTCCCATCTCTGCGAAGAAGTTGCCGAGAAAGCCCACGACCTGACCGTAGAACCAATCCACGATCTGGCCGAGGATCTTATCGGCAACAAAATCCCAAATAAACATTGATCGGTTTCACCTCCTCCGGGTGAGGCCGTACCAACTGCTTGGGATATGGCAAAGGCCGTACAGTTGGCACGGCCTTCAAATCATGCTCGGTTTACATTGTCTGCGCCCACTGCTGATCGGCAGACTGGCTCATGTCTTGGAACACTTCCAGATAGTCCGATACTGCGTTGGAGAGCTTCTCGTAGTCCTGCCGGGTGGGGTGATACACATACCAGTCTACTTTTCCATAGTCATCCCAAATGTGCGGGTCAACACCATTGCGGAAGTTGGGGTTGGAAGTTACCTTCGTCCCCAGCAGATCCGAAAAGCGAAGGCGCAGGGTATCCACCTGTCCTTCGCTGCGGTTCAGGATCGTCAACTGCAAGGCGTTGTACTGATTGGCAACGCTTCCAGTGACAAATTGGATCTTTGCCCGATTCATATCGCTCAGACGCACATAGCAGACTCTGCCCACATAGGTGGCATCGGGATATTGCTCTCCGATAATTTTCCGGAGTTCCTGTTCGTAAAAAGTCATTGCCTACACCTCAGATTCCGATAATCTGCCAGATGTACAGCGGTGCCGTCAGCGTGAACACGAGGCACGCGAACAGGATGGCGGGAGCCGTCCACTCGAACTGGCCACTCTTTCGGTAGTCAAAATAAGCTGTGCCGAGTTTGGCGAAGAAAAACACCGCAAGGATCAGGTCAATGGCGGGAAACACCACGTTGTTGACGACAGTTTTGATCTGCGTGGATGCCGTGGCCCAGGTGCTTTCCACCGCTCCGGCCACATCGCCGGTGCCGGCAGCAAAGGCCGTGGTTCCCATCATGCAGACCAACAGCAGGGACAGGGTCAGCATCACACAAAGGCGCTTGCATTTCATTTTGCTCATAGATACCTCCAATTCTTGTTGTTATTTTGAGGGTGCGATATGCCATTCTTCCCACAGGTCACCGGCGATGCGCACGGAATCCGTCAGGTTCATACTTAGCATTCCCATGGGTGTCCAGCAGTCCAAAAGCCAGGTATACGGCGTGTAGCTGCCGTCCGGGTACCAGATAGGTGTGAAGTGGGTCGGGCGGTCATAGGTGCTGTAGGGATTATTTTTGAAAGCGAAGGTGGTACTCTTGCCGCTGACGCTGCGGTTCAGCAGTCTCCAGAAGCCTTCGTACCCGAATTCAGGGAAATAGGTCACGGCATTCTGCGCCGCCGTGACAGCCGCGCTCTGCGTGGTCGTTACTCTGGCCGTTACTTTCTCCTGAATTCCGTACCCGCTTTTCATGGTAGCTGCGGTCGCAGTGGGTGACAGGCTGTCCGGCGTGATGCGCATGGATGCGCTCAGGCTTGCGGCGTAGCTGTTGTAGTCAAACTCCCACCAGCCATGATCCTCCCACCAGCCGTTATCTACCCAGTGATACCAGCGGTCACGGTGAACCACATTGTTATCATCCACCCAGCGATCCGTGTGCCAGCACTTCTCCCAGTTCTCTACCCATTCCCAATTTTCCTGCCACCAGGGTGACCAAATGCCCCAGGAAGCGGATGTTACCTGTTCTTTCTCTGGAATAGAGACCAGACGGAAACGGTCATTGCGGTCATCCGCCACCGGGTTGGGCGGATCGTTGCCGTCCAGATCCACGATGTTACAGGTGATCATGCTCTGCGCCGTGCCGCCGCCAGACACGCTGACGGCAATCGTAATGACGCATGGCTCTGACGGCGTGTGCCATTTTACCCATACCAATTGACTGTCGCCGTCCGGATAGTAGACATTGCTGACGGTGTAAGTTCTGCCTTGAATCACAAAGCGAACAGTCACAGGATTATCCGGGTCGGACTGCCCGCCGCTCACCTCCACCGAGGAGATCACATCGGTATCGACTCGGTATTCATAGTCGAAGTCGTTTACATCGGGCGGCTCCAGTTCACCGTTGAAGCGGACGACACCGATGCCGAGGGACGAGATGATCTGATCGTTGCTGACCTTGCTGTTGGTGCTGCCAGACCATGCGGGATAGCCCAGATCTGCTTCTTCAAGGAAGATGGCCAGCGGCAGATTCTTATGGGTCAGCGATCCCATCTTGCATCGGAGATCTCCGTTTACCTTTTGGTCATAGAGCGCCGCTTCCGTGGCCGTCATGGCATAGTAGGCTCCACCGTAGACGAAGTAGGCGATAGGCTCGACAACGATTTTGTAATCGCCGGCAATAAGCGTATCAAAGTCTATTCCCACATATCCGGCAATCGCCCGAATGACTTGCTCGTCTGTAAAGTAGCTTCGAATCGCCGCAATGCTGGCGGGATAGTCGCCGGACGAAATGATGCGAGGCAGACTCTGCGCCGGACGGACGCAGACATAGCCGCCCACGACAGGTGACAACGCCCGCCCACTGTTATAAGAGAGCTTGGATACCTTTCCAAAGTGGATCATGTTGGTGCTCGGATTCTGATTGCTCCAGTCAACGGTATTTCCCACGACAGCGTGGCTGTCCACATTCACCACGGAAATGCGGACACCGTCCATACCCGGATTCCAGTAGTTGGTGGATGTGCCGCTGCCCATGCCGCCACCACCGCCATCGAAGTTGCCGTCACCGGTGGCATAAGCCGGAACAACCGCACCCAGCATGAGCACAAGGGAAAGAAAAAGTGCGAGAAGTCTCTTCATGGATTCCTCCTTTCAACGCTTCGGAAAAAGAAAAGGCGCAGCCATTTCTGACTGCGCCATGCTGATTGGGAGTACTGTTAGTTCCCGCCGCCCATTTCACCGATTTTATTTCCGTTTTCGTAGATGTCCTGTCCGTCGATGACCGTGTTATCGCCGCTGCTGTCTACATAGCCGAAGCCCGGCACATATACCTGACCGGAGGAGTTCGTGCTTCCTGCGGCAGGCTGGGATTCCGCAGGCTTGGAGGTGGGCTGTTCCGGATATGTGGGGTGCGGTTCATCCTCCGTCTTGCGTTCCGAGGTCGGTACATCCTCCGCTTTGTGATCATCCGGAAGTGTCGCCGTGCCGCTGGGCGATTCCGGCTTTTCTGGAGCGTCCGGTTTAACAGGGTTCGCCTGGATGGTCTGCTCCGTGCCGTTGGAGTTTGCACCCTGGCCGGGGTCACTCTGCTCCGGCGTCAGCGAGGGGACATTCACATCTCCCTGGCTATTGTTGATGTTCACATTGGGATCGTTGCTGTCCGGCTGACTGCCGGATACCGTTCCGGAGGGCGTCACCGTATTTCCACCGAAGCGTCCGGCGATCCCGATGACGGCCACACCGCAGAGCAGGCAGCAGGCGGTGATGAGGATGATCCGTTTCGTCTTGTCGTTCATTGATTTTCCTCCTTTTTCTGATTTATCTCTTGATTGGACAATACCACACCTTTCGGCGTAAGTCTATTGGGAAAGCGAAACTTTTTCAGAATACCGGCACATATTTGGCTTCCGTGTGCAGCATCATTTCAGCTGCGGGCAAAAGGTTCCCAAGGAATCGCACCGGTACCTCCAAGCGGATCTCCACTGCGGCGGTATAGCCCTTGCTTTGGCCGGAACTGAGGGCGTTGTTGCTCAGCTCCACGCTCAGGCCAGAGATGGTATATTCCACGTTTCCGTTTGAGATCTTCTGATATCCGCTGCCGGTGTTCTCCAGTCCAAGCGTTGATGCCAGCTGACCGTACACATCGCCGGTATCCACGCTCTCATCCCATCGGCCTGTGCCGTCCGGATACCAGCCTGCGGCATAGCCCTCCCGCACAGCGTGGTACACATCATCATAGTTGTCGTTGATGGTGGAGATGACCGCCTGTTGGGCAGCCTCCTTGACACCCTGGGCGATGATCCGCACTCGGCTGAACGCCGCGACCGTGCAAAAAAGCATCAGCAGGACCAGCACGATGGCGAGGATCATTGGGGTGCCCTCGCCGGGGTGGCGGCGAAGGAAACAGTGCTTGCTCATTTCCAATACACCTCCGACTTTCCGGTGGCCTCCGACCGCAGCGTGATGGGAAATGAGCCGAAGCCGCCGAACAGGCCGATGTCCATGTCCAATGTCAGCGTTACGGTGACTTCCTCATTGAGCTGAATGCGGCCCGCTTTCGACCATCGGATATCCGGATCCAGTCCGGTGCTGTCGGTGAGTGCTGCGGCACGACGGCTGGTTTCCGTTCCGACTCTGCCGGAGATCTCCGCTTCCCGCACCAGCTCCACTGCATAGGTGTCGAGCTGCTGCTTGGCGACGAAGACCGGCAGGACTCGCACCACCAGCGCCAGCACCAGCATGGCGCAGACTACCAATACGCATACATCGATATATCCCTCACCGGAGTGCCGTTTTCGCAATTTCTTCATAGGCATCCCTCCTTAAAACAGCGCACCCAGCGAGTTGATGATCTGATAGACGATAATAACGATGTATGTCAGCATGAAACACATGAGCATGAGGAAGCTGAACACCCGGATCTTGGGCGGGATCTTCGCCGCTTTGGCCTTCAGGCGCTGCAGCTCCAGCGCTTTCAAGTCGTGGGAGAGCATCTGGAAATACATCCGCCCATCATCGCCCCGCAGGATCCCGACGAGACCGCGGACAATATCCGAGATGATGGCCGAACCCATACGGGCTTCAAAGCGGATGAGCGCCGCCTCATAAGAGGAGGAGCGCATATCCGCCGTCAGCACATCCAGATCATGGGCAAAGTCAGGACCGGCGTGCTTCTTGTAATTCTCCAGAATACGCAGGACATCCCGGCTGGCGGCCAGTTCCTGATGGATGGTCGCCACGAAACGCGGCAGTTCACCCTCCACCAGTTCCATTCTGACCTTGCACAGCTCATCCGCCCGGCGGCTCTCCTTGAAGTAAGTGAGCAGCGCCAGTACCACCACCAACGGTGTCAGGATGGGCAGGATCAGAAGGCACGGAATGATTCCCAGCAGGATGAGGCAGGGCTTCAAAACGGTGTAAGCCGTATAGACCTCGGGGGTCATATCCAGGCCTGCGGCAGTCAGCTTCGTTTCCAGCCGTCTGCGCTTGTAGGCATCCAAGCGGATCAGCGGAGCCAGCTTCAGCGACCATCCCAAAATGAGCGTCTCCATAGATTTCACAAGACTGCGCTCCTTGCGTCCTGCGGAGATGAGGGCACGCTCTGTTGCCAGCCTGGGGATCTTCAGCACGTCCGCCAGAACGAAATACAGTCCAGCAGCCAAGGCGGCGCCGAACAGAAATAGCAGCAGTTTCACACTCTCACCTCCGATACTCAATGGGCTGCGTCAGCTTCACGACGAATGCAAAGGACACGAACACAGCGGCAAGGCAGACAGCAATGACCATTTGACCGGGGATGGTGGCTACCAGCGTATGATACCAGTCCTTATTGATGAAGCGCACCAGCGGAATGTTGATCAGCACGAGGATTGCCATGGTGATGAACTCCTTGCGGGGGCCAAACACCAGATTTTCCAGTTCCGCATTGACCACCCGCATATCCGACAGCTTGCTGACGATGGGCGTCAGAATGCTTGTCAGGCTTCGGTCTGTCTGACAAGCCATTACGGCATCGCACCATTCCCGCCAGACCTCATTGTCGATGGCGGCTTTCAGGTCAACAAGCGCCGCGTCCATATCCGGGTCGATGTGCTTGATGCGCATCAGAAAGCGCTGGAACACCTCCTGCACCGGAGGGTGCAGATAGCGAACATTCTCCTCCACGGCCTGCTGAAAGTTCTCGGTGCGCAGGTAGGCTGTAGTAATGACGGACAGCGCAGTTTCCAGTTCTGCTGCCACATCCTTTTTGAAGCTGCCTGCCGTGAGCTTGACATACCAAAACGGGGTCAGCATCAAACCAACAGCCAGCACCGGCACAAGGAAAGCGTTTCCTGCGGCAATGGCGATGCAGGCTCCCAATGCAAAGCAGAGCAGAGATGTAAAGCACACCATGGGGAACCTGTCTGCTCGTCCGGAGGCTGCCAAGACCGCCTGCGCCTCGGTAATCTCACGCCGGAGGAACCCCGCCTTTTTTCGCCTGGTCATCTCGTTGATATCGGCACGGATACTGCCGGGAGCTGCGGTCAAACAGGAAAAGAGACTGTCGCTCAGTTCTCGCGGCGAGACATGCAGCACCATAAAAAGCCCTGCAATCATGCCGATGCAGGCAATCAGCTGGATCATAGTCATTCATCTTCCTCCTTTCCTTGAACGAATTGTGCCAACTCTCCAAGCGGCATCCCGTTTTCAATAAAGCGGCGCCGCAGGCTTTCAGATATCTCCTCACATTTCCGGTGCTCGCCCTCAATGATGAAGTGGTCGTCCTCCAGATGGTTGTCCGTGATGTGATACTCATAGAGCTTGTGAAGCCTGCGACTTCCATCCGGCAGGATCTCGCATTCGGAGATGTTGGTGATGCGCCGCTGCTTGTTCTCCAACTGGCGGCAGTAGACCACAATGGGGTATGCCTCGGTGACATATCCCATGAGGGTATCGTCCGGGGTGTCCACGGCGCGTTTGCAGAGGGACACCATGCGGCGGTAGGTACCCTCGCTGGAATTGGAGTGGATGGTGGTCAGCACCGCAATGCCCACACGAGCCGCTTCCTGCGCCGCGTTGGCCTCTGGGCCGCGCATCTCGCCCACGCAGATGATGTCCGGATTGAAGCGCAGGGCAATATCCAGCAATGCGATTTGATCGATACGTTGGCGCTCATTCTCGCTGTCGCGGGTCTGTGTGTGGACGACAGAGTTCGTCACCCGCCCGTCACGCTCCCGGATGAGCTGGAGTTCTCGAGAGCCATCTTCAATGGTAAAGATACGCTTGCGGTCCGGGATGGTGGAGAGGAGCCAGCCCGCCACGGTGGTCTTGCCGGAGGAAGTTGCTCCCGCCACGCAGATAGACACGCCATAGCGCAGGCATGCGGACAGAAAGTCCAGCATTTCCTCTGTGGCTGTGCCACTCTGCACGAAGTCCGCCTTGCTGAGATTCCTGGGATTCACGATACGGATGGATGCGGCAACACCGGCATCCTCATCCAGCACCGGCGTTTTGATGACCGAGATACGAATATTCTTTGCCAATCGGGAGGTAATGATGGGGCTGGCATTGTCCAGTACCTTGCCGGAGTTCTGCAGCATACGGCGGATGACATTGGCGGCGTGTTCCGGCGAATCGAAATGCTCCTCCAGCTTGGCGGTATGACCGTCCGAATACTGGATCTCAATGTCCCGCCAGGAGTTGATATCGATCTCCTCAATTCCGTCCGCGAAGATGTACTTGGTCAAAAATCCGTACTCTGCCATTTCCGTGTACAGAGCGTCCACCAGTTCAGAGGCCGTCATGCCATCCACAGCAATGCGGTTCTCCTGCAGATACCGTGCCATGCGGCGCTTCATCTGCTCTTTGGCACCCGAATTATCCTCTGTGATGAGGGTGGCGTAGGTTTCCGAGAGATAGCCCTGCACCTGACTGAGCGCATCCGCAAAGGTGACGCCTTTCTCCTGCGGGGCAAAGAAGAGTTCGCTTGCACGTGGTGCAGTTGTAGTTTCCGCGAAAAGTGACCTTCCGGTGCGCTCCTCAAAGGAGATATCATGCACCTCTGCCTGTTCCGGCTTTCTCTCCGGTTCTGCGGAGGCGGCCGGGGCGAACAGGGAGTTGCTTCGTCTTTCACCAAGCAATCAGAACACCTCCTCACAGATTCGGTCGATCTCCTTGCGGAATGCGCGGCTGTCCTTCATGGAGAGGTCTGCCAGCAGCTCACCGGCCAAATACTGCTCCTCCAGCTCCTGCGAATACGGCAGCCGGAAGACTACGCTGCCCAGCACCTGACCGATGCGGTCTGCCGCCTGAAAGGGCTTGATGTTGGATGCTACCCGGTACTGCTTGTCTTTGTCCCATTTCAGTTCTCCCAGAAGCGGAAGCTGGCTGGAGAGGTATCCGACCGATTTCAGGTCACAGCTGGCGAGCTGCAGAACGCTGTCCGCTTCCATCAGCGCCACGGCGGAAAGAATATCGTTGGCAATATAGCTGGAGCAATCAATGACCACATAGGGTACGATCTCGCGGAGTCCGCGGATGAGTTCCTCCGCCTGCTGCTTGGTGCAGGGTGCATAGGTGTATTCGTTTTCTTTCTTGCGAAGACCCAGCATCGTCAGGTGCGGCAGGCGCTTGAGGGTAGTCAGATTGTGCTTGATGAGATTTACGGAGATGTGCTGGGCGGCAAAGATGCTGCCGAGAGATCTATCTACCTCCAATTCCGAGGGAGGGCAAATGCAGGGCATCATAGGCGCGGTCATATCACAGAGGAGCAGCACCGTATTTTTCTTCTGGGTTGCCAAATGCTTTGCGATTTTGACTGCTGTTACCGTCTTGCCACAGCCGGGACTGCCCCAAACGGCGAGGATGCCGCCTCCAGACTCCTCCATCGGCTCCAGCTCCTCCGGCTCCGTATTGCGGCGAAAGAGGCTGCCTTTCAGGAAATTCATTCGGTGGCCTCACTTTCCTCGGAAGGCTCCGCACCCTCGCTTTCCTTAGATTCCGTACCCTCTGCGGTTTCGCCACTGTTCTCCGGCTCCGGTTCTGCGTACAGTTCTTCGATCAGGGCATCCTGCGCCGCAATGAACTTAGCGGCGTTTTCAGGTGTACCGCGATACACCAGCGCCAGATGCAGCTCACTATCCTGCTCCAGCTCCGCCAGTACCTTGGCCTGTTCGGTAGTCACCAGCAGCGTCACGGTAGACGGCAGTTCCTTTTCATCCACTACCTCACCGGTGTTGGCATCGTATCCAGAGGATGCGGTCACCGAGATGACCTCCACATACTGCAGCTCCGGAGGAATAGCTGTTTCACCCTTGCCCTGATAGTCCGCGACGATGACCGTGACGATATCGCCGCTCTCCAGCTTACCGGAAAGGCCGGTGGCAAAGCTCTTGATGGTAACGGAGATTGCCTGCTTTGTTCCGTCCAAATTATAGAGATAGGCATTCTCTGCCGCAGGTACAGCTGAGAGCTTGCTGGAGAGAATGTAATCTCCGGCAACCAGGTCAGCGGTCGCATATTTCCCGACGACCTCTTTCTTGTCTGTCATAAGATTCTGCGGCAGATTGTAGGCGCCGACCTCTACCGTTTGGACCATCTCGGCGGTGATCTCGTCGCCTTCCTTGATATCCTTCGTCACACGGACGATATCCGTTTTCTCACTGGCGCTGCGGCTGAAC
>ENA-OYWF01000329-OYWF01000329.1-human-gut-metagenome-genome-assembly--contig:-NODE-329-length-10982-cov-3.945639_pt1 | contig 10982 bp, 8 predicted proteins | sample MGYA00244809_ERZ653394 | MGnify/ENA primary metagenome ERZ653394 (study PRJEB26926, sample SAMN06165151) | human gut metagenome | biome: ENVO:00009003; feature: ENVO:2100002; material: ENVO:00002003...
GGTTTATTGTTTGCTGCCGCTGCAATGGCAGTTTCAGTAAATGCTCAGACAGTTACTGAGAGCAAGACATTTGACAACTTCTACATCGGCATCAACGGCGGTGCTCAGGTAAAGACTACTGGCGAGAGCTGGATGAACAACCTGAACTCAAACGCTGGACTTCGTATCGGTCGCTGGTTCACTCCAGTATTCGGTTTGGCTGCTGAGGGTAATGTTTACTTCAACGATCACTGCAAGCACTACATGCCACAGTCTAAGACTTTAGCTCGCTACATGAACGTAGGTTTGATCGGTACTGTAAACTTGAGCAACTGGTTTGCTGGTTACAAGGGTGAGCCACGTTTGTTCGAGGTTGTTCCTGTATTCGGCTTCGGTTGGGGTCATACATTCGGTACAGCTGCTGGTGATAATGAAAAGGAGCTCAACGCTCTTACTTCTAAGGCAGGTATCGACTTCACATTCAACCTGGGCAAGGCTAAGGCATGGCAGGTATATGTTGAGCCTTCTATGAACTGGGCTTTGAACGGCTATGGCTATGAGGGTGTTGCTTACGACATCAACAAGTCTGCATTCCAGTTGAACGCTGGTATCGTTTACAAGTTCAAGAACTCTAACGGTTCTCACAACTTCACAATCGCTCAGCTCCGCGACCAGAACGAGATCGATGGTTTGAACAGCCAGATCAACAGCCTTCGTGGTGACTTGAACGACAAGGACGCTCAGCTTTCTGCTAAGGACAAGCAGATCAAGGATCTTCAGAATGCTCTCGACGAGTGCAACAAGAAGCCTAAGTATGTGAAGCCAGCTACTGCTACAAACTTGCAGCCAACTGTATTGTTCCGTCAGGGCAAGGCTGTTGTAGACAAGAGCCAGATGCCTAACATCGAGTTGATCGCTCAGTATATGAAGAATCACAAGGATGCTAAGGTTGAGATTAAGGGTTACGCTTCTCCAGAGGGTAACAAGGACTTCAACCAGGCTCTTTCTCAGAAGCGTGCTGACGCTGTTAAGAACGTACTCGTTAAGAAGTACAAGATCGCTGCTGATCGTTTGACTACTAAGGGTATGGGCGCAACAGACAAGCTCTTCAAGCAGGTTGAGTTCAACCGTGTATCTACTTTCAACGACAACGCTGCTGCTGAGTAATTGAAAGCAATACGCTAAAAACGATATTGAATAATATCAAAATAGGGAATCCCTAAGGCTTCGGTCTTAGGGATTTTTTTTGTTTATAGTAACTGATTGATATGTAAATGTAGCAAATGTCTTATAGATTGTAAGTATTATAGGTTATTTTTGTAACAAAATACGCGTATTTGTGAAAGTTTATACGAAATTTGTTGGCTATTACATAAAAACTCAGTATCTTTGTAGGCAAAATAAACGAAGATACAAAAATGATGAAACATCCATTAAGAAGTAGTGTCTGTACTGAAGGCAGAAGAATGGCAGGTGCCCGTGCACTCTGGGTAGCTGCTGGTATGAAACATGAGCAGTTTGGCAAACCTATTATCGCCATTGTGAACAGCTTTACACAGTTTGTGCCAGGTCATACTCATCTTCATGAAATCGGTCAGATTGTCAAGAAGGAAATAGAAGCAATGGGTTGCTATGCAGCCGAATTCAATACGATAGCCGTAGACGACGGTATTGCAATGGGTCACGATGGTATGTTGTATTCACTTCCAAGCCGTGATATCATCGCCGATTCTGTAGAGTATATGGTAAATGCACATAAGGCTGATGCCATGATTTGCATCTCCAATTGTGACAAGGTGACTCCAGGTATGCTGATGGCTTCTATGCGTCTGAACATCCCTACTGTATTCTGTTCGGGTGGCCCTATGGAGGCAGGACGATGGAAAGGCGAGAATGCCGACCTGATCACTGCAATGATCAAGGGTGCTGACACCAGTGTCTCTGATGAGGAGATGACTCAGATAGAGCAGTGTGCATGTCCTGGATGCGGTAGTTGCTCGGGTATGTTTACTGCCAATTCCATGAACTCTCTTACCGAGGCTATCGGTCTGAGCCTTCCTGGCAATGGTACCATCTTGGCTACTCACAAGAACCGTATTCAGCTCTTCAAGGATGCAGCACGTCAGGTGGTTAAGAATGCTTATGCTTATTATCAGGATGGCGACGAGAGTGTATTGCCACGCAATATCGCTACCCGTGATGCATTCCTCAATGCCATGACTTTGGATATCGCCATGGGCGGAAGTACCAATACCGTGCTTCACCTGTTGGCTGTGGCTCAGGAGGCTGGCGCCGACTTCAAGATGGAGGACATCGATCAGTTGAGCCGCAAGGTGCCTTGTCTCTGCAAGTTGAGTCCTAACACTCAGAAGTACAGTGTGCAGGAGTGCAACCGTGCAGGAGGAATCATGGGTATATTGAATGAGCTCAACAAGGGAGGACTTATCAACGGCTCTGTAATGCGAGTTGATGGTCATACTCTTGACGAACAGATGAAGAAATATGATATCACCACTGGTCAACTCGACCCAGAGGCCGACAGAATCTATCATTCTGCACCTGGTCGTAAGTTCTCTACCCAGATGGGTAGTCAGGATGCTCAATGGGAGAGTCTGGATACCGATCGTGAGAATGGTTGTATTCGCGATTTGGAGCATGCTTATACCAAGGATGGTGGTCTTGCTGTGCTGTTTGGCAATATTGCCCAGAACGGTTGTGTGGTAAAGACTGCCGGTGTAGACCCTGTGCTTTGGCATTTCGAGGGTCCCGCCGTATGCTTCGACTCTCAGGAGGATGCCTGCGAGGGAATCTTGGATGGCAAGGTGAACTCGGGCGACTGTGTCGTTATTACCCACGAAGGCCCTAAGGGTGGTCCTGGTATGCAGGAGATGCTTTATCCTACCTCTTATATCAAGAGCCGCCATCTTGGCAAGGAGTGTGCGCTCATTACCGATGGTCGTTTCTCGGGTGGTACGTCAGGTCTTAGCATCGGTCATATCTCACCAGAGGCTGCAGCAGGTGGTAACATCGGCAAGATAAAGGATGGCGATATCATCGTAATCGATATTCCTAACCGCAGCATCAATGTGAAGTTGAGTGATGAGGAACTCAATGCTCGTCCACAGCAGCCATTGAAGCGCAACCGTGTGGTAAGCAAGGCTTTGCGTGCCTATGCACAGAGTGTAAGCTCTGCCGACAAGGGTGGTGTGAGAATCATAGATTAGTAGTATCTTTAGAAATTTAAGAGAATTCGGAGGAAAGTTAAGTGAGTTCCCACTTAACTTCCCTCATCATATAAAAACAATAAGTATAAATGGCAAAAGAAGTAATTTCAGGAGCAGAAGCATTGATGCGCTCATTGCAGGCAGAAGGGGTGACAACCATCTTCGGCTATCCGGGTGGCAGCATCATGCCAGTGTTTGATGCACTGTATGGTTACACGAGAGGAGAAAATAAAGTGTTTAATCACATCTTGGTACGTCACGAGCAGGCTGCTGCTCATGCTGCACAGGGTTATGCCCGAGTCAGCGGTGAGGTGGGAGTGACTCTTGTGACAAGTGGTCCTGGTGCAACCAATACGCTGACTGGTATTGCTGATGCCATGATGGACTCAACCCCTATTGTGGTTATTGCTGGTCAGGTGGGTGTTGGTGCCTTAGGTACTGATGCTTTCCAGGAAGTAGACCTGGTGGGTGTTACCTAGCCAATCTCCAAATGGTCTTATCAGATCAGACGTCCTGAGGATGTGGCATGGGCTGTAAGCCGTGCTTTCTATATCGCCCGTAGCGGTCGCCCGGGTCCTGTCGTGCTCGACTTCACCAAGAATGCCCAGGTGGCTTCTTGCGAATGGGAACCGGTGAAGTGTGAGAAGGTGACATCCTATAATCCTTATCCTAAGATTGACGAGCAGGCTGTGGCTGAGGCAGCCGAACTCATCAACAAGGCAAAGAAACCTTTTGCCTTGGTGGGTCATGGCGTGGAACTTGGTGGTGCCCACAATGAACTGTTGGAGTTCTTGGAGAAAGCCGATATCCCTGCAGGACGTACGCTTCTCGGACTCTCAGCTCTGCCCAGCAATCATCCTCTCAATATGGGTATGCTCGGTATGCATGGCTCTTATGCCACCAACATGAAGACGCAGGAGTGTGATGTGCTGATAGCCATCGGTATGCGCTTCAGCGACCGTATCACGGGTGTTCCTTCCAAGTATGCTCCTCAGGCTAAGGTGGTTCATCTTGATATTGACAAGGCCGAGATAGACAAGGTGATAAAGACGGATGTCGCTGTCATCGGTGACTGCAAACAGTCGTTGCCAGCCATCACACGTCTGCTGAATAAGAATGTACACCGTGAATGGCGCGACTCTTTCGAAGTGTATCGCCAGCAGGAGCAGGAGAAAGTTATCGAGAAAGACATTCATCCTAAGGAAGGTCCACTGTTGATGGGTGAGGTGACCAATGTGGTGACCGAGGCTACTCACAACGAGGCTGTGCTCGTGAATGATGTCGGTCAGAATCAGATGATCAGCAGCCGTTATTTTAAGTTTACCAAGAAATTGTCTATCGTCACCAGTGGTGGCTTCGGAACCATGGGCTTCGGTTTGCCTGCAGCCATCGGTGCTACTTTCGGTGCTCCCGACAGAACAATCTGCTGCTTCTTCGGTGATGGCGGTTTCCAGATGAACATCCAGGAACTGGGTACTATCATGGAACAGCAGGCTCCTGTGAAGATGATTCTGCTGAACAACAACTACTTGGGCAATGTGCGTCAGTGGCAAGACTTGATGTTCGAGGGTCGCCGTTCGTTCACCCACATGTTGAATCCACGTTATGCAGAGGTGGCTCATGCCTATGGTATTCCTTACGATGTGGTCATCGACCGCAAGGACTTGAAGGCAAAGGTAGAGAAGATGATTGCCACCAAGGGTCCTTATCTCTTGGAGTGCGCCATCAAGGAGGACGAGGATATCGTGCCTATGACTCTGCCAGGCAAGAGCGTGGACGAGATGCAGCTCGAGTTGAACTATTAAGAGTGGAACAGGAAGAGTGAGGAATCGACCCCTTGTGAAAGAGGGGTGAAGTATCAACTTCTTTGAACGATAAGATTATGGAGAATAACAACGAAAAGAAATTATATACACTGCTTGTTTATTCTGAGAACATTGCCGGTATTCTGAATCAGATTACAGCCGTGTTTACTCGTAGACAGGTGAATATCGAGAGTTTGAATGTATCTGCCAGCAGTATCAAGAACATTCACAAGTACACCATTACGGTGTGGAGTGACGAGGAGCAGATAGAGAAAATCAACAAGGCGATAGAGAAAAAGATCGATGTGGTGAAGAGTGACTATTACACCGATGACCAGATCTTTATCCACGAGGTGGCTCTCTTCAAGATTTCCACACCCGTCTTGCTGGAAAATCCTGAGGTGTCGCGTACCATCCGCAAGCACGATGCACGCATGATGGAGGTAAATCCTACTTACAGCACGGTGCTCCTTGCAGGACTGACAGAAGACATCGCCGACTTGTTCCATCAGCTCAACAGCTTTGACTGCCTCTTGCAGTATACTCGCTCTGGACGCATTGCTGTGACAAGAAGTTATGATGAGCCTGTATCCGATTATCTTAAAAAAGGCGAAGAGGAGTAACTTCATAGAGTGATGAAAATAGTGTAAAATATGAATTATAAGAGTCGTATTTCTATGGTCTTCTGACTATGGAAATACGACTTTTATATAATAAAACAAGTACGAGATATGGAATTATTAAGCAAAGTAGGAAGATATGAGTTCCTTTCGGAACCTTTTCATTGTGACTATTCCAGTCATTTGTTTATGGGGCATTTGGGCAATCATCTGTTGAATGCTGCCGATTTTCATAGCAACGACAGGGGATATGGTATGAACTATCTCATGCCTCGCCATCGCACATGGGTATTGAGCCGTCTTGCCATTGAGATGACAGAGATGCCCAAGTCGTATGACAAGTTCGCAGTGGAGACATGGGTGGAGAATGCCATGAAGTATTTTACAGCGCGCGACTTCAAGATCTGCGGCGCATCACCGGCAGGTGAGGAGGAGAAAGTTTATGGTTACGGCAAGAGTGTGTGGGCTATGATAGACACGCAGAGCCGCCAGCCTGTTGACATCTTCTCGATCAACGATGGCTTGATATCTCAGTATATCGAGACAGAAAAGGAATGCCCCATTGCTGCCAGCTCGAGGGTGAAGATGTCGGCAGATGCCCAACTCGTCAGAACCATTGACACCTATTATAATGATGTGGACGTCAATGGACATATCAATTCGGTGAAATATATCGAGCACATCCTCGATTTGTTTGATCTGGATTACTATAAGGCCCATTTCCTGCAAAGATTCGAAATTGCTTATGTGGCAGAGAGCCATCAAGGCGATAAATTGAACTTCTATATGGAGGAAGTAGGAGAGAATGAATATTGCATAAAAGTAACAAAAAGCATGCAAAATTCTGAAAAAGATATAGAAGTTGTAAGAAGTAAAGCGAAATTTATAAAAAATGAAAGAAAAATTTGGTTGTTTCATAATGATTTATTACCTTTGCAACCGAATTAATAAAAGGAATAAACCCATAGCCGCTTTCTTGGATAGGGAGTGGACGGATCAAAAGACTTTCTTTGAATAAGTAGGGCTCGCATCTGTATGGATAAGTAAAACCCGCGGCTTCACAACAGTAGTCGCACAAAAAATTTTTATTATGGCAGAAATGAATTTCGGTGGCGTAATTGAAACAGTAGTCACCAGTCATGAATTTTCATTGGAGAAAGCACGTGAAGTATTGAAAAATGAAACTATCGCCGTTATCGGTTATGGTATTCAGGGTCCTGGTCAGGCATGCAACCTTCGTGACAATGGCTTCAACGTAATCGTTGGTCAGCGTGAGGGTAAGACTTATGAGAAGTGTCTGAAGGACGGATGGGTTCCTGGTAAGACTTTGTTCTCTATCGAGGAGGCTGTTCAGAAGGGTACTATCATCTGTATGTTGCTTTCTGATGCCGGCCAGATTGCTGTTTGGCCAAAGATTAAGAAGTATCTTACAGCAGGTAAGACTTTGTATTATTCACATGGTTTCGCTATCAACTGGAGCGATCGCACAGGCGTAGTTCCACCAAAGGATATTGATGTTATCATGGTTGCACCTAAGGGTTCTGGTACTTCTCTTCGCACTATGTTCTGCGAGGGTCGTGGTTTGAACTGCTCTTATGCTGTTTACCAGGATGCATCTGGCAAGGCTGAGGAGAAGACAATTGCCTTCGGTATCGGTATTGGTGCCGGTTACTTGTTCAAGACTACATTCCATCGTGAGGCTACTTCTGACCTTACTGGTGAGCGTGGTTCTTTGATGGGTGCTATCGAGGGATTGTTGGAGGCTCAGTATGATGTGCTCCGTGAGAATGGTCACTCACCATCAGAGGCTTTCAACGAGACTGTTGAGGAGCTGACACAGAGCCTTGGCCCTCTCTTCGGTGAGAAGGGTATGGACTGGATGTATGCTAACTGCTCTACTACTGCACAGCGTGGTGCGCTCGACTGGGCTCCTCGTTTCCGCGAGGCTATCAAGCCAGTTATGGAGTGGTTGTATTACTCTGTTAAGACAGGTAATGAGGCACAGATTTCTATCGACAAGAACTCTCAGCCTGACTACCGTGAGAAGTTGAACGCAGAACTCGAGGCTATGCGCAACAAAGAGATGTGGCAGGCTGGTGTTACTGTACGTAAACTTCGTCCTGAGAACAACTAATTTTTTTCTCGTACATAATGTTGGAAAGGGAATGGTCCGTGAGGGGTCGTTCCCTTTTGTTTTTTTTGTTCCAACGCTGATACCTCAAAAAGAAGACATAAATATTGCAAATAATATAGATAACAATAAACCAGTCACAAATTGTGAGCAGTCATAAAATAATGAGATCGTAGTTACCACTCCTGTAGAATGTCGAATAATGTCTGTTCATGGAAATCAATTATGATAGATAGAGGCTTGGCAAAACTTTACGGAGTTTTTTTTTGAAAGAAAAGTCTCAAAGTATCATTTTTGACTTAAAAATATTTGTAATGCATTGATTAATAGGTCTATATAATAAATGATACTTTTTGTGTTTTGTTGCAAAAAGTATCATAAAAGTATCATAGAAGTCTCATTTTAGGCCGATTTTTGGCTTTTTCAGCCTTTTCCCAGTCTTCTGCTTTATCTTTTCTTTATCAGATACTGAACTTTAGCAAGTTCAGAAGTTATAGAAGTTATCACTCCCTTCGGTCGTTAGAAGTTATAGCCAACAGCCTTTTGGGTTGAATATCTATCTGTAAAGCATATGGCTTTAACTTCTCTAACTTCTTTAACTTCCCCATTTGCGAAAGTTGATGTAGGCATTCTTCATAATGTTTTCTTTGAATGCTTGTTGGAAATAGAAATGATAGTGCCCAAAATAAATCTAATAATTGGGCATTCGTTGCCCGCCGTATTGGCAGTGTGTGCCCAAGGCTTGTTCTGTTGATGCCCGAGGCTTGTTCTGTTGATGCCCGCTGGTTGTTCAGCGGATGCCCGTCCGTTGGTCCGTAAGGGATCATGTGGTGGGCACGAACTTCTTTAACTTCTTTAACTTCCCATTTGCGAAAGTTGGCTTAATGATTGATTATCTTAATAACGTAGAATAAGGAAAAATGCTGCATCGAAAATGATATTTTTCGCTTAAAATGAGATTTTTGTGATACTTCTATGATACTTTATGTCATATTTCAAGAGAAGTCTCATTGTTGATAACTGGTATTATATCAATTAGTTATAACGATATTAAATATCAAAAATGATACTTTGATACATTTTTATCAAAAAACAAATTAACGTGCATGAACTATATTAATTTAGCCAACCATCTACAGAATCTTATTTATTACAAGGATGAGTATCGCTTATTCTATCCAAGAACACCTGCAGATATCCGGCATAATATAACGGAATATTATACAAAGTGAAAGACTTACCTTTCTGAGTCGTTACTGTATCCGATGTCATCGGACCATTCCAGAGGCGCAATGCCACCTTCTCTTTCGACTCTTCCATAAAAAGATGCAAGGAACGGAGTTTGGCATTGCTGCCTGTCTTCACTTCTATCGGAATCAGATACATATCCAAACCAAAACTTTTATTTCGCATTCCATTTCCAAACCCAAAATACTCAATCTCGATGTATATCCAAACCAAAAGTACAACCATTATGCAATATGTAAACTTCATTAATAACAAACCCATCGGCAGGATTAAGTATGCACTAAATTAATTCCGCCAATGGGTATAGACTATAAAAAGCAAGTCATTTGTACAATTTGGGTTCATTTATGTGAAATAACAACCCTATAGTTGTGTTTTCTCGTGAAAATCAGTTATCTTTGTGGGCGAAATGGCAATAGCCATAATGACGATAAAAAGAAATAAGATATGCCAGTACAAAGTGAAGCTGCCCTCGAAAATGGACTTATAGATACTCTTCAAAAGATGAACTACGAGTATGTTCATATTGAAGAGGAGAAGAACCTGTCTGCCAATTTCAAGAAACAGTTGGAGAAACACAACAAGAAGAAATTGGAAGAACTTGGTCGCACTGAGTTTACGGAGGCTGAGTTTGAAAAGATACTAATCTATCTTGAAGGTGGCACTCGCTTTGAAAAGGCAAAGAAACTGCGAGACCTCTTTCCGCTTGAAATGGAAAGCGGTGAACGCCTGTGGGTGGAGTTCTTGAACCGCACTCACTGGTGTCAGAACGAGTTTCAAGTTTCCAATCAGATTACGGTTGAGGGCAGAAAGAAATGCCGTTACGATGTGACGATACTTATCAATGGTCTGCCTTTGGTTCAAATAGAACTGAAGCGCAGAGGTGTGGAACTGAAACAGGCATACAACCAGATACAGCGTTATCACAAAACTTCTTTTCATGGCCTGTTTGATTACATCCAGTTGTTTGTCATATCTAATGGTGTGAACACTCGCTATTTTGCCAACAACCCGAATAGTGGCTATAAGTTCACATTCAACTGGACAGATGCCGCTAATGTGCCTTTCAACGACTTGGAGAAGTTTGCCACAGTGTTTTTTGACAAATGTACTTTGGGTAAGATTATTGGCAAATACATCGTTCTGCATGAGGGTGACAAATGTCTGATGGTACTTCGCCCTTATCAGTTCTATGCGGTGGAGAAGATACTCGACCGTGTGGAAAACTCCAACGATAACGGTTATATATGGCATACAACTGGTGCAGGAAAGACCTTGACATCATTCAAGGCAGCTCAACTTGTATCAGAGTTGGACGATGTGGATAAGGTGATGTTTGTGGTTGACCGCCACGACCTCGACACGCAGACCCAAGCCGAATATGAGGCTTTTGAGCCTGGTGCCGTTGACAGCACCGACAACACAGATGAATTGGTGAAGCGTTTGCACAGCAATTCAAAGATTATCATAACAACCATACAGAAACTCAATGCCGCTGTCAGCAAGCAGTGGTATAGCAGTCGTATTGAAGAAATTCGCCATTCTCGCATCGTGATGATTTTCGATGAATGTCATCGAAGTCATTTCGGAGAATGTCACAAGAATATCGTGAAGTTCTTCGACAACACGCAGATATTCGGTTTTACTGGCACACCTATCTTTGTTGAAAATGCGGTGGACGGACATACCACAAAGGAAATCTTCGGCAACTGTCTTCACAAGTATCTCATTAAGGATGCCATTGCCGATGAAAATGTGCTTGGTTTCCTTGTGGAGTATTACCACGGCAATGAGGATGTGGATAATGCCGACCAAGACCGCATGACGGAGATAGCAAAATTTATCCTTAATAATTTTAATAAGTCAACATTCGACGGTGAGTTTGACGCATTGTTTGCCGTGCAGTCAGTGCCGATGCTAATCCGTTACTACAAGATATTCAAGAGCCTGAATCCGAAGATTAGGATTGGAGCGG
>ENA-OYWF01000331-OYWF01000331.1-human-gut-metagenome-genome-assembly--contig:-NODE-331-length-10963-cov-7.514485_pt1:0-5000 | contig 10963 bp, 6 predicted proteins | sample MGYA00244809_ERZ653394 | MGnify/ENA primary metagenome ERZ653394 (study PRJEB26926, sample SAMN06165151) | human gut metagenome | biome: ENVO:00009003; feature: ENVO:2100002; material...
GGGCTGCGGTAAACGGCTGAATGGCTTTGGAAACGGCAGCGAACTTTCTGTGGCGCTTTTCCATTTCCATCACACGGTCGCCCTGTCCTTCCGCCGGTTTGCCGAATACATTATGTTCAAGGCCCGTGGAAAGGAACATGCCGTTTTTCACGCCGGGAATCGTCCTTGGGGAAATACCGTCTTCCGTATCCTCAAAACGGTGGAAATAAGATTTCGTTTTCATATCCAGTTCAGAAAGGCCTTCCGTCACCAATTTACCGCGGCGGATACCGATACGGTTCCTGTCGAAAGCGGGAACAGACTGCTTGCACATGCCAAACTGCAGATCGGACAGCACAATGACAGGAGTCTGGTATTCCTCCGCCAGGTTAAACGCTTCCTGGACGATATAGTAGCAGTCTTCGATAGACGCGGCAGCAAGAACGATTTTTTCCGCATCTCCGTGACCGGAGCCGACAGCATAGCGGATATCGCTCTGCTCCACCTTTGTCGCCATCCCTGTGGACGGCCCTGCACGCATCACATCGATAATGACCACCGGGATTTCAGCAACCGCCGCCATGGAAATGGATTCCGCCATGAGAGAAAGCCCGGGGCCTGATGTCGCGGTAAACGCCCGGACACCTCCATAACCCGCCCCCATTGCCATCATGACCGATGACAGTTCATCTTCCGTCTGCACGACCGTGCCATGGATCTTATGGGCCACTTTTATCATATATTCCATAATTTCCGACGCCGGAGTAATCGGGTAAGAAGCCATAAAACGGGATCCTGCGGAAATAGCGCCGAGCGCAGCCGCTTCATTCCCAAGCAGGTACAGCTGGTCTTTCTTCTCGGGAACAGCCAGTTTCCCCAGCGCCACCCCCTGCATGGCAGCGACAGCCGTATCATAACCTTCCTTGAAAATTTCTTTATTCTTATTAATCACCGTCTCCCCTTTTTTCGCAAAACGTTCCGCAATAAAGCGGTAGAACGGCGTTTCCGGAAATCCGAGCAGTCCTGCGCTCATACCGAGAGCGGCAATGTTTTTCATCTGCATGGATCCGTACTTCTTTGCCATTTCCGTAATGGGGAGCGGCAGGAAAATACGTCCCGTATGCGCCTCCCATTTCGGTTTAAAAGCATCGTCGGCAATAATAACACCGCCTTCACAAATTTCCTTCCCGTGAAGATCGATCGTTTCCTGGTCAAGAGCTACAAGACAATCCACATGCTCTCCGATCGTCGCAATTTCCTTGGTCGCGATACGCAGGGCAATCGTCGTATGTCCGCCTTTGATCCGGGATGCAAACAAGCGCTGGCTGAAAAGGGAATATCCCTCCTGCGCCAGAACACGCCCCAGAATTTCTCCGCAGGATTCAACGCCCTGTCCCTGCTGCCCTCCCATTTTCCAGATAAAATCTTTCTTTTCCACTCCATCTTCCTCCTTGTCGATGTTCAGTGAATCGATCCTATGTGCACGGTAATGGTCCGGTATCGATTTTTTATCATACACATACGATTTCATTATACCATCAAAGTCGTTTTTATAAATGGGCTGCCGCCGTTAAAAGGCAGAAATTTTCAAGGAAATAAAAACACAGGTACCGGATATTGAATATTGTCGGCTGCCGGCCCGGAATTATCGTTTTCCTCATTATGACGCTTAACGTTCCCCTCATTATGAAACTCTCTCCTTCAATCGTCATTCTGAACGGTGGCAAGAATGCCGTATGAGAAAGCAGGGAAGCGGCAACATAACACGGAGTGAAGAATCTATTGCTCGGATGACATCTCTCACGGATTCTTCCGGACACCTTTGTCCTACTCCCTTTCAAATTTATGCATGCAAATAGGAAGCCCCGGCATATGAAAAAAGACACCTACATTTGTAAGTGTCTTTTCCTTTATCAGCAGCTTCCTATCCTCCCGGGCCGCTTCCGGCCAAGTACTTTCGGCGTTTGTGAGCTTAACTTCCGTGTTCGGCATGGATACGGGTGATCCTCACAGCTGTCGCCACTGTTTCTCTGAGAGCCTGTTCTCTCAAAACCATATAGAAGAAGTCCTGAAGTTATTCGCTTGTCTCGGTGTTTCTAAGTTAAGACCTCGACCTATTAGTTTTATGTCGCTCCAAGCCTTGCGGCTCTTCCACTCATAACCTATCTACCTCATCGTCTGTAAGGGGTCTTACTCATTGCTGATGAGAAGTCTCATCTTGAGGTTGGCTTCGCGCTTAGATGCTTTCAGCGTTTATCCTTCCCGGATGCGGCTTTCCAGCCGTGCCACTGGCGTGACAACTGGGACACCGTTGATCCGTCCACTCCGGTCCTCTCGTACTAGGAGCAGCTCCTCTCAAACTTCTTGCGCCCGCGATGGATATGAACCAAACTGTCTCACGACGTTTTGAACCCAGCTCGCGTACCACTTTAATGGGCGAACAGCCCAACCCTTGGGACCTACTCCAGCCCCAGGATGTGATGAGCCGACATCGAGGTGCCAAACCTCCCCGTCGATATGAACTCTTGGGAGAGATTAGCCTGTTATCCCCAGGGTAGCTTTTATCCGTTGAGCGATGGCCTTTCCACTCAGTACCACCGGATCACTAAGCCCGACTTTCGTCTCTGCTCGACTTGTTGGTCTCGCAGTCAAGCTCCCTTCTGCCTTTGCACTCTTCGGCCGGTTTCTGTCCGGCCTGAGGGAACCTTTGGGCGCCTCCGTTACTCTTTCGGAGGCGACCGCCCCAGTCAAACCGCCTGCCTGAGAGGGTCCGCAGGGTCGTTACTCCTCGCGTTAGAATCTCAGCAACAGAAGGGTGGTATCCCAACATCGGCTCCGCACCGCCCTAGGGCAATGCTTCGACGCCTCCCACCTATCCTGTGCATCTGTCACCGGGATTCAATCTCAAGCTGCAGTGAAGCTCCATGGGGTCTTTCTGTCCAGTCGCGGGTAACCTGCATCTTCACAGGTATTTCAATTTCACCGGGCCCCTCGTTGAGACAGTGCCCAAATCATTACGCCTTTCATGCGGGTCGGAACTTACCCGACAAGGAATTTCGCTACCTTAGGACCGTTATAGTTACGGCCGCCGTTCACCGGGGCTTCAGTTCGATGCTTCGCTTTCGCTAACTTCTCTCCTTAACCTTCCGGCACCGGGCAGGCGTCAGCACCTATACTTCAGCTTTCGCTTTCGCAGGCACCTGTGTTTTTGGTAAACAGTTGCTTGGGCCTCTTTTCTGCCGCCCCTTTTAGCTCTGAGCGTTTCTGCTCTTCACTGACCGGGGGCCATCCTTCTCCCTAGGTTACGGATGCAATTTGCCGAGTTCCTTAACGAGGGTTTTCCCGCGCACCTTAGGATTCTCTCCCCGCCTACCTGTGTCGGTTTACGGTACGGGCGGATCTTGTCTCGCTAGAAGTTTTTCTTGGCAGTGTGGGATTCATGAGTTCGTCAAAGTTTCCTTTAACTCCCCATCATGTCTCTGCTTTCAGCCGCAGGGGTTTTCCTCTGCTGCAACATACGCACTTGGACGCGCTCTTCCAGCCGCGCGATCATGTGCCCTCCTGCGTCGCTCCTTCGCTCAATCGACTTGATCCGGTACAGGAATTTCAACCTGTTGTCCATCGCCTACGCTTTTCGCCTCGGCTTAGGTCCCGACTTACCCTGAGTCGACGATCGTTGCTCAGGAACCCTCGGGCTTTCGGTGGAAAGGATTCTCACCTTTCTTTTCGATACTCATACCGGCATTCTCACTTCTTATTTGTCCACATGTCCTTCCGGTCATGCTTCTTCCTTATAAGAACGCTCCCCTACCCATGATATTGCTATCATGCCATAGCTTCGGTTCCGTGCTTGAGCCCCGGACATTTTCGGCGCAGCGTCTCTCGACCAGTGAGCTATTACGCACTCTTTAAATGGTGGCTGCTTCTGAGCCAACATCCTGGTTGTTTATGAAATGCCACATCCTTTGCCACTTAGCACGGCATTAGGGACCTTAGCTGATGGTCTGGGCTGTTTCCCTTTTGACTGCGGCCCTTATTAGTCGCAGTCTGACTCCCAGGTATGATTGCAGCCATTCGGAGTTTGACTGGGTTTGGTAACCGGGTAGGTCCCTCTCCTGATCAGTGCTCTACCGCCTGCAATCTTTTCCCTGAGGCTAGCCCTAAAGCTATTTCGGGGAGAACCAGCTATCTCCACGTTCGATTGGAATTTCACCCCTACCCACACCTCATCCTAACCCTTTTCAACGGATATAGGTTCGGTCCTCCACACATTTTTACCTGTGTTTCAACCTGGACATGGGTAGATCACTGTGGTTTCGGGTCTACGCTTCCTGACTTGCGCCCTCTTAAGACTCGCTTTCGCTTCGGCTCCGCATTTCCTGCTTAACCTTGCCAGGCTTCGTAACTCGCCGGTTCATTCTTCAATAGGCACGCCGTCGACCTTATTATTAAGCGGTCTCCGACTGCTTGTAAACATACGGTTTCAGGTTCTCTTTCATTCCCCTCCCGGGGTGCTTTTCACCTTTCCCTCATGGTACTATGCGCTATCGGTCGATATCTGTGTTTTGCCTTGGAGGGTGGTCCCCCCGGCTTCCCACGGGATTTCTCGTGTCCCGCGGTACTCTGGTGCCATCTCCGCGTTTCTCTTTTTCGCCTACCAGGCTTTCACTGTCTTCGGCACTGTTTCCCAACAGTTTCGGCTAAGGTTCTTCGCGGGTCTGATGGTCCTCAACCCCGGTAAAGTTTCCTTCACCGGTTTGGGCTTCTTCCCTGTTCGCTCGCCGCTACTTGGGGTATCTCGTTTGATTTCTTTTCCTCGGGTTACTTAGATGTTTCAGTTCGCCCGGTTCCCTTCTCATGCTCTTGGGCATGGATGGCTGTGCATCATCACAGCCGGATTGCTCCATTCGGATGTCTGCGGGTCGCCGATTATTTGCATCTCTCCGCAGCTTTTCGCAGCTTGTCACGTCCTTCGTCGGCAGATATCGCCAAGGCATCCACCGTATGCTCTTAGTATCTTA
>ENA-OYWF01000331-OYWF01000331.1-human-gut-metagenome-genome-assembly--contig:-NODE-331-length-10963-cov-7.514485_pt1:7500-10963 | contig 10963 bp, 6 predicted proteins | sample MGYA00244809_ERZ653394 | MGnify/ENA primary metagenome ERZ653394 (study PRJEB26926, sample SAMN06165151) | human gut metagenome | biome: ENVO:00009003; feature: ENVO:2100002; material...
TCTGCAGAGCAGCGTCTCGGCATTAATCTGAACGCGGTAAATGCCGGAAAGGCGGATGCTGTTTTTTCAACAGCAATCAATGAATCCAATCTGATTCTTTCCGATCTCCCTGTCGCGTTGTATGGAGAAAACGGAAGGAAAGATGCTTCTGTCTCCATAACTCAATTTGTGCAAACGGATAACGGAAAGCGTTTTTATGTCTTCCAGACGGGCGACATCAAAGGGCTCCGCATTGTATCCTACCAAAAGGGGGAATTTGCTCTTGCCTTCGACGGTTCTTCCCTTACGGGAGAAGAGGGCGACGGAACACTGGAGATCACAAAGAAGGATCTTCTTCTCCATGTTGATCCGCCGGCAGGCGGCAGCCATTCATCGGCAGGCGGTCCAGTTTATGTCCTCACTTTTAATAAGGCAACCGGTATGTTTACTGCCGCAATGCGTTAATCAGCATTATAAAAGGATATGTCTCCGGGATGTTCCCAAGGCATATCCTTTTCAATTTACTTTTTCGCTTTTGATGTTTTTCCCGTTTTTTCTTCTTTGGCTGTTTTTTGCTTTTCCGCCTGTTCTGCATCTTTCGCCTTTCTCTTCTTCGCTTTTTTCCGTTTCTTTTCCTTCTTCCTTTTCAATAGTTCTTTCTCCTCGGTATTATCGGCTGCATCGCTTCCTTCAGTCATTTCTTCAGCAGCTTCTTCTGCCGCTTCCATTTCCGCCAATTTCCCCGATTCACCATCAGCAGCTTCCTGCTTTGCAAGAATATCATTATCCGTCTCCACGGACACATCGCTTTCACTCATAGCAGGCAGAGTAACGATGAAGGTGGCCCCTTCTCCTTCTGTGCTGGAAATAGTGAGACTGCCTTTATGTTTCTCTACAATATGCTTGCAGATGGCAAGTCCCAGTCCGCTACCGCCGGTGAATTTATTTCTGCTCTCCTCTGCCCTGTAAAAGCGTTCAAAAATACGGTTCTGTTTATCTGCGGGGATACCGATTCCCGTATCGGAAACGGTCATGACCATTTCTCCGTTTTCCGCCGCCAGTTTCACCGTTACATGGCCGCCTTCATGATTATATTTCACCGCATTATCCAAAAGATTCATCGCCAGCTCGGATAAAAGAGCGGCATTCCCGTAGACATGGACAGGCTCCATGTCCAGCTCAACAACTATATTCTTCTTATCAGCCTGCGGTTTAATGAGTTCGGCGGCATAGCGGACAAGTCCAGCAACTTCTACGGGCTTCCATTTGATCGTGGTTTCTGTTTCTTCCACTTTTGACAAGTGCATGATGGTGTCAATCAAGGACATCATCCGATGGGATTCATCTAAAATTCGTCTGCCGAAAACTTTCAAATCCTCTTCACTTTGGTACATACCGCTGGAGATAATTTCCGCGAACCCGCTGATAGATGTCAAAGGTGTTTTTAATTCATGGGAAACGTTCGCCGAAAATTCCCGGCGCATGCGTTCTGCCATGTAATTTGCCGTCATATCGCTGAGAACAAGGAGCAGCCCTTCTTCCCCATCAGTCAGTTCCGTTTTTGCCGTAGTCATCCGGAATGGATTCCCAAAGAGCGTCATCGTATACTCGCGGGAACGTTCAGAACGATAGGCACGTCCGACAGCACGAAGAAAATCTTCATCATGATAGAGAAAGGAAATGCGGCGGAAGCGCTTGTCTTTTTCCACATGAAATATTTCTTTTACCCGCTCATTATAATCGACAATCTCTTTCCGGCTGTTCAAAAGAATAATCCCATCAGAAATAGTATCCAAAATGGTACGGGTCGTATTTCTCTCTTCTTCAATATCTTCCAAATAGTTTTCTATTTCATCATGCTGTTCTTCCACCTTGTTGATGAGGGGCATAAGTTCTTCATATTCATCAGGCAGCCTGCCTATCTCTTTTCCCGCCATAATGTCCTGTATGATATTTCCCAAGCCACGGACGGGACTCAGGATACGATTTGTTTCATGTTCCGCCGCAGCAAGGCATCCCACGGAAAAAACAAGAAGGAAAAGGAGGACTTCAGGAATAAAATCAGACGCGACAAAAAAAGAAATTGCTTTTGATTTGGAAAAACGAAGAATGGTATCATCGGCCGTACGGTACGCTACATAACTTTTCGGATGCTCATCAGACGATTTATGAACGACTTCCCCGGAGCCCTCCCGGATCGCCTGCCGGACTTCGGGCATCTCGAGATAGTTCCTTCCAAGAGTTTCATCGGTATCGTAAAGAATACTCCCTTTATCCGTAAGCCATACGATATGGATGTCCTTATTATTTCCATCATAAATAGCATCAAGGTATGCCTTGCTTTCAGGAGCCTTCTCCATAGACACCGCTGCGGCGGCCGTCTGAGCCACACGCGCCAGTTCACGGTCCGCCTGTTCCTGCATGCTTTGATAATGGAGGATAATTGCCAGTAAAAATGCGAGTGCTACTGAAATAACACCCATCATTAAAAGACTTTTATGTATTCTTGCTCTCATAAACTGCACCTGCTTTAAATTATTATTTATGTACCTTTCATGTTGTTATTATACTACCAATTCCGTCTGTTCACGGCAAGAATAGAAATCCCCTGTATAATAAAGAGAGGAAAAGAGGTTATTTTATGAAAATACAAATTCCTGACGACTTTGATCCGGAAAAAATCATACGGAGCGGACAATGTTTCCGTGCCTCCGCACAGCCCGACGGTTCCTTCCATTTCATCACAGGGAAAAACATGTTGTCTCTGTCCCCGCTTGGAGCGGATACCTGGGAAGCGGACTGCACCCCTTACGCATGGAAGCGGGTGTGGGCTCCTTATTTTGATTTATCTGTTTCTTACAAGTCGCTCAGACGCTCCATTCCCGCAAAAGATCATTTTCTCAGGGCTGCGGCCGGATATGGAAAGGGGATCCGTATCTTGCGGCAGGATCCTTTTGAAATGCTCATCACCTTTATTATCTCCCAAAGGAAATCCATTCCCGCTATACGGAGTTCCGTGGAAAAACTTTGTCTTGCCGCAGGAAAGGAAATTACAAAAAATGGGCGGACTTTTTACACATTTCCCTCCCCGTCAGCGCTCGGGAAATTATCTGTCAATGAATTGAAAAACTGTTCTCTCGGGTACCGGGCCGCCTATATTCATGCCACAGCCCGCATGATTGCGAGAGAAAAGATCAGCTTCACTAAAATGGAAACATTGTCTGATAAAGAACTTACGGAAAAACTTCTTCTGTTTCCCGGAGCAGGCATCAAAGTGGTAAATTGTATTTCCCTATTCGCTTACCACCGCACGGCAGCCGCACCTGTAGACGTGTGGATCGGGCGGGTCATTCAGAAATATTATGGCGGAATCAGCCCGTTCCCATCTTATGGCCATGCAGCAGGCATTTTTCAGCAGTATATGTTCTTCTACCTGTCTCTTATACACATCTCCGAGCCCACGAGACTAAGGCGAATCTCGTAT
>ENA-OYWF01000359-OYWF01000359.1-human-gut-metagenome-genome-assembly--contig:-NODE-359-length-10449-cov-3.705792_pt1 | contig 10449 bp, 8 predicted proteins | sample MGYA00244809_ERZ653394 | MGnify/ENA primary metagenome ERZ653394 (study PRJEB26926, sample SAMN06165151) | human gut metagenome | biome: ENVO:00009003; feature: ENVO:2100002; material: ENVO:00002003...
ATTTATTATTGCAAAGTCTTCAGCAGACTTGTTATACTTACTTTATCGGCAATCTGAACAGCGTTCAATGCCGCACCTTTCTTAATCTGATCGCCTACAATCCAGAAAGTCAGTCCGTTTTCGTTTGCCAGATCTTTGCGGATACGACCTACGTAAACCGGATCTTTACCTGCCAGGAACAAAGGCATCGGATATTCTTTCTTTTCGGGATTGTCCATCAGTACCAGGCCTTCCCCTTTGGCAAAGGCTTCACGGGCTTCTTCAGGAGAAATGGGGCGTTCAGTTTCTACCCAGATACTTTCCGAGTGAGAACGGAGGGCGGGAACACGTACACACATGGCGCTAACCTGAATGTCGGAGTGCATAATCTTGCGTGTTTCGTTGAACATCTTCATTTCTTCTTTGGTATATCCATTGTCGGTAAATACATCAATCTGGGGAATCAGGTTGAATGCCAATTGGTAGGCGAATTTTTCAACGGTAACCGGATGGCCGGCCAATACTTGGCGGTATTGTTCGTATAGCTCGTCCATCGCGGCGGCGCCTGCACCGCTGGCAGCCTGATAGGTGGATACGTGTACGGTCTTTATATGAGAAAGCTGTTCGATGGCTTTCAGTGCCACTACCATTTGGATAGTAGTACAGTTGGGGTTGGCGATGATGCCGAGAGGACGTTCTTTGGCGTCGGCGGCATTCACTTCGGGCACTACCAAAGGCACGTCGGCATCCATACGGTAAGCGCTGGAGTTGTCAATCAGTACGGCACCATGTTTGGTAATGGTTTCACAAAACTCTTTTGTGGTACCTGCGCCGGCTGATGTGAAAGCGATATCTACACCTTTAAAGTCATCGTTGTGCTGAAGGAGTTTCACTTCAATCTGTTTACCGCGGAATGTGTATTTTCGTCCTGCACTGCGTGAAGAACCGAATAACACTAACTCATCCAACGGGAAGTTCCTTTCATCGAGCACACGCAGAAACTCTTGTCCTACAGCTCCGCTCGCACCAACAATTGCTACTTTCATTTTGTTTTTTGTTTTATAAGATAAAATTTAGTAATACTTTAGAACTATCTCTCAGCATGTAAGTACGTTCTGCGTGCAAAATTAGAACATTTTAGAATATAAATCAGTAAAAAAGAAAGTTTTTTCGTAATTTTGTCGATATTATGGTATAAAACTTAAAAAAAGATGGAACTATTCGACCTTAACATACATTTTCCGGTCACAGATCCTACCTGGATATTCTTCCTGGTACTCATTATCATTCTGTTTGCCCCTATGATTTTGGGGCGTTTACGCATTCCGCATATTATTGGTATGATACTTGCCGGGGTAGTGGTAGGCAAGTATGGCTTTAACATTCTGGAGCGTGACAGCAGTTTTGAATTGTTTGGAAAGGTAGGACTTTACTACATTATGTTTTTGGCCGGTCTTGAGATGGATATGGACGATTTCAAGAAAAACAGGACAAAAGGATTGGTCTTTGGTATGTTTACTTTCCTCATCCCGATGGGGCTGGGCATATGGAGTAGCATGAGTATGCTGAACTATGGATTCCTGACTTCTGTGCTGCTGGCCAGTATGTATGCCAGTCACACCTTGATTGCTTATCCTATTATCAGCCGGTATGGCTTGTCGCGGCAACGGACGGTCAGTATCACTATTGGTGGTACGGCGGTGACTGTGGTGCTGGCTTTGATGGTGCTGGCTGTTATTGGTGGTATGTATAAAGGTGAGGACGTAGGCGGACTGTTTTGGGTGCTGTTGGTTGCCAAGGTGGTTTTGCTGTTCGGACTTATCATATTTTTAATGCCTCGCATCAGCCGGTGGTTTTTCCGTACATATGAGGATGCGGTGATGCAATTTATATTTGTGCTGGCTATGGTGTTCCTGGGCGGAGGCTTGATGGAACTGGTGGGGATGGAAGGTATTTTGGGAGCTTTCCTTGCCGGGCTGGTATTGAATCGTTTTGTTCCTCATGTTTCTCCTTTGATGAACCGGCTGGAGTTTGTGGGTAATGCGCTGTTTATTCCCTATTTCTTGATTGGGGTGGGACTGATTATTGATGTACGTTGCCTTTTTACGGAAGGTGAAGCGCTGAAAGTGGCGGTTGTAATGACCGTAGTGGCGACATTCAGTAAGTGGCTGGCTGCATGGATAACCCAGAAGATATATGGCATGAAAAAAGTGGAGGGCAGCCTGATATTCGGATTAAGCAATGCACAGGCTGCTGCGACTTTGGCCGCTGTGTTGATAGGTCACGGTATTATTATGGAAAATGGAGAGCGGTTGTTGAATGATGATGTTTTGAATGGTACGGTGGTCATGATTTTGTTCACTTGTATTATAAGTTCTGTTGTGACAGAGCGTGCCGCACGCAAAATGGTGACCCAGGAAAATCTGATGGAGGGCAGCGAAGGTAAGGAACAGGAACGCATCTTGATTCCGGTAGCTAATCCTGAAACCATAGAAGGATTGGTAGGCATGGCTTTGATGATGAGACATCCTAAACAAAAAGAGTCATTGGTGGCACTGAGTGTGATCAATGATAATAATACTTCAGAAACCAAGGAACTCATAGGCAAGCGTAACTTGGAGCGTACGGCGATGATTGCTGCTGCTGCCGATGCGTCTGTAAAGACTGTGTTGCGTTATGATTTGAATATTGCGCAAGGTATTATTCATACGCAGAAAGAATATGCGGTAACGGATATTGTAATAGGTTTGCATCGTAAGACGAATTTGATGGATTCTTTCTTTGGTACAATGACGGAAAACTTGTTGAAGGGCACGAACCGCCAGATTATGATCGCTAAATTATTGATGCCTGTCAATACGTTGCGCCGGATTGTGGTGGCGGTTCCCGATAAGGCGGAATATGAAAAAGGTTTCTTGAAATGGATGACACAGCTCTGCCGTATGGGTAAACAATTGGGATGCCGCGTGCATTTCTTTGCAACGGAAGATACATTGAAGCATTTGCGTGCCCTGACAGAAAAACAGGAGGCGAATACTTTTACGGAGTTTTCTTTATTGGAAGAGTGGGATGATCTGCTTTTATTGACCGGACAGGTGAATTATGACCATCTGTTTGTGGTTGTGTCTTCGCGTAAAGGTTCCATCTCTTATCAGACTTCTTTTGAACGTCTGCCGTCACAAATCAGCAAGTACTTTGCCAATAACAGTTTGTTGATTGTGTATCCGGATCAGTTAGGGGACGATCCGCAAGAGATTGTTTCGTTTTCTGACCCTCGCGGGCAATCGGAAACACGAGTATATGATAATGTAGGAAAATGGTTCTACAAATGGTTTAAGAAAGGTGATGAACGAAATTAATATAGAGTGGCAGCAACGTACGGAGTTGTTGCTGGGAAAAGATAAGATGAAACGCCTGCGTCACGCTCATGTGCTGGTGGTAGGTTTAGGTGGAGTTGGGGCGTATGCTGCCGAGATGATTTGTCGTGCAGGAGTAGGCCGTATGACAATAGTGGATGCAGACATTGTGCAGCCCAGTAATATTAATCGTCAGCTTCCGGCCCTTCACTCTGCTGTGGGACGTCCCAAAGCGGAAATTTTGGCGGAACGTTTCCGTGATATTAATCCCGATTTGGAATTGACTGTATTGGTGGAGTATCTGAAAGATGAGCGTATTCCGGAATTGCTGGATAGTGCAAAATTTGATTTTGTGGTGGATGCCATTGATACGGTAGCTCCTAAATGTTACCTTATATATAATGTGCTTCAACGCCGTCTGCCCATTGTGAGTAGTATGGGGGCCGGTGCTAAATGGGATATTACTCAGGTTCGTTTTGCCGATTTATGGGATACTTACCATTGCGGATTAAGCAAAGCCGTGCGGAAGCGTTTGCAGAAAATGGGGATGAAACGAAAACTTCCGGTTGTATTTAGTACAGAGCAGGCCGATCAGGATGCGGTGATATTGGTAGATGATGAGAAAAATAAGAAATCTACTGCCGGAACCGTGAGTTATATGCCGGCAGTCTTTGGCTGTTATCTGGCGGAGTATGTGATAAGAAGAATTTGATTATGATAGAATTACAGGGAATAACGAAGAGTTTCGGGACATTGCAGGTACTGAAAGGTATTGACTTGATGATAGAAAAAGGAGAAGTGGTAAGTATTGTGGGGCCCAGCGGTGCGGGGAAAACTACATTATTGCAGATTATGGGAACGCTGGATAAGGCGGATACGGGTACTATTTTACTGAATGGTACAGAAGTGAGTTGTTTGAAGGAAAAAGAGTTGTCGGCTTTTCGTAACCGGCAGATTGGCTTTGTGTTCCAGTTCCACCAGTTACTTCCTGAGTTTACAGCTTTAGAGAATGTGATGATGCCTGCGTTGATAGCAGGTACATCTTCTTCCGAAGCTATGCGGAAAGCCAAAGAAACGCTAGCTTTTTTGGGCTTGTCCGAACGTGCTTCGCACAAACCGGCTGAATTGTCGGGAGGGGAGAAGCAACGGGTGGCGGTAGCGCGTGCATTAATAAACAACCCGGCGGTTATCCTTGCGGATGAGCCGTCGGGCAGTCTGGATACTCGCAATAAAGAGGAACTTCATCAGTTGTTCTTTGATTTACGTGATAAGTTAGGTCAAACTTTTGTTATTGTTACTCATGATGAAAATCTGGCTCGTTTGACAGACCGTACTATTCACATGGTAGATGGCAGGATCTCTTTGAAAATTTAATAGAGTAAAGATCAGTTTAATGATATGTGAATACTGTCATGCTGTTCTTTCCATTTGTCTATCTGGAATTCTCCGGTATCTCCCTCTTCCAGTAGTACACCGTCCATACTCAGGTTGACTGTTGTTCTTGTCCCGGCATTAAGTTGTGTAGTTAGTTTTTGTTGGTAATGCTTTATTGTTCCGTTACTTAACTGTACAAAGATTTGAAACATAGGATTAGGCTGAGAGGGGAACACCGATACAAAATTATTGTTGAATTCTGTACGGTTAGTGCTGGGTTTCAACCCGAAGCTGATTGTTTTGAAAGTGCCTTCGGGCCGGGCTGAAAAATAATTCAGGTTGCTATGGATATTACTGATGTATATCCACATTGAATCAATGGCATCACTGAAAGCATCACCGTTTGTTTCAGACACTATGACGCTTAAGGCTGCTGAAGCATGTTTAAGATGTGCTTGCAGGTCATCTTTCCCTATATTTATATTTTGTGTTCCGTATACAAGGCTATGTATCGGGTAGTATACCGTATCTCCCGGTATTTTCCTTAATCCTAAACTGGTTGTATTCAGTTTTTTGCCTATAATTAGCGTGGGATCTGCCAGATAGGCATCACCTGCTGTACCAAAGTAATCGGGATATCCCCAATATATCACATTGTATGTACCTACAGGAAGCCTTAAAGGATATTTTTGGGATTTTCCTATTCCATTCGTGATTAAGTAATATGCTGGAAAAGGAACTTGTTTTCCCTTGGCTGTATAATTGCCTATATAAAAACTTCCATTCGTTTCACAAGGTAGTACTTCTAATGGACCATTGTAAGGATCTGTGCTACTTTGGCTCAGAGTGGCATATAGTGCCGGAGATACCAGATCTTCTGGTTGGGGAGTGACAATGTCACAATCCTCGTTTTTACCGCACGAAGCTAGCAGTGCCAGTAAAGGTAAAAATAAAAACTTTCTCATGTACATCTTTAGTTTAGGTTTGAATACTCCCTATAACAAGATATGGATGAGAAAGTTTGAATGGTATAGGAGAAAGTTATGCTTATACTTTCTCGGGAAAACTGGCTTTCAGGATCTCAAATGCCCGGACATAATCTTTTTCGAAGACTAGAACCTTTATTTCCATTCCCGGAATATAAGCCAAAACTTGGGCTGTATATTCTCCCTGCAACATGGATTCTATACCTTCATTTTTTAGAAGATCCTGTAACATGTGTGCGCGGACATCACTTTTGAAAGAAGTAAGAATAACTGTTTTCATACTCGTTCCTTCTGTATCAGTTGTTTCTTTTTTCGATTTACAGTTTTGCAGAATCCGGCGTGCCACTTCTCCCGTTACATCACCGTCCTCTCCGTATGCTGCGCCTCTCTCATTGAACCGGCGTACTATTTCTTCAATGGTATCATCGCCTATTCCTGCTTCATCCAAGCGAGTCTTAAGTCCTAAATTTCTAAAGAATTCTTCAGTTTTTTCTATGGTTAGCGATACCCGTACACTGGGAACTCCTGAAGTAACCCCCCAGATACGTTCGCCATATTGTAGTATTTTGTCACGTTTTTTATCGGCGAGTGTCCGTAGAGTTCCGGGAAATACGATTGCCAGGGTCTGGCCGTGTGTCATGCCATGTAGTGCGGTCAGCTCATGCCCTATCATGTGGGTGGCCCAGTCTTCGGATACTCCCATAGCAATAAAACCGTTCAAAGCCATAGTGGCGGACATCATAAATTCACTCATCAAGTGATAGTCCTGTTTGTTTTCTTTGATTTGCGGAGCGATTTGTACCAATGTACGAAGGATGCTTTCGCTCCAGCGGTCCATTAGATAAGATTCGTTTGTTTTGGTCATGTATTGTTCCATGACGTGTACAAAAGTGTCTGCCAGTCCGCAAGCTATCTGATAGTCGGGCAGTGAGAAAGTTACTGTCGGATCTAGGATAGAAAATACAGGATGGGAGGAGAAAAATGGATATTTTTCATGAGTTTCACGGCATGAAATTACAGCTCCGTTATTCATTTCTGAACCTGTGGCGGGAATGGTTAGCACAGTTCCTAAAGGAATCGTGTTTTGTGCACTGCCTTTTTTAACCAGTTCCCAGGCATCTCCGTTGTAGGGAATACCAGCGGAAATCAACTTGGTGCCGTCTATAACTGAGCCGCCACCTACTGCCAGCAGGAAGTCAATGTTTTTTTCTTTGCCTGATTCTATCGCCTTTTTCAAGGTAGATATATCGGGATTTGATTCTATTCCCCAAAACTCCGTGTAATCACGTCCTTCAAGGGCTTGGATTACTTGTTCATAGACTCCATTGGTTTTTACACTGCCACCTCCGAAAGTGATCATGATTCTCTTGTCGGCCGGTATCTGTTGGGACAATTGGGCAATCATGCCTTTGCCAAAGATGAGGCGTGTAGGATTGTGAAAGATAAAATTATCCATAACTAATTGGGGTTTTCTTGGTTAATACTGAGTAAAGATAATGCTTTTTTCCTATCTTTGAGAAAAAATTTAGCTAATGAACGTAAAACTGGGAAAATACAACCAGCTGGAGGTTGTAAAAGAAGTAGATTTTGGTGTTTATTTAGATGGAGGCGATGACGGAGAGATTTTATTGCCTACGCGTTATGTACCCGAAGGCTGTAAGCCTGGCGATGTGCTGAATGTCTTTCTTTATCTTGACAATGAGGAAAGGCTGATAGCTACCACTTTGCAGCCGTTGGTGCAGGTGGACGAGTTTGCCTGTTTGGAAGTGGCATGGATTAATGAGTTTGGTGCGTTTTTGAATTGGGGATTGATGAAAGACCTTTTTGTACCTTTCCGTGAACAAAAGATGAAAATGCAGAAAGGGAGAAAGTATATAATACACGCACATATAGACGAAGATAGTTACCGCATTATGGCATCTGCTAAAGTGGAGCATTATCTTTCTAAAGAACATCCCGACTATCGGCTGGGACAGGAAGTGGATATCCTGATATGGCAGAAAACAGATTTGGGATTTAAGGCTATTGTGGAAAATAAGTTCAGTGGTTTGCTTTACGATAATGAGATTTTCCAACCTTTAGAAACCGGTATGAGGCTGAAGGCTTATGTAAAGCAGGTGCGTGAGGATGGTAAGATCGATTTGGTTCTGCAAAAGTTGGGCGCAAAGAAGGTGGATGATTTTTCGGAAGTGTTATTACAATATATTAAAGATCATGAAGGCTTCACTCCATTGAATGATAAAAGTGCTGCTGAGGATATCTATGATGCTTTTGGTGTCAGTAAGAAAACTTTCAAGAAAGCGGTGGGGGATTTATATAAAAAACGCCTGGTTGTTTTGGAAGCTGAGGGGATACGCCTCACTTAGTGGAGCTTTTCCCTACCGGATATAGGAAAAGCCCTATGAACTTATGGGGAAAATCAATTGTGGGGGAAAGCGATTTCCCCTATTTTTGTGCCATAGAACTAACAAACTAAAAACGGAACAGCTATGAAAAGATGGACTACATTACTGATAGTGATTTGTATGCTAGGTATAACTATTCCCGCAATGGGGGCCATGAGTATCAGCAAAATGAGACAGAACACTCGTTTCCTTACCGACCGTATGGCATATGAACTGAAACTCACTCCGCGGCAATACAATGATGTATATGAGGTGAATTATGATTTTATCAATAATGTCCGTTATCTGATGGATGATGTGGTAAGAGGCTATGATTATGCGTTGGAACGTTACTATGATTTTCTGGATGTGCGTAATGATGATCTTCGTTGGATACTTTCCAGTGCGCAATATCGTCGTTTTATGAGGGCTGAGCATTTCTACCGTCCCATTTATGCGCATGAGAACAAATGGCATTTCCGTATTTATCTGGTATATAATAATGTGAATTTTTTCTACTATGGCAAACCGCATCATTATGCTAGTTATTGCGGAGGGCATTATCGTACTCATTTCAATAATGTCAGTTATTATAAGACCCATTATCGTGACCATTACCGCCATGATGTGTACGATGGCCATTATCGTATCCGCCATGACAGAATGACGTATGATATGCACCGTCGTCGTGATTTCAATATAGCTGTTCGTCCTCCACAAAAGGAGCATCATCGCCCGGCCACTCCTCCTCAGACTCGTCCAAACAGACCTCAAATCCATCCTGACAGGCCGTCGGGTGATCATCGTCGTCCGTCTGTTCCACAGGCAAGGCCGGACAGACCGAAGAAGGATCAGAATAACAAGCATGATGGGCGCCCTTCACGACGTGGACAGAACTCACAGGTTGATAAAGACCGTCATGAAAATAGGCGTATTACTCCATCCGGCAGGGATGTGAGAAGAGGAAATGGTAAGAAAGAGAAAGATTCGGACCGTTCAGGAGGAAGCAATAAAAGTAATTCTAAGGAAAGAACAGCAGTGCGTATGCGTACGGTATAGTATGATTTGAAAAACAACGAAAACCGACGTAAATAAGAGTCCGAAACACAATGAATTGTCCGGAATTGTAAAGGTCGTTTTTATGATGATTCACCACAGGTCAACGCAGAATCTGATTATGAATAGACTGTGAAAATCTGTGGTGAATCTTAATAATTTATTCCAAAGTAAGAGGAACTCCTTTGTAGAAATCCAGAATCTTGGTACGGAACAGATAGTCATATTTTGCTTGAAGCATATCCGAAACGGCTTTCATCCAATTGGTACGTGCCTCATTGTATTCAGTAGCGTTGGCTTTACCATTGGCATATTTTTCGCTCATCAGACGGAAGGAAGCTTCAGAAGCATCCGTAGCTGTATTACTGCTTTTGTATTTGCTTTCGGCAGCTACTGCATTATAGTATGCTTGCTGTATTTCTTTGAAAAGAGCCTTTTTGCTTTCTTCCAACTTCCATGATAAAGCAGTGCGCTGGATGCGTGCGTTCTTTACTTTATTTCGTGTGTCAAAACGGTTGAACAACGGAATGCTGAGTGAGAATTGCAGGTATTTATTAAAATTTTGATGCCACTGGCTGCTGAATGAAGCATTTTCTACTCCTGAGATATTATAGTAGTTTGTTCCTATACCTGCACTGAAGTTTAATTGCGGATACCAGGAACTTTGGGCAATACGGATATTTTTGGCCGCACCTTCCAGACGAAATTGGGCTGCTTTAATACTTGGTTTGTTCAGAACAGCTTGTGCATAGATATCTTCGGGAAGTGAAAGCAGAGTAAAATCATCCTCTACACGGGGAGATACTACTCCAAATCCGTCAGGAGTAGGAAGTTCCAACAGCTGGCTCAGTTCTAACAAAGCTAACTGATAGTTATTGTCAGCCTGTACTGCTGACATTTCGTCTTGTGCGACGCGTGCGCGGGCTTCATAGACTTCGGCTTCAGATGCTTTCCCATTTTTGAAATAGGCTTCTTTCAATTCCAGCTGTTCCCGGCTTAACTCTACTTGGTTGTGAGCTACTTTTGCCAATTCTTCATTAAAAAGAATTTGTAGATAGGCAGAGGTGACAGAAATGCTGATATCTTCTTTGGCCTTGTTCAAGTCTTCTGTAGCTGCTTTCAGGTTCAGTTTGCTGAGAGCGATGTTGTTCGGTATCCGCAATCCTGTAAATAAAGGAATACTGGTACTGAGTGAGAAGTTGGTGTTTTTGGTATTACGGTCGCCGTACGTATTGTCTGCCTGCAAGGCACGGCCGAAGTTAAATGACTGGCCCACATTACCGTTCAGATTAGGCAGCCGGCTGTATTTAGCAG
>ENA-OYWF01000361-OYWF01000361.1-human-gut-metagenome-genome-assembly--contig:-NODE-361-length-10443-cov-6.805641_pt1 | contig 10443 bp, 10 predicted proteins | sample MGYA00244809_ERZ653394 | MGnify/ENA primary metagenome ERZ653394 (study PRJEB26926, sample SAMN06165151) | human gut metagenome | biome: ENVO:00009003; feature: ENVO:2100002; material: ENVO:00002003...
GAGCCTTATCGTCGGCAGCGTCAGATGTGTATAAGAGACAGGGTTTATCCCGTTCCTCCAGATTTCTTCATAGGTCAATGTCGTGAGATCCACGCCACTACACTCCTGCCCCTCGTAATCAGGATGCAGCGCCCCAGGCATGCTCCGCGGAACGAACTTGTAACTGAAAAGGCTCATGTCCGGGCTGCCGTACATTTCGAAAGGATGTTCAGTTCCACGCCCGAGCGAGACCACCGAACCTTCGAAGTAACAAGTTGATGCATAGAGATATACGGCACGCATCGTCTTGAGATTCGGGGACGGCGGCATTATCAGGCTATACTTGGTGTCATGCGTATAACCCTTGCACGGAACGACGGTCAGCTCACACTGCTTTCCGCCTTCCAGCCAGCCCTCGCCATTGATCATAAGCGCCAACTCACCCAATGTCATTCCATGCACGACCGGTATCGGAAGCGCCCCCACGCCTGACTTGTATTTCATGTCCAGGACAGGCCCGTCCACATAAAACCCGTTCGGATTGGGACGGTCCAGGACAATGACCTTCTTCCCCGACGCCGCACAGATGTTCATCAGCCTGTACATCGTCACGTAATACGTGTAGTATCTTAGGCCAACGTCTTGAATATCAACCAGAAGAACATCGAACAGACCGATATCCTCCCTGTTCGGACGGCCCGGTGCCCCATACAGTGAAACTATCTTGATCCCGGTCGCACCGTCGATGGAATCACCTACCTTGGCGCCTGCATCTGCATTGCCCCGGAACCCGTGCTCCGGAGAGAAAATCACCGTCACATTCACGTGCTTCCTGTTCTTGAGCACATCCACGAGATGAGGGCCATAGACTTTCGGGGCATTCAGGTCGGTTCCACGTCCTTTCAGCACCTTGTCGCCTACGATTCCGCTCTGGTTCGAGAACACAGCCACCCGCTTGCCGGAAAGTTCAGGCAGATACATGGAAAACTGTTCGTCTCCGAGCTTCACATTCGCAGCGGACAACGAAAATGCCGCCATAACCGCAAAGGTCACAGCAGCAATCATATATCTTTTCAATAATCTCATCCGAATAAAAATTAGGTTCAGGACCGCTATCCGGATAAAGTTACGAATATTATTGCAATGAACCGCCGACGATATCGAGAATTTCGCTCGTAATCTTCTGCTGACGATTCTTATTGTACTCCAGAGTCAGTTCCTGAAGAATCTCATTTCCATTGTCGGTAGCTGTCTGCATGGCCACGGTCCTGGCCGCATGCTCGGCAGCATTCGTATCCAACTGCACCGTGAACATCTTGAGCATCATCACTTTAGGAAGCAGTTCCTCCAAAAGCGAATCCACGTCAGGCTCCACGATATAGTCGAAATCCCAGCCCCTGTCTTCAGAAGTTATGGCCTGGTCAATGTTCTCCGCTATCGGCATGATGGTCAATGGCAGATACGTATCCCTCATGGTCGGCTGAGACGAAGTGGACTTGAAATGGCCGTACAGCAGCTCCACCTTGTCGAATCTCCCCGTCATGAACCCGTGCACAAGTTCAGCGGACAGATTGGCCGCCTCCTCATAATTCGGATGTTCGGAAAGATGAGTGTAGTCTGCCGGTGCATCGAACCCCTTCTTGCGCATTGCCTCGGCGATTTTCTTTCCCACAGGATAGACAGTGATGTCCTCCGCAGTCAAGCCTGCCTTCAGATATTCGTCAATGACGGACTCCGCCTGCTTGATAGCTGCCGAATTGAAACCGCCGCACAAAGAAGAATTGGAAGAATACACCACCAGGGCAACCTTGGAAACAGGACGTGGAGAGCACAGGAGCTCGAGCTCCTTGTCCAGACCGACTGCTTCCGGCTCTTCGCCTTCTTCCACAGGAATAAGCTTGTCCAGATCCTCCTTTTTCTCTGCGCGTCTCTTGTAGGCAATCAGATTCGCCAGCATACGGTGAAGCATATCCTCGTAAGGCAACATGTTGCCTATGGCAGTCTGCGCCTTGTGAAGCTTGGCGGCGGCCACCATTTTCATTGCAGAGGTTATCTTCAACGTACTGTTGACAGAATCGACTCTATTCTTTATTTCTTTCAATGAAGGCATATCCGAAACTGAGAATATATCTAACTCTTGAGACCGAGCACGACGTCTTCAGCTTCCTGCTCGATTATCTTGGTGATCTTATCGTCCAGCTTCCCTTCCGCAAGCGGCTGAAGGACATCTTCCTTGTGGGCCGCCCTCATCCTTTCCAGGAACTTGGACTGGAACTGGCGTGTCTTCTCCAGCGGAACATCTTTCAGCAGAGAATGCGTTCCGCAATACAATATCGCGATCTGTTCACCCACCGGCATAGGAGAATACTGAGGCTGCACCAGAAGCTGCTTGTTCTTTCGGCCTCGGTCCAATGCCAAGGCTGTAACCTTGTCCACATCGCTGCTGAACTTGGAGAATGACTCCAGCTCATCATACTGGGCCTGGTCTATCTTCAATGTTCCTGCAACTTTCTTCATACTCTTCACCTGGGCACTTCCGCCGACACGGGATACTGAGATGCCCACATTGATGGCAGGACGGAAACCCTGGTTGAACAGACTTCCCTCCAGATAGATCTGACCGTCCGTAATGGAAATGACATTGGTCGGAATATATGCGGAGACGTCGCCTGCCTGGGTCTCAATAATCGGCAATGCCGTAAGCGAGCCGCCCGCCTTAACCTTTCCCTTCAGAGATTCCGGCAAGTCGTTCATCTGCTCCGCAACTTCCTGCTGGCCAATGATTTTCGCAGCCCTCTCCAGGAGTCTGGAGTGCAGATAGAACACGTCACCAGGATAAGCCTCACGGCCTGAAGGACGACGAAGGATCAATGACACCTCACGATATGCGACAGCCTGCTTGGACAAGTCGTCATAAATCACGAGCGCGGCACGTCCGGTGTCACGGAAATATTCACCGATTGCAGCACCTGCAAATGCAGAATAATACTGCAAAGCAGCCGGATCCGCAGCAGTAGCGGCCACGACCACGGTATAATCCATCGCGCCTTTTGAACGCAATGTGTTTACGATGCTCGCTACCGTAGAGCCTTTCTGACCGATCGCCACATAGATACAATATACCGGATTTCCTTTCTCGAACTCGGTCCTCTGATTTATGATGGTATCTATGGCAATGGCGGTTTTACCTGTCTGGCGGTCACCGATGATAAGCTCACGCTGTCCCCTTCCGATAGGAATCATCGCGTCGATAGCCTTGATACCTGTCTGTAGAGGCTCATTCACCGGCTGTCTGAAGATAACTCCAGGAGCCTTGCGCTCCAGAGGCATCTCCACCTTGTCACCGCCGATTTCACCAAGTCCGTCAATAGGGACACCGAGCGGATTCACGACACGGCCTAGCATCTTTTCACTTACCGGTATGGAGACAATCCTTCCGGTACGTTTCACGGTCATTCCCTCCTTGACCTCATCTGTAGGGCCGAGAAGTACGGCTCCGACATTGTCCACCTCCAGGTTCATGACGACGCCCATGACGCCGCTGTCGAACTCCAGAAGTTCGCCGGACTCCGCATTGGTCAAGCCATAGATTCTGGCCACACCGTCGCTTACCTGCAGCACCGTGCCGACCTCCTCGAACTTTACCGAAAGGTCAGCGGACTCGAGCTGTTTCAGCAGCACGTCCGATATTTCACTTGGTTTGATATTATTCTGACTCATACATCAATCTGTTATTTTGTTCAATGAACCGTCTTCTCAGGTCCTCCAACTGCCTGGACACGCTCGCGTCGATTCTCTTGTCCGCAACTTCGAACACGAATCCTCCGATTATGGAAGGATCGACCGTCACGGACAGCTCAAGCTGAAGGCCAGTAAGATTCCTGAACATTTCACATATCTTTCTTTCAAGCTCCGGAGAAGGCATACTTACCACAAGTGTAGCCTGACTCACGCCTTGCGCAGAAAGCCAGCGTTCCTTGAAATAATGAAGGATATAGCGCAGATACGGCTCCCTGTCCTGTCTTATCACAAGTTCCAGGAATTTGGAAAGTGACGGACACATATCCTCGTTCCCGAGGGCTTTCGACATCAGCTCCACCTTTCCGGAAGATGTCAGCATGTTCTTGCTCTCCACAAGATGCTCGAACTCGCCGGATGCGGACAAGGCGTCAGCGAGCGTACAGGCCTGTCTGTACACGACCTGTCCGTCACCGGTCTCTTCCACATATTTCAGAAGAGCATCAGCATATCTTGACGCTATAATTCCTGTATTCATCCGAACTTCAGTTGTTTACCATGGAGTCCCTCTTGGAATTCAGTTCCTCCATAACCTTGTCCACATAACGTTTCTGAACTTCTTCCGAAGCGAAATCAGTCCTCAGAATCTTCTCGGAAACATTCATTGACAGCATTGCCACTTCCTTGCGGATATTCTGCAATGCATTTTCTTTTTCGGCCGCGATTTCCACTCTGGCCTGTTCGAGTATCTTGTCCGCTTCCTCCTGAGCCTGAACCTTAGCCTGTTCGATGATGGACGCTTTCATTTTCGCCGCATCATCCATAATCCGGGCCTGTTCCTTCTTGGCCTGAAGAAGAAGCTCTGCATGTTCCTTGTTCAGGTCAGCGAGTTCTTTTCTTGCCTCTTCCGCCATTGCCAATGACTTGTCAATGGATTCTGTCCTCTCATTGACCATCTTGGTAATGACAGGGAATCCGAATTTGGCAAGTATGAAAAAGACAATGCCGAATATTATGACCATCCAAAAAAGAAGGCCAGCATCAGGTGTTACAAGTGACATAATTACTGTAAATTACACAAACAGGGCGAGAAGGCAGACAATGATTGCGAACAGAGCAGCGCCCTCGATCATGGCCGCAACAATAATCATTGATGAACGGATGTTTCCGCTTGCTTCTGGCTGACGTGCGATAGACTCGGTAGCTGTAGAACCGATTTTACCGATACCATAACCTGCCGCAATAGCTGCAATAGCTGCTCCAAGAGCTATACCGACCTTTCCAAGTGCCTCAGAGGCAACTGCTTGTAAAAGAATTGTGAGTAACATAACTATAAAATTTTAATAAATTATCATCAAGCTTCTTTCTGTCTTGCCATACCTATGAACACTGCTGACAGAATCGTGAACACATACGCCTGGAGAAATGCCACAAGCACTTCGAGCAGGTCCATGAACACTCCGAAGAGCACCGACACGACCGTCATACTTCCGAAAAGGACAGCATTGTATTTGGCAAACACGAATATTATACAGACCAGACTGATGGCGATGATATGACCTGCAAGCATATTGGCAAAAAGCCTTATCATCAGCGTCAGCGGCTTCATCAACGTACTGAACACTTCAATAATCGGGAGAAGCGGGAAAGGAAACTTCAACATCAGCGGCACATCCGGCCAGAAGATATCCTTGAAATAATGCTTCGTTCCGAACAGGTTTATCATAAAGAATGTGAAGAATCCCAGGACGCAGGTCACGGCGATATTGCCTGTGACATTGGCCCCTCCCGGGAAGAACGGTACGATTCCGAGAAGGTTGTTCAGCAATATCCACAGGAAAACCGTGCACAGGTAAGGGGAAAACTTCTGATAATCTTCACCTATCGAGTCCTTTGCCACGCCCGTATCTATCATCATGATAATCGGTTCCATGAATGCCGCCAGTCCCTTAGGGGCTTCATTGACAGCATCATGCCTGCGATACCATCTGGCTGTCCAGAGGATGAGGAATATGAGCAATGCACTGCTTATCATCATTGCCATGACATTCTTGGTAATGGACAAGTCCAATGGGCGGATTTCTTCTCCTGCCGCATTCCGCTCGACTATTTTTCCGCTGTCCTGCGAAACATAGAATCCTTCATACTGCGCTCCGTGCTCCACTTTGGCAGAGGAGAACACATGCCAACCTGACGTCTTGCTTCTGACAATCACGGGCAGCGGAATGGATATCGACTTGTCGCCGATATTCGTTATATGCCACTCGTACGCGTCACTCATATGACCGAATATGACCTCCTGGACATCCAACCCCTGTTCCGTCGTGACAGTGTCTGCCACTGCATCTTCCGTCACGACACCGTCTGCTGCCTGTTCGGTCGCAACACTGTCAGCCACAGCTTCTTCCGCACGGACAGGAGTCCATACGGTCACGGCCATGACCAATGCAGCTATGTATTTCCACCATTTCATAATTCCACGCAAACCGAAACTTTATTCTTTCCGACCTCCACGAATCCGGATTTGATACTGATCTTCTTGACCTCTCCGCTCATTGTCTCATACTCGATATCTCCTGCATCCAGCACTGATATCAGCGGGGCGTGATTCTTCAACACAGTGAACGGACCTTTCCTGCCAGGCAGTCTGACAAGCTTCACAGAACATTCTTCCAGCACCATTTCCGGTGACATCACCATCAGTGAAATTCCGTTTTCCATATTGACAATTACTTGTTTTCAGCCTTTGCAAGAATATCCTCACCTTTCTTGATGGCATCTTCGATAGTGCCGACATTGAGGAACGCCTGCTCCGGAAGATAATCCACCTTGCCGTCAAGAATCATGTTGAATCCCTTGATGGTATCATTGATATCGACCATCACTCCAGGCACGCCGGTAAACTGTTCTGCGACGGAGAACGGCTGAGAAAGGAAACGCTGCACGCGTCTTGCCCTGTTCACAGTAAGCTTGTCCTCGTCCGACAATTCGTCCATACCGAGAATGGCGATGATGTCCTGAAGTTCCTTGTTGCGCTGAAGAATCTGCTTGACTCTCTGGGCTGTATTGTAATGGTCCTCGCCGACAATGTTCGGATCCAGAATTCTGGACGTGGATTCGAGCGGATCGACTGCCGGATAGATACCAAGTTCAGTAATCTTTCTGCTGAGCACCGTGGTCGCATCCAAGTGGGTGAACGTGGTAGCAGGAGCCGGGTCAGTAAGGTCGTCGGCCGGCACGTAAACAGCTTGTACAGAAGTGATTGAACCATTCTTGGTAGAAGTGATCCTTTCCTGCATCTGTCCCATTTCCGTCGCGAGCGTAGGCTGGTAGCCCACTGCTGAAGGCATACGTCCCAGCAATGCTGAAACCTCTGAACCTGCCTGCGTGAACCTGAAGATATTATCAATGAAGAAAAGAATATCCTTCGGCTCGTTCTGTTTCTTGCTGTCTCGGAAGGACTCTGCCAATGTCAGTCCGGACAATGCCACTGAGGCACGTGCTCCAGGCGGCTCGTTCATCTGACCGAACACGAGTGCGACCTGCGACTCTGACAGTTTTTCCTTGTCCACAAGTGACAAATCCCAATGACCTTCCTCCATGCTCTTTTCAAACGCCTCTCCATATTTGATGACGCCGGACTCTATCATTTCGCGGAGCAGGTCGTTACCCTCCCTGGTACGTTCACCGACTCCGGCAAAGATGGAGAATCCGTTGTGCTTTTTGGCAATGTTGTTTATCAATTCCTTGATTAGCACTGTCTTACCTACACCGGCGCCTCCGAAGAGACCGATTTTTCCGCCTTTCAGATAAGGCTCGAGAAGGTCAATGACCTTGATACCGGTATAGAGCACTTCCTGTGAGGTGGTAAGATCCTCGAATTTAGGAGGTTCGCGGTGAATCGGCAACTCCTCCTTACGGTCCAGATTTCCCAAACCGTCTATAGACTCGCCCACGACATTGAGAACTCGTCCTCTAATCTGACTTCCTACTGGCATCTCGATAGGCTTGGCAGTGTTGACCACTTCCATTCCTCTCTGCAGTCCGTCCGTGGAATCCATAGCGACTGCCCTGACTGTGTCTTCACCTATATGCTGCTGCACTTCCACTATCAGTTCCTTGCCATCTTTTCTCTTGATGGACAATGCGTCGTGAATGTTAGGAAGTTCATTTTTTTCCTGCTGCGCGCGCATTTCGAAATGCACATCCACAACAGGACCAATAATCTGAGAAATATGTCCTACAACGTTTGGCATATCATTATCAATTAGTTATCTCTAATTTCTCTTGTTTCGGATTTCTTATGCAAATCCGGCTGCAAGTTACTGAAAAATTCATACCATCCACACAAAAGATTAGCCAAAAAGACAAATCTTCTGCTAAAATCTTCCAACAGCGTTATGCTTCATGTGAAAGATAGTCTTTTTTTATGGTGCACCGCTATACACCTGAGGTAACTTTGTCTCGAAGGTGATGGGTGACTTGGCTCGGAGGTGCGCTATATCCCTCTGAGACAACTTTAACTCGAAGGTGATGGGGACCCTGGCTCGACGGTGCGCTATTCCCCTTGGGATAACCTGGCCGGCCGTTTCTTAAATTATGCGGCATTTTCACTACATCTTCGCAGGGCTGTTGGCCAATCCTTTGTGATGATTTTTCAACGTCGAATGGAACCTTCTCCCCTATAAAAAAGTCTCCGAAACCATGTCGGTTCCGGAGACATCTGTAGAACTATCTGAAAATCAATTATTTGATTTTAGCATATCCATAGCGGGCAGAATCACCAAGCTCCATTTCGATCTTCATAAGACGGTTGTACTTAGCGATACGGTCTGTACGGCTGAGTGAACCAGTCTTGATCTGACCGCTGTTTGTAGCAACTGCGATGTCAGCGATGGTGGTATCCTCAGTTTCACCTGAACGGTGTGAAGTAACTGTGGTGTAACCATTTCTGTGAGCCATCTCGATAGCGTCGAGAGTTTCGGTAAGAGAACCGATCTGGTTAACCTTGATAAGGATAGAGTTTGCAGCACCCTTCTGGATACCCTTCTTGAGGTACTCAACATTGGTAACGAAGAGGTCATCACCTACGAGCTGGCACTTGTGGCCGATAGCTTTGGTAAGTTTAACCCATCCTTCCCAGTCGTTCTCATCGAGACCGTCCTCGATAGAGTCGATAGGATATTTGTTTACAAGCTCCTCGAGGTAAGCGATCTGCTCGTCAACAGAAAGTTTCTTTCCGTTAGGGTCTTTCTGCATACCTGTCTTGAGCTGTTTGTAATCGTAGAAGAACTGGTCGCCTTCCTTAACGCTGAACTCAGATGCTGCGCAGTCCATAGCGATGGTAACATCCTTTCCAGGAACATAGCCAGCTTTCTCGATAGCCTGCATGATGCAGTCGAGAGCGTCGTCGATACCATTGAGCTTCGGAGCGAAACCACCCTCGTCACCTACTGCTGTAGAAAGGCCACGGCCTTTGAGCACTTTCTGGAGAGCGTGGAATACTTCAGCACCCATTCTTACACCTTCAGCGATGCTTGGAGCACCTACAGGGCGAATCATGAACTCCTGGAACGCGATAGGAGCGTCTGAGTGAGCACCACCGTTGATGATGTTCATCATAGGTACAGGAAGAACATATGAGTTAGGACCACCGAGGTACTGATAAAGAGGAAGACCAAGATAGTTTGCAGCAGCTTTTGCAACAGCGAGTGAAACGCCGAGAATAGCGTTTGCGCCGAGTTTTGCTTTGTTCTTGGTTCCGTCGAGTTTGATCATAGTCTCATCGATAGCTCTCTGTTCGAAGCAAGACATACCGATAAGAGCCGGAGCAATGACTTCGTTGATATTCTTGGCAGCTTTGAGAACGCCTTTTCCGCCATAGCGCATAGGATCACCGTCACGAAGTTCGATAGCCTCGTTCTCACCGGTAGAAGCTCCTGAAGGAACAGCAGCAACACCGACAACACCTGATGCGAGGACTACTTCAGCCTCGATTGTAGGATTTCCTCTTGAGTCAAGGATTTCTCTACCACTGATTTGCAAGATTTCAAAATCTTCCATAATGCAATAAATTAAATATGTTAATTATAACTGTTTTCTAAGCAGATGTCTTCAAAACTGAACTTCAGCAACAAATTTCAAGCCACCTCCACAAAGCGCTGCAAAAATACTAATTTTCCAATAAATAAACAAAAGGGCCCGCATAGCACTTCAAATAAACGCTTAGTACTTCAAAGGAATAAATAGCACATCAAATAAACGAATGCTCTAGTCCTCGCATGGCGCTTGAACTCGGACATACGCGGCTTCCCCAGGCGACCAAAATCAGGAATAACTGATGATACGTGACCTGTAAATCGCTGAGTGCTAGTTGTTTAACCATTTTCAGAGTTACGAAAATGCCAACTCTGAAAACACCTAAAGCAGTCATAATTAGCGACTTACGCGTTGCATCATGTGTATCCAACATTGGTAACCTTTTTTCAGGACGATACAGTTAGAAGTGGAACAACCTGCATATTAACGAAGCGCAGAAAACATTGACATTTAATGCTTTAGCACGAAAAGCTAAAGCCAGGTTACATGAAAAAATGGGTAACCTGGCTTTTAGAAATTTCCACAATTCATTGATAATCAACAATGTCCACAGAATACCGGCATGCAGGTTGTCCGATAATTGACGCGTGAGTCCTTGCAGAACGACTGCATCGTCAGTGTCGGAAC
>ENA-OYWF01000363-OYWF01000363.1-human-gut-metagenome-genome-assembly--contig:-NODE-363-length-10425-cov-4.075024_pt1 | contig 10425 bp, 9 predicted proteins | sample MGYA00244809_ERZ653394 | MGnify/ENA primary metagenome ERZ653394 (study PRJEB26926, sample SAMN06165151) | human gut metagenome | biome: ENVO:00009003; feature: ENVO:2100002; material: ENVO:00002003...
ACAGACATATATCATGGAAGCTATTCAAAATAAAACTACTAATAAGATTGTAGGTATTAAAAATGCGGGTTGGGTAATTATATGCTGCTTTATCATTGCAGTTTGTATCTATCACTTCATATTGGGGAATCCATCCAACTTTATGAATAATGACCCTAATAACCATCCGTTGCCGGGCAGTTTCCTGGGAACAATTTACAAAGGTGGTGTAGTGGTGCCCATTATCCTGACCCTGTTGCTCACCGTCATAGCATTGAGCGTTATTTAGCCATCCGGTCTGCTTTTGGCAGAGGTTCGCTGGTGAAATTCGTCGCTAATATTAAATCTGCCTTAGCCGCTGGTGATATGAAGAAGGCACAAGAGCTATGTGATAAACAAGGCGGTTCTGTAGCCAATGTAGTTACTTCGACTTTAAGAAAGTATGCCGACGTGGAAAACGATGCGACACTTTCCAAGGACCAGAAAGTACTGGCCATTCAAAAAGAATTGGAAGAAGCAACTGCCCTGGAGCTCCCTATGATGGAGCAGAAGCTGCCGAATATGCACAGCGCGCTAAAGATGTGAACAGTAAATGTGCTGTAGCCTATCTGCTGAGTGGTGATGTGGCATTGAAACTAAATGATGTGAACAAAGCCAGCAGTGATTATAACCAGGCTATTTATCTGGATGAAAATTGCAGCGAAGCTTATTTTAAATATGCACAGGTATATAAAGGGGTAGACCCCCAACTGTCACTGGATATGCTGATGCGTTTGCAGACCAAGACTCCGGACGATAACCGTATCAGTAAGGAATTGGCCGATGTATATTATACGATGGGGCAGTATGGCAAAGCAAAAGAAGCTTATGAAAGTTATCTGAAAGTAGGTACGCCTACCGAACAGGACTATACCCGCTATGCCATGTTGCTATATCTGAATAAGGACTATGCGCAGTCTTCGGATATGGCAAAGAAAGGTTTGGAACTTGCTCCGGAAAATCATGTGCTGAAACGTCTGGCGATGTATGATAATCTGGAATTAAAGGATTACAAAGAAGGACTGGAAGCAGCTGCCACTTTCTTTTCTAATCCCGGTAATCCGGATTATGTATATTTGGATTACGTTTATTTCGCCCGTTTGCTGGAAGCTGACAAGCAGTATGATGAAGCGGTGGCACAGTTCGACAAAGCACTGTCCATGGACAAATCGCATACGGAAATCTATAAAGATATCTCTGATGTATACGAAAAGGAACGTGATTTTCCGAAGGCAATAGAGGCTTACAAAAATTATTTGGGCGGAATGAAAAGTGATCCGGATATTAGTGACCTGTTTTTATATGGACGTTTGAACTATTATGCGGCTACTGATTCTGCTTATCAGGATAAGCAACCACTTTATCTAGCTGAAGCCGATACTATTTTTGCACAAGTGGCTGCTAAAGTTCCCGATAACTATTTAGGAAATTTCTGGCGTGCTCGTGTTAATTCTTTGCGTGATCCTGAAACAACTCAGGGATTGGCAAAGCCTTATTATGAGGCTGCACTGAGTATTCTGGAACAGAAGCCTGATTCTATTAAATCAGTGTTGGTGGAATGTAATAGCTATTTGGGATATTATTATTTTGTAAAAGAAGATTATAACCAGTCAAAACTGTATTGGAATAAGATATTGGAAATTGATCCTGGAAACGAAACTGCTACTAAAGCACTACAAGGAATTAAATAGTCCTTTTTTTCATTTATCATTTTGAGTTGAGCGGACAGTACTAGGTTGCTGCCCGCTTAATTCGTTTCATGGTTAATGAATATTAAAGATGAGTCATTCTTCTTGTTTATTCAAATAAACTATATACATTCGTGGTGTACTAATTAACTAATACACTAAATAACTAATAAAACCATAAATACAATGATGATTGAAGTAAAGAACATGTCTTTCAGTTATGGAAAGAGAAAACAGAAAGTCTTTGATGACTTCTCGCTGGCATTGGATAAAGGTTCAGTTTATGGTCTTTTAGGGAAGAACGGCACAGGTAAATCTACTTTGCTCTATTTAATGACAGGTTTGCTTCGTCCTCAGGCCGGACGGGTGCTTTACAAAGGGGTGGATGTTTCCATGCGCTATCCCCTGACTTTGCAGGACATGTTTCTAGTGCCTGAAGAATTTGCTTTGCCATCAGTCAGTTTGAAACAATACTTGAAACTGAATACTCCGTTTTATCCGAATTTCAGCAATGAACTCTTGAGCACTTGCCTTCGTGATTTTGATATGAATGAAGATATTCATTTGGGCGAGCTTTCGATGGGACAGAAGAAGAAAGCATTTATGTGCTTTGCATTAGCTACCAATACCTCTTTGTTGGTAATGGACGAGCCCAGCAACGGATTGGATATTCCTTCTAAAAGTCAGTTTCGTAAAGTAATCGCTTCGGGCATGACCGATGAAAAATCAGTCATCATCTCTACGCACCAGGTGAGAGATATTGACAGCCTGCTGGATCATGTGGTTATTATTGACGGTACTCGCGTATTGTTGAATGCATCGGTAAAGACCATCTGTGACAAAGTCTATTTTGCAGAGCAAGGCATGAATGAACCGACGGACACAGCACTCTATGTCCAGCCGTCCGTCCAGGGAAACAGTGTAATCTTCCCGAACACTGAGAATGAGGAGACGAATTTGAATCTGGAAGTATTATTCAACGCTATGCTGGCAGAGAGAGAAAAAATGCAAACCATGTTTAACAAGTAACACACACAAACACTATGGATACGAATAACTTCTTTAGCTTTTCGCGTATTGCAATGGTAATGAAACGCGAGATTATGGAAAATTGGAAAACGAATCTTTATCGTTTGATAGGAATTTATGCTGCATTCGCCTTGGTAATGATACTTCATATGTGGACAATGAGTTCTGGTAGGTCTTCTCAGATATCGTTTACTGCTTATTGTTCTAATATAATGGGGACCTTTGTTTTTATCATTGGTATTGCCAGTATTGCTTATGCTGCCAACATTATGGAAAACATGATTACAAAAGAAAAACGTATCGCTTTTCTGATGCTTCCGGCGACTATGATAGAGAAATTTGTAGCACGATTTTTAATTGTTACGGTAGGGATGGCCGCAGCCATTATAGTTGCCGCTTCATTGGCAGAGATTACGCGTTATCTTGTACTTCCTTTGTTTAATTTGCCCGAGGCATTCCATCAATCAGTGTTGTACCATCTTCTTTCTATGGCTGCTATAGATGGAGAACAGGTATTTAGGGGATCGGGATCCGCTTTGAATATGTCCTACCAGAACTGGCTGGGTGAGCTGTGCGGATGGGCTTTCTTGGTGTGGTCACATTCACTTTATATTCTAGGGGGTAGTTATTGGTACAAGAAACCTTTTTTCAAGACATTGGGTACATTGATGCTTATTTCTATTCTGTGTTCGGTCTTGTCAGTACATATCATATCATGGGTAGGCAATGACGGTATGCGTAGTTTCGCCGAATGGCTGGAAGCTAATTCCCAGTGGATGACATTAAACAAGTTACTTTCCTTAGGAGTGGCGTTCTTCAGTGCATTCACCATGTTCAACTGGTGGCTGAGTTACCGGCTCTTTACCCGTTCACAAGTTATTAAACCCAAATTCCGCTTGCTATGAAATTTAAAGAAAGTAAATCCATTTACTTGCAGATAGCTGACCGGATATGTGATGAAATCCTGCAAGGACAATATATGGAAGAAGAGCGTATTCCATCGGTCAGAGAATACGCCGCCACAGTGGAGGTGAATGCAAATACGGTGGTCCGCACGTATGATTACCTTCAGGGACAAGAGATCATTTACAATAAACGCGGCATTGGTTATTTTGTATCAGCAGGGGCTAAAGACCGGATTATTGCTTTACGGAAAAATACATTCCTGCATGAAGACCTGCCTGAGTTTTTCAGACAAGTGAAGACATTGGATATTCCCATGAAAGAGATAGAGAAAATGTATAAGGAATATCTGACTCAACAATGACACAACACCAAACACATCTACGACAACACATACACAACATCGGTTAGATAAAGAAATCCCGGCAGAGCGATGACTCGCCGGGATTTCTTATATCCGGTTACTTGTCTGCTATAAAAATTGTAGTCCAGTATAACCATTCGGTTGCAGCTCGGAGGATATCGGGATTGATAGATTGGGTGTTATCTTTGGGATGATGGTAATAACCGCCTCCCAAGGCCCATAAGTCTATACATGGATAGCCGGCTTTCATAAAGACTGCACCGTCTGTGCGAGGGCGGGTCAGGAAATGAGTCTCACTAGTGAACAGACGTCGATGTACATACCTATCATTGGCTTTCTCTGATAGCTCAGCCAGTTCGGGGTATTTATAGTGATAATTCGCTCCTAGCATCTCACCTACACCCACTTGTTCCAGATTCAGGATTGCTGCCACTTTGTTTTGGGGCACAAGGGGATGGTTGGTGTAGTAGGTACTTCCGGTAAGTCCGGCTTCCTCACCGTCCACACTCATGAAGATGATGCTGCGTTTCGGCTTTATTTTTGATTTTGCCAGTGCTTCAGCTACTCCCAGCATGGCAGCGGAGGAAGAATTGTTGTCATTCGCTCCTTCAATCAGGAAAGGAATCATTCCTAAGTGGTCCAGATGGGCGGAAATGATTACATATTCATTGCATAGTATAGGATCACTGCCTTTGATCATGCCCAAAATATTTTTTCCAGTAGCATTGGGATTATAGGTAGCATTCATTTTGATGTGGGCTCTCTTTCCGGTATGGAAAGAGGCAGGCTTCTGAGTCTTATAAATCTGCCGGATGGTTTCTTTATAGGTCTTGCCTGTTCCCCTGAAAATATCATTGACCACAGTGTCTGTAACATGACAATAGACAAATCCCGGATTATAGGGGGCATTCGGACCGGGAACCCATTTGTATAACAAGCCTGCCGCACCATGGGCTGCAGCGTTGTTCAGCTTGGTCTGGTGCAAAGTATGTTTGTACCACATGGCCAGTGAATCGGGGTTACGGCTTATATTGGGTGTTTCTCCCTCTACCAGTACAATCTTGCCTTTTACATCTATGTCTTTGTAATCATCATATCCTAATTCGGGTGCTGTAACGCCAAATCCGGCATATACCACATCGGCTGTCACTTCTCCGTTACTGGTCATTCCTCCGGCAAACCAACCATCTGCCCAAGGGTATGTCTTGGAGATCCATACAGTTTTTTTCTTGTCTTGGGTGACAGGAAATAGGATATCCATAGTGCTTCCCGGTTGTATCTCTACACAAGGGTGGGGGAATAGCTGTATGTAGGAACCATTCTCACCACGAGGTATTAGTTTCCACTCTTTAAAATATCCTTTTACGATATCTACAGCTTTAGCCATTCCGGGCGAACCTGCGAGTCGTCCCTCCAAGGCCGGGTCTGAAAGTTGCTTTACATAACCGAAAATCTTTTCGGTAGTGATGTTACGATGCATGGCATCAAGGTACATTTCTTCATCAGTCATGGTAGCCGTTCTTCTTTGGGCGGATGAAGACAGGGAGCCCAATGCAAGAATTGCAGATAACAAGAGGAGTCCTTTTTTCATGTTAATATGTTGATTTAAGATTCGGTTCTAAAGATAAAAAGAAAAGATCAGATTCCTGTTTATCTCCTTGTAAAAATCTTAAGTTCGTATTTCTTGATATAAATCAAACCGTTACATCGTGAAAAGTCTGTACCTTTGCACCCCGAAAATCAAGGGTAACAAGTGGACGTAATTCAAGAACCGAGAAGTGTACGAAAGAACCTTGCCAGACTGGCGGTTCCTATTTTCATTGAAACATTGCTGATTATGATGCTGGGCGCGGTAGATACCGTGATGCTGAGTCAGTATTCAGACAATAGTGTGGCTGCCGTCGGGGTGGTCAACCAGCTCATCATGTTTGCTTTCCTGATATTCGAGGTGATTAATATAGGAACTTCCGTACTCTGTTCGCAATATTTGGGAGCAAGAATGCACAAGAATATGGTGCAGGTGGTGGGAGTATCATTGATACTCAATTTGGCGTTCGGTCTGTTTGTCAGTGCCATTTTGCACTATGGAGCCACTTCTCTGCTATCTATGATGGGACTTCGTCCCGAACTGATGGAATATGGAGTGAGTTACATGAAGATAGTAGGGGCATTCGCTTTTTTTCAAGCCATATCTCTGACTATTTCTGCCTCTTTGCGTAGTGCTAACAAAGCGGTTTATCCCATGATGGTAACGGTAGTTGTGAATATTCTGAATATCATCGGTAACTATTCGCTGATTTTCGGTAAGTTCGGCATGCCGGCTTTGGGAGTGGAAGGTGCGGCTATCTCTACAGCATTTGCCCGAGGGGTATCTATGGTGATACTTTTTGTAATTCTTTTCCGCAAGCATATTCCCAGATTTCCGTTATCCTATTTTTGCCCCTTCCCGTTTGTCGAGCTGAAAAACCTGTTGAAAATCGGAGTCCCCTCGGCCGGAGAAAATATGTCCTACAGTTTCTCTCAGGTAGTATTGACCTATTTTATTAATATGTTGGGGAATGAAGCGCTGGCTACCCGTACCTATGTGGTGAATATAGTGATGTTCGTTTATTTGTTTGCTATTGCCATGGCACAAGGCGGAGCCATCTGTATCGGACATCTGGTAGGTGAAAGGAAAATTCATGCAGCCTATCTGTTAGGCAAATATGTGATGCGTATTTCTATTTTGGTTTCTTTGGTTTTATCCTGTATCTGGGCTTTGATGGGGCATACCTTGTTTAGCTGGTTGACAGATAATCCGGAAATTATCCGTCTGGGTACTATTATCCTGTTTATTGATGTGATTTTGGAAGTGGGACGGGCTATTAATATTTATGCGACGAATGCTTTACGTGCAACGGGTGATGTAAATTATCCGTTTTATGTAGGATTTGTTGTTCAGTGGAGTGTTGCCGTAGGTTGTGGTTTCTTGTTCGGCATTCATTGGGGATGGGGATTGGTAGGTATGTGGTGTGCGTTTGTGCTGGATGAAAATCTTCGTGGTATTATCTTTGTACAGCGTTGGAACAGTCTGAAATGGACTAAAAAGGGATTTGTGAAATAAATCTTCATTTTCGCAAACTTTATGCATCTTCAGGCCGTTAAACTCAAGAAAAAGAATTAATTTTGCAGTCTGATAATTATCAAAGAATATAATATGGAGCTCGATTTACTCACGGCAATATCACCTATTGACGGTCGATACAGAGGAAAAGCGGGAGCTTTGGCCTCTTATTTTTCTGAATTTGCACTCATCAAGTACCGTGTGCAGGTAGAAATTGAATACTTTATCACTCTGTGTGAACTACCGTTGCCACAGCTGAAAAGCTTTGATCATGCACGTTTTGATGCATTGCGCGCTATTTATAAGAATTTTTCAGAAGCTGATGCACAGCGTATTAAAGAGATAGAAAGTGTAACAAACCACGATGTAAAGGCTGTAGAATATTTCATCAAAGAAGAATTCGATAAGTTGGGCGGAATGGAGGAATACAAGGAATTCATTCATTTCGGATTGACATCACAGGACATAAACAATACTTCTGTACCTTTGTCTATAAAGGAGGCATTGGAACAAGTGTACTATCCGCAAATTGAAGAGCTGATTGCTCAGTTGACTACATACGCTGAAGAATGGGCAAATATCCCTATGTTGGCAAAAACACATGGGCAGCCTGCTTCTCCTACTCGCCTGGGTAAAGAAATCATGGTTTTCGTTTATCGTCTGAATCGTCAGCTGGCTGTATTGAAAGCTTGTCCTGTCACGGCTAAATTCGGTGGTGCGACGGGTAATTACAATGCACATCATGTAGCTTATCCCGAATATGACTGGAAAGCATTCGGAAATCAGTTCGTGGCAGAGAAGCTGGGGTTGGAACGTGAGGAATATACTACTCAGATTTCTAATTATGATAATCTGGGAGCCATCTTTGATGCCATGAAGCGCATCAATACCATTATGATTGACATGAACCGCGACTTTTGGCAGTACATCTCTATGGAGTACTTCAAACAGAAGATTAAAGCGGGCGAAGTCGGTTCCAGCGCTATGCCGCACAAAGTAAACCCCATCGACTTCGAAAATGCAGAGGGTAACCTGGGGATGGCAAATGCTATTCTGGAGCATCTTTCTTCTAAGTTGCCTGTTTCCCGCTTGCAACGTGACTTGACAGACTCTACTGTGTTGCGTAACGTCGGTGTACCTTTCGGTCACATTGTGATTGCTATCCAAAGTTCGTTGAAAGGTCTGCGTAAACTGTTGCTGAATGAGAAAGCAATCTATGCCGACTTGGATAATTGTTGGAGTGTGGTGGCGGAAGCTATCCAGACTATTTTGCGCCGCGAAGCCTATCCTCATCCGTATGAGGCATTGAAAGCTTTGACCCGTACAAACCAAGCTATCACAGAAGGGGCTATTAAAGAATTCATAGAAACACTAAATGTAAGCGAAGATATTAAAAAGGAACTGCGAGTGATTACACCGCATAATTATACAGGTATTTAAAAAATAGTTAGTTGGATTTTAATCAAAAAAGCCCGAGAGGGCGTTATACATTAATTAATAAACAAAAGGAAAACCATGAGTACAGAAAATGAAAGCAGACAAGAAGGTGCTGCAAACGAAGAAAACCAGAATGTAAGCCGTGATGGTGGTTATAAGTCTTATAACAGAGACAGTAATTACAACAGATACAACAACGACGGCGAACAGCGTCCTTACCGTCCTCGTACGAACAGCTATAATCGCGAAGGTGGCGACCGTCCTTACCGTTCTTCTTATAACAACGGTGACCGTCCTTCCTATAATCGCTATAATAATAATGGTGACCGTCCGCAACGTCCTTATAACAGCGACCGCTCCTATAACAGCGACGTTTCTTATAATACGGACCGTCCTTATCGTCCGCGCTATAACAGCGAAGATGGCGACCGTCCGCAGCGTCCTCGCTACAATAATGAGGGTGGTGACCGCCCTTATCGTCCACGCTTCAATTCGGGTGGTGGAAGACCTGGCGGATACGGCAACAGAGACAGCTATAGCCGTCCAGTCCGTCGTTCGGCCGATTATGACCCCAATGCTAAGTACAGCAAGAAGAAACAAATAGAATATAAGGAGCAGTTTGTGGACCCGAACGAGCCTATCCGCTTGAACAAATTCCTGGCCAATGCCGGTGTTTGCTCCCGTCGCGAGGCTGATGAATTCATCACTGCCGGAGTCGTTTCTGTAAACGGAGAGGTAGTGACGGAATTGGGAACCAAGATTAAGCGCGGTGATGAAGTGAAGTTCCACGACCAGACGGTCAGCATAGAACGTAAGATTTACGTACTGCTGAACAAGCCGAAGGATACTGTGACTACTTCGGATGACCCCCAAGCACGTCGCACGGTGATGGATTTGGTGAAGGGCGCATGCGACGAACGTATTTATCCGGTAGGTCGTCTGGACCGCAATACTACAGGTGTATTGCTGCTGACAAACGATGGTGACCTGGCTTCCAAGCTGACGCATCCCAAGTATCTGAAGAAGAAGATATATCATGTGCATTTGGACAAGAACCTGACAAAAGCCGATATGGAGCAGATTGCAGCCGGTATTCAACTGGATGACGGGGAAATCCATGCAGATGCCATCAGCTATACGGATGACTTCAAGAAAGATGATGTCGGTATTGAAATCCACTCCGGCAAGAATCGTATCGTGCGTCGTATCTTCGAATCGCTGGGATACAAGGTGATGAAACTGGACCGTGTGTATTTTGCCGGTTTAACCAAGAAAGGCCTGCGCCGCGGCGAATGGCGTTACCTCACGGAACAAGAGGTGAACTTCCTGCGCATGGGTTCTTTTGAGTAATATATAATAAGGTATAATAACTGTTTTATGGAAAAGATTAGTAGAACAAAGATTGTTGACCTGCTGAAGCGTGAAGATTTTGGCGCTATGGTCAACGTGAAGGGCTGGGTTCGTACCCGCAGAGGTAGTAAGCAAGTAAACTTTATCGCGCTGAATGACGGTTCTACAATAAATAATGTGCAGATTGTAGTAGACTTGGGTAACTTCGATGAGGAGATGCTGAAAGAGATTACTACCGGTGCTTGTTTGAGCGTAAACGGTGTGCTGACGGAATCTGTCGGTTCCGGTCAGAAGGCCGAAGTGCAGGCCCGCGAAATCGAAGTGCTGGGAACTTGCGATAACACGTATCCGTTGCAGAAGAAAGGTCATTCCATGGAGTTCCTCCGTGAGATAGCCCATCTGCGTCCCCGTACCAATACGTTCGGGGCTGTGTTCCGTATTCGTCATAATATGGCGATTGCCATCCACAAGTTCTTCCATGACAGAGGATTCTTCTACTGTCTCTTATACACATCTGACGCTGCCGACGATAA
>ENA-OYWF01000364-OYWF01000364.1-human-gut-metagenome-genome-assembly--contig:-NODE-364-length-10419-cov-3.355365_pt1 | contig 10419 bp, 10 predicted proteins | sample MGYA00244809_ERZ653394 | MGnify/ENA primary metagenome ERZ653394 (study PRJEB26926, sample SAMN06165151) | human gut metagenome | biome: ENVO:00009003; feature: ENVO:2100002; material: ENVO:00002003...
GGGCTCGGAGATGTGTATAAGAGACAGAACTCCATCCGTGCAGTTCTGCCAGGGCCTTATTAGCAGAAACCGTTTTCTTCAGTATTTGGACTGTTTCCAGTTCTGCATGCGGAGGCAATATCGGAAGGTTATTATATGCTGTTTCTTTTTTGTATGGCATAAAAGCTCTCCTAACAGGTATACATTATCTCACCCTGTTTGGATAATAGGGTGATTTTTGGAGTAGAAATAAACCTATTTGAATAATAGTATGATTGAATAAACCTGTCAATAAAATAGGGTGATTTTTAAGGTGAAAATAAACTTGATAAAAATTGACACAAATGATTTCGGTATATCAATGGATTTTTGTTACTAAATGGCAATATCAAATCAAACAGTCACTCAGAAAAATTCTGCAGCAGATGAAAGTCGGGCAATCTTCTTTCTTCTAATGTGAACTTGTAATTCAAATTTGAATTTGATATCATGGAGAAAAGAATGGAATTCATGAAAGGGCAGCGTTCAGGAAGAAAGGATACTTGAAAATGGAATGGCTGGAGCGGAACAGGAAATCGGTCATCATTGCCGTGGTTTTGGTGATCGCTTTTGCTGCGGGATATTTCTTTTATAAGAGCAGGAATGCGGAACAGGGAAGACTGATCCTTTACGGAAATGTAGATATTCGTCAGATTTCTCTTGCTTTCAACAGCAATGGGCGGATCGAGGAAATGCTGAAAGAGGAAGGCGATGCGGTGAAGGCAGGGGATGTGCTGGCGCGGCTGGATACCCGTCCGCTGGAGCTGGCGATTGCCCAAAAGAAGGCGGTGATTGCCCAGCAGGAAGCGGTGGTGGAAAAGCTGCACAACGGTTCCCGTCCGGAAGAAATTACCCAGGCGGCGGCACAGGTGGAATCTCTGGCGGCTGCGGAAAATAATGCCCGCGCTTATTATCAGCGTATGGCATCGCTTCTTGCTGACGGTGCGGTAAGCAGGCAAAGCGCCGATGATGCGGAGGCACGATGGAAAGCGGCGGCGGCCAATTTGGAAAATGCGAAGGCTGCATTGTCTTTGACAAACATGGGACCCCGCAGTGAAGATATCGCGGCGGCGGAAGCGCAGCTTTCCGCTTTGAAGGCAGGTCTTGAAAATGATCTGTACAATTTGAGCCAGGCAACGCTTGTCGCGCCGCAGGACGGTGTGATTCGTTCCCGTTTGATGGAAACGGGGGATATGGCATCTGCTGCGAGGCCGGTGTATCTTATCGGTCTGTCCGATCCGAAATGGATCCGCGTGTATGTGCCTGAAAGCCGTCTTGGCGAGTTACGGGAAGGTATGGAAGCGGATGTTTATATGGACAGTTTCCCGAATGAAGCGATTCAGGGAAAAGTGGGATATATTTCCGATACGGCGGAGTTCACGCCAAAATCTGTACAGACGGAGGAACTCAGGACATCGCTCCTTTATGAAGTGCGCATTTTTGTGGATGATGAAGAGAATCGCCTCCGCATGGGAATGCCGGCGACGGTGAAGTTTTGAAATCACGGAAAATTTTTAAATACCGGGAAAGGATCTATCGTGGCTGACGGATATGTGGTGGAAGCGGCCGGTGTGACGAAACGGTTCAGGGATTCCCGCGGGGGAGCACTTCTGACTGCCGTGGACTGTCTGGATATACGGGCGGCGCGGGGGAAGATGACAGCGCTTATCGGGCCAGACGGCGCGGGGAAGACGACATTCCTTCGCATGGTCTGCGGGCTGATGTTTCCAACCGAGGGAATCCTTTCCGTACTTGGCATTTCTGTGGCGGACAAACCTGCAGATGTGCAGAGGCGTCTTGGATACATGCCCCAGAAGTTTGGGCTCTATGAGGATCTGACGTGTATGGAAAATATGAATCTTTACGCTGATCTTCATGGGATTTCAGCGGGGGAACGGAAAGAACGGTTTGAAAAATTATTTCATATGACCGGTCTCGCACCGTTTGCACAGCGTCTTGCGGGAAAGCTGTCAGGCGGCATGAAGCAGAAACTGGGACTTGCGTGTACTCTCGTGCGGACGCCGGAGCTGCTTATTCTTGACGAACCGACAGCAGGCGTCGATCCTCTTTCCCGACGGGAGCTTTGGGAAATATTGAAAGACCTTGTGAAGGGCGGGCATATTTCCGGCCTTGTATCCACAGCCTACATGGAAGAGGCGGAGCTTTGCGACGAGGTATACATCCTGAATAAAGGGAAAGTTCTTGACAGGGGCACGCCGGAGGAGCTGAGGAAGGAAACGAAAGACCGCTGCCGGATGGCGAAAACGCCGGAAGGAATACCGCCCCGCGTGCTTCAGGCTGCATTTCTGGATGATTGGGAGTCTGTGGAGGATGCCGTTCCCGAAAAGGGGAATGTACGGTTCGTTTTAAAGGAAGGGGTGCCGCTTGAACGGGTAAAAGCGTTTTCCTGCTATCCCCGTTTGGAAACGGAAAGCGTGCCGTCCCGTTTGGAAGACAGTTTTATGTGCTGTCTTGGGAAATTGGAAAGAAAAGAAAGTCCTCTTGAAGGATTTGAACTGGATTATAAAGAACCGGCACATATTTCCGGCAAAGTGGATATTGAAGTAAAAAATCTGGTGCGCCGGTTTGGTGATTTCACCGCTGTGGACAATACATCGTTTCAAGTTCATGAAGGAGAAATATTCGGCCTTTTGGGGCCGAACGGCGCAGGCAAGTCGACAACGTTTAAAATGCTCTGCGGACTTCTTCCCGCCAGCAGCGGAGAATTGTCGGTGGCAGGGGTAAACTTGCGGACAGCACGGGCGGCGGCTCTTCTTCATGAACCGAAAATATTATTTCTTGATGAACCGACAAGCGGCATTGATCCCCCTGCCCGGCGGGTTTTCTGGCGGCAGATAACGGCGCTGGCCGCAAAGGGGACGACAGTGATCATCACGACGCATTTTATGGATGAGGCGGAATACTGCGACCGCATCATGATACAGGATCAGGGAAAGATGCTTATTCTTGGAACGCCCGAGGAAGTACGGGACCGGAGCGGGAAAAATCTCACCATGAATGAAGCGTTCATTGCCATTGTGGAAAACAGCCGGAGAAAGGAGGAGTTATGATGGAGGCCTTCCGCCGTATTTCTTCACTGGTGAGAAAGGAATATAACCAGCTTATCCGTGACCGGAGCAGTCTGGTGATCGGGATCGTTATTCCCATCATGCTCATTCTTCTTATCGGGTACGGCCTGTCGCTGGATGTGAAAAATGTGCCTGTAGCGGTGGTCATGGAAGACGCGTCTCCCACGGTGCAGGATATGCTTTCTTTTATGGACGGCTCCGACTATTTCGATCCCCGCTATACCACGTCCATGAAAGATGGTACGGAAATGATGAACCGGCGGGAAGTGGACGCCATAATCCGTGTGCCGCCGAATTTCACGGAAAATCTTTTCAGGGGCGGCAGCCATGTGCAGATTATTCTCTGGGGCGTGGACGCGGCTTCCGCACGGACGGCAGAATCTTATCTTGAGGCAGGCCTTGCTTCATGGCAGGCGGCCAATGCGTCAAAGTACATGACCGTATCCGACGGCCTCGGTTTTGTATCCGTCACGCCGCGGCAGTGGTTCAATGACGCCAATACAAGTACATGGTTCTTTATTCCCGGGCTCGTGGTGCTCATCATGACGCTTGTCGGCCTGTTCCTGACTACAATGGTCATGGCGCGGGAATGGGAAAGGGGCACGCTGGAAGCTCTTTTTATCACGCCGGTGAGACCGATAGAAATCCTTTTATCGAAGATGATTCCTTACTTCGGTATCGCCACAATCGGTTTCTGGCTCTGCATGGCGGCGGCGCGTTACTTATACGGCGTGCCTGTGCACGGTTCATTCTTAATGATCCTTCTGGGATCGGTTATTTACCTCATCGTGACGCTGGGCATGGGACTTACGATTTCGTCGGTGATCAAAAACCAGTTCTTTGCGTGCCAGGTGTCTATGCTGGTGAGTACGCTTCCTACGGTCATGCTGTCAGGATTTATTTTCGATCTGCGAAGCGCGCCTGCCGTGGTCTATGCCGTGGGACATGTCCTTCCTGCTACATACTACATGGAACTTTTGAAATCGCTCTTCCTTGCGGGAAATGACTGGGCGCTTATCAGGGAGAACTGTCTGATCTTAGGGGGATACGCTGTGTTCTTTACGGGACTCTCCTGCGTGGTAACGAAAAAGAGGCTGGAATGATGGAACATATTATGCTTTACATCCGCCGCATCCTTTTCATGGTGCGGAAAGAAATGCTGACCACCCTGAAAGATCCGAAAAGCCGCATTATCCTTATTATGCCTGTCATTATCCAGTCCCTGCTTTTCGGTTATGTGGCATCGTATAATCTGGACAGTGTGGATTATGCTGTCCTTGATTTAAGCAGGAGCCGCTGCTCCGAAGAGTTGCTTGCCGAATTGGATGGAAGCGGGATATTTAAACGGGTGGCGACACTTGGAAGCACATCGCAGATCGCCCGATTCATCGACGGGCGGAAAGCAGGCGTCGTTCTTGTCATCGGTCATGATTTTGCGGATAAGATAACCGCAGGGGAAAACGCACCCGTCCAGGTGATTACTGACGGAAGGAATACGATGACATCGAGCATTGCATCAGGATATATTTCCGCAGTGGCAGCGGCGTATAACAGCCGGCTTCACGGCGGTCATCAGCTTCTCCATATAGACCCTGTGGCATGGTATAATCCGAACCTGATTTCCCGGTGGGGGTTCCTCGCATCGCTCCTTCCCATGGTCAGCCTGACACAGGTAATGATCCTTGCGGGGCTGTCCGTAGCGAGGGAAAGGGAAAACGGTACTTTCGACCAGCTCATGGTGACGCCGCTCCTTCCCATGGAAATACTCATCGGAAAAGCGGTACCGCCGCTCCTTATCGGTATGGTCCAGTCCTTCATCGTATTGTCGATTGCTGTCATATGGTTTAAAGTAGCCCTCGTGGGCTCCCTCTTTACCCTCGCTCTTGTCATGGCGGTATTTCTCCTTTCCTGTGTAGGAATCGGTCTTTCCATTTCTGCTGTCGCCAAAAATATGCAGCAGGTTATTGTGTACAACTTTGTGGTGCTCCTTCCCATCATGCTCCTGTCAGGCATGGCGACGCCTGTAAGGAATATGCCCACAGTGCTTCAGTATTTCACCTATATCAATCCCATGCGCTTTGCTATCGACGGCGTACGGCGCGTATATATCGAGGGGGCTTCTCTTTCCATGATTGCTTCCGACTTCATTCCCATGCTTATCGTGGCGGCGGTGACGATGCCCCTTGCCGCGTGGATGTTCAGACATAAATTAGGATAAAGGAATTGCAATGAAAGAAAATCAGAAAAACGGACGCCGTATGGACGGGCGGGAAACCGAAGAGAAAATCATCGAATGCGCGGGACAGCTCATTGCAGAGAAAGGATTCGCTTCCGTGACAAGCAAGGAAATATGCCGGGCGGCAGGTGTGAATCTGGCGGCGGTCAATTACCATTTCGGAAGCCGTGACGGACTCTATCTTGCCGTATTGGAAAACGTCCAGCAGTACCTTGTCGAGCTGCAGCAGCTGATCAACCTGTATGAGTCGGATCTGGCACCGCGGCAAAAAATGGAAAAACTTATTGACTTTCTGGCAGGAAATGCCTTCCGAAAAAATGAATGGCAGATCAGCGTGTGGGTACGGGAAGTGATGAATCCTTCGCCCATGCTGGAAAAAATATTTCAAAAAGAAGCGCTCCCGAAAATCTTCGTCATCATGAAAATATTTTCAGAATACCCAGGTTATACAGCCGATGATCCCCGGCTGTACAGCGGGATTATTACACTTGCCGCGCCTTTTGCCGTGTGCCTCCTCGGACGGCACCATTCCCTGCGCAGGGAAATGCCTGTCCATATACCGATAGAAACCATGGCGGAAAACATCAAACAGCTGGCTCTTGCCAACTTGGAAAATTTAAAAAGGAATAAAAGATGAACATGGAAAAGACGACAGAGCGGTATCCCATACGCTATTACAGCATGATTACCGTAGCCAAAGATTTTATTTCACAGGCGAACGGGTCTCTTGCCGAAGGCACGGCAGACTGGAAAGCGGCGGATAAAGAATTGGAAAAACTGAAAAAGCTTTCGGAAAAGCACAACTGTTACGCCACAGTGGTGAACAGTCTCACGCCGTATATATTTCTTCTGTTGGAAACGGAAGAAGGAAAGCCCTATTGGCAGTATATGGAAATGGCGGGCGCCCTCCACATGTTCCATTTCACTGATGAAGAAAGCTGGGTGGAAGCGGAAAAGATCATTTATGAAAACGGCGGGTACATGTACCGGATAAAAGAAATTTACCTGCAAAGAAAATAGAGAAGAAAAGAATTCCTGCAATCTGAACGCGGGGATTTTTTCTTTATCGGAAGAGTGGAGGAAAAGTTTTATGCCATCTAAATTTACGACTTATCATGGAACGCTGGCAGATGACATTTGACACTTTTCCCTAAAGCGTCATTCTTCGATTTGTGTTGTCGCCCCTTTTTCTGTTTTTCCCACAAAGCATTTTCGCATCCGACCTAAATGACGGGGGACGGTAAGGTGTCATCCAGAGGAATAAATTCTTTGCTCTGCATTATTGTCTTTGAAAAACTTACAGATAAAAGTATAATTGCCATATTGAATACCATGAAAAGAGAATTTGCTCATAATGGATACCGTTTTTACGATTTTATTCAAGGCGGAATTTTGCATACGCTGGAAATTAACTGCAAGGTGAACTTCGGTTGGCTGTTTGAGGTGAAAACGGGCGGCAGAAAAGAGTATATCTATGCGGGAGAAAAGTTTAAAGAAATCGCACCGGAAAGATATAAAAACTTCTGATTGTTATACTGAGGGAAATCATGAGGCGGATCATCAGGGGGAGTACCGTTTTATCTGACGGAAGGCAATAAAAATAGGTCTTACGTTTCAACAGCGGGCAGAATTGTTTTGAGGGCATGTAAACCATTCTGTGCAGTCCTCGGAATCGGATAGTAAATAAGGGCAGAACCGTTTTTGATGGCGCTGCCTTTTTATCATTGTACAGGAATTATAACAAAACCTGCTTCTGCTAAAGAGAAGACTGTTCATTTTGCGAAAGGATTTTACTGCTTCCGATATATTTTTTCTATGTTATGGCAAAAGACAATACGGCAGGAGTTGCCGCGGCGGGGGAAGTTTGATACGATGGGAAAATGAAAGCGAGGAGTTATGAGGACATATTATGATATCGGACTGAATTTATTTACCCGTTCTTTTCCTGATCCGGAGCGGATTATTGCGGACGCGGAAGCGGCGGGGATCTGCTGCATTCTTACGGGCTCGGAAGCGCGGGAGAATGAGCTTGTGAATGAGTTCGTGAAAACCCATGATGTTTATGGCACGGCGGGTATCCATCCCCATGCTGCTGATGACGCTGCGGACGAGGATCTGGAACGGATCGAGGAAATCATTCTTTCCAATCCGAAGATCGTGGCGGTGGGGGAATGCGGACTGGATTATGACCGGATGTATTCGACGAAGGAAAACCAGCTTTATTATTTCAAAAAGCTGATTGCTCTCGGCGAGAAACTGAAGAAGCCGCTGTTCCTCCATGAGCGGGACGCGGAGGAAGATTTCATTTCCTGCTTTGACGGGCATGAAGACATATGCAGGCGTTCGGTGGTGCATTGCTACACGGGAGATAAAGAGACGGCGGAGACGCTTTTGGACATGGGGTTTTCCATCGGGATCACCGGATGGATCTGTGATGAGCGCCGGGCGGAGGCATTGCGGGAAGCGGTGAAAATCATTCCCCCGGACCGCATTCTTTTGGAAACGGACGCGCCCTACCTCACTCCGCGGGGGATTCCCGGCCTTAAGCGGACGAATGTACCTCAGAATATCGTATATGTCGCCCGGGCCCTTGCCCACTACATGGGGGTCAGTGAAGAGAACGTGATCCGTCACGCGAAAATAAATACGGAGCGGATTTTTGGGTTATAGAGCTGTTTCTGTGAGAAGGGGCGCAGGAAAGATTGCAGAAAAGGTTTAAGAAAAATACAGAGAGAGAGCAGCACAGGCCGAAGGGAAATTATGGACAAAATAGCGGTTTATATACATGGAAAAGATGGCAATGTAAATGAAGCGGAGCATTATAAACCTCTGTTTCCCCAATATGACGTAAAAGGCTTCGATTACAAAGCGCAGACACCTTGGGAGGCAAAGAAAGAATTTCCGTCCGCTATCCGTTCTCTGTGTAAGGAATATGAGTCGGTGACTCTGATTGCAAACAGCATAGGGGCGTACTTCGCGCTGCATTCGTTAGCCGGACAGCGGATCGAAAAAGCATTTCTGATTTCCCCGATTGTTGACATGGAAGAACTGATTATACAGATGATGGCACAGGCGGGCATAACAGAGGGTGAATTGGAAAAGAGAAAAGAGATCTATACATCCTGTGGGGAAAAAATATCGTGGGAGTACCTGTGTTATGTCAGAAAGAATCCTCTTGCCTGGAATATTCCTACCGAAGTGTTGTATGGGGAGAGCGACCATATGACGTCCTGCGGAACGATATCCGCATTTGTGAAGTTGACCGGCGCGGGGTTGACGGTGATGAAAGGCGGTGAGCATTGGTTTCATACAAAGGAGCAGATGGCATTTCTTGATGCATGGATTAAACGGTCGCAGTGATGGAATTTATAGGAGGTACACTGATGGAAATTTTACTTATGTCGTATTTAGCCGGAACCAAGGCGATTGTTGAGAAATATCTTTCAAAAATGACTGATAAGAAGATAACGTTCATACCTACTGCCGGAAATGTTGAGGAATATACTGGGTTTATCGATGAAGGTGTCGGTATGCTGAAAGAATTAGGCTATGAAATAGAGATTGTCGATATCGCAAAATATGAAGAAGAGATCCTGAAGGATAAATTTTTAAAAGCGGAATGTATATGTATATCGGGAGGCAATACCTTTTATTTACTGCAGGAATTAAAAAGAAAGAATCTTACAGAGCTTTTATCGGGCAGGATTAAAGAAGGCATGTTCTATATGGGTGAATCGGCGGGAGCGATGATTATGTCGAAGGATATCGCATATGGCCAGATCATGGATGATAAAAATGTCGCGACAGAATTAAAAGATTACTTCGGATTAAATGTATTTAAATACTATATTTTGCCGCATATGGGAGAATATCCTTTTGAGGAAACTGCACAGGAAACCTTGGATTTTTATAAAGATAAGATAGATTTAATGCCGATAAACAACAGCGAAGCGGTATTAGTAAAAGATGATGGATATAAGATAGTAAAGGAAATGGAAACTGAATAGGACAGTTCTGTTTGTCCAACTGAAATAATGAAATAAAATTTTATCACACGGTTGTGCATGAAACAGTAAATCAAAAAAGGGTTTACTGTTTTTTGTTACCTGCTATACCGCATATTTCACTAAAAATAAAATTTTTTCGCAAAAGAATATCGAATGACTTGAATATTTCGATTTACCTTGCTATAATAAGGACACAAAATCGGATGAACCGAAGGATACTGTGTGAATCTATGTCAGGTGACGTCTTCGGTTAAGATGAATTTGAATGAACTCTCGGACCTCCGGCCAATCGTAAAAAACTCCGGGAAGACAATCTTCTGTTTCACAGTTTTTTTGAAAGGTGGTTTATTTATGGCAAACATTCAGAAACGGTATGATCTTTTCATTGACGGCAAATTTGTGCCCGCCTCTGACGGCAAAAATTTTGAAGCCCACAATCCCGCCAACGGAGAAGTACTTGCGTCTTTTGCGGAAGCGACCCGGGAAGATGTGGATCTGGCAGTGAAAGCTGCCCGGCGCGCCTTGAAATCCTGGCGCAGGACGTCTCCCATTGAAAGACAGAATTATCTCCTGAAGATTGCGGATATTATTGATGAGAATGCTGAGCATCTGGCTCTTGTCGAAACGCTGGACAACGGCAAGCCGATTCGTGAAACCAGCGCGGTGGATATTCCTATGGGGGCCGACCATTTCCGTTATTTCGCAGGCTGTATCCGTGCGCAGGAAGGCACGGCGACGATGCTTGACGACAATACGATGTCTCTTGTGATTCATGAACCGATCGGTGTGGTCGGGCAGATTATTCCCTGGAATTTCCCATTTCTTATGGCTTGCTGGAAGCTTGCTCCGGCGCTGGCGGCAGGCGATACGATCGTTATCAAGCCGTCTTCCCATACGTCTCTGTCTCTCATGGAACTTGTCAGGCTGATTGCCGATGTGCTGCCGGCAGGCGTGCTGAACGTGATTACCGGTGCCGGATCCAAATCCGGGCAGTGGATTCTTGATCATCCGGATTTCGACAAGCTGGCATTCACAGGGTCTACTGAAATCGGCCGCAATGTATACCAGG
>ENA-OYWF01000370-OYWF01000370.1-human-gut-metagenome-genome-assembly--contig:-NODE-370-length-10300-cov-3.861981_pt1 | contig 10300 bp, 10 predicted proteins | sample MGYA00244809_ERZ653394 | MGnify/ENA primary metagenome ERZ653394 (study PRJEB26926, sample SAMN06165151) | human gut metagenome | biome: ENVO:00009003; feature: ENVO:2100002; material: ENVO:00002003...
CGAGCCTTATCGTCGGCAGCGTCAGATGTGTATAAGAGACAGTTTCATTACTGTATCTTGTTTTATGTTATTATTCTCACGAATTCGGGCTGCAAAAATAGGTACTTTTTTCAAATAAACCAAGAGATAACTCATTTTCTCTCAAAAGTTTTTGTGTTTTTTACCGAATTCCATTACTTTTGCACCCGCAAACCAGCACTAAAGAAGTAAATACCAATATAATAATATTAAAGACTATAAGTATGATTAATGCCCAAGACATTAAAATCGGAACTTGCATCCGTATGGACAACAAGTTGTATTTCTGTATTGACTTCCTGCATGTAAAACCGGGAAAAGGTAACACATTCATGCGTACTAAATTGAAAGATGTGGTTAATGGTTACGTTTTGGAACGTCGTTTCAACATCGGTGAAAAATTGGAAGATGTACGTGTGGAACGTCGTCCACACCAATATTTGTATATGGAAGGTGCAGACTATATTTTTATGAATCAGGAAACATTCGACCAAATTCCTATTGCTCATGACTTGATTAACGGAGTAGACTTCCTGTTGGAAGGAATGGTGGTGGATGTGGTTTCTGATGCTTCTACAGAAACAGTATTGTTTGCTGATGTTCCGGTAAAAGTGCAGATGAAAATTACTTATACCGAACCGGGTCTGAAAGGGGATACGGCTACCAATACGTTGAAACCTGCTACAGTGGAATCGGGTGCTACCGTGCGTGTTCCTTTATTCATTAATGAAGGTGAAACAATTGAAATTGATACTCGTGACGGTTCATATGTAGGCCGTGTGAAAGCATAATCTATTTATATATGCATATAAAAAGGCGGAACTTGTTGCAAGCTCCGCCTTTTTTATGTTTCTTTGTACTTCTCTGTGATGGATAAAATCAAAATAAAGCAATGAGATATTCTTTTATTATACCGGTTTATAATCGTCCTGAAGAGGTGGATGAGTTATTGAACAGTCTTACAAGGCAGACAAATAAGAATTTTGAAGTCCTGATAGTGGAGGATGGTTCATCAGTTCCGTGCAAGGAAGTGGTAGATAATTACGCTGACCGGTTGGATATATGTTATTATTTCAAATCCAATTCCGGTCCCGGGCAGACCCGCAATTATGGAGCGGAACGGGGGCATGGAGAATATCTTATCATATTGGATTCTGATTGCATTTTGCCTGAAGGGTATTTGGCGGCTGTCGAGTCAGAGCTTCAACGGCAGAAGGCAGATGCTTTTGGTGGTCCTGACCGTGCTCATGATTCGTTTACCAATATACAGAAAGCAATAAATTATGCCATGACTTCGTTTTTTACTACCGGAGGTATCCGTGGAGGGAAGAAAAAAATGGATAAATTCTATCCCCGTAGTTTTAATATGGGGGTACGGGCTGAGGTATATAAAGCGTTGGGAGGATTTTCTAAGATGCGTTTTGGAGAAGATATTGATTTCAGTATCCGTATCTTTCAAGGGGGATATGCTTGTCGGTTGTTCCCTGAAGCATGGGTGTGGCACAAGCGTCGTACCGATTTGAAGAAGTTTTTCAAGCAAGTGCATAATTCGGGTATTGCCCGTATCAATCTGTATAAAAAGTATCCTGAATCATTGAAAGTTGTACATTTGTTACCGGCATTTTTTACTATAGGAATTGTATTCCTGTTGTTATGTTCGTTGGTTTGTAGCTGGAGTTTGTCTTTGCTGCTGCTTTTTGCTCTTATCATTTGTGTAGACTCCACATTGCGAAATAAAAGTTTCAAAATAGGATTATTATCCATCCTTGCTTCTTTTATTCAGTTGATTGGCTATGGAACTGGTTTCCTGCGGGCCTGGTGGAAACGCTGTGTGTTGGGGAAAAACGAATTTGCCGCATTTGAGAAGAATTTTTATAAATAGAATTTTACCATGAAGAGGTATTAAAAGTGATGGACTTTTTATACGTCTTTATGGCGGGGAAAAATAAAGAAAGATGGCAGAAAAACTAACCATAAACCAATGGGCGGAAGAAGATCGTCCTCGTGAAAAGATGATGTTGCATGGAGTGGGGACACTTTCGGATGCTGAGTTGCTTGCTATTCTGATAGGTTCGGGAAATACGGAGGATTCTGCTGTGGAGTTAATGCGTAAAGTGTTGAGTGATTATCATAATAGTTTGAATGAATTGGGCAAAACTACCGTAGATGAACTGTGTCACTATAAAGGAATAGGTCCTGCCAAAGCTATCACCATTTTGGCGGCTTCCGAATTGGGAAAGCGCCGAAAGGAGGAAGAAGGAAAAGAACGTAAGGTCATTCTCAGCTCCCGTGATGTTTATCAATATTTTTATCCGTTGATGTGTGATTTGCCTACAGAGGAATGCTGGGTCTTGTTGTTGAATCAAGCTTCCAAAGTAATTGACTGTATAAAGATAAGTTCCGGAGGCCTGGTCTCTACAGCGGTAGATGTCCGTTGTGTATTGAGGGAAGCATTATTGAAACGGGCCGTTGCCATGGCACTTTGTCACAACCATCCTTCCGGCAGTATGCGACCTAGTACAGAGGATGATCGGTTGACGGAACATCTTGACAAGGCGGCAAAAGTAATGAACATAAGACTGATAGATCATGTTATTTTAACGGATGGCAAATTTTATAGCTATGCTGATGAAGGAAAAATATAGAAAATCATTAAATTTGCAATTAAAACAACGAGAGATATGGATGCAGATACCCGTTTAAAAACAGAAGAAAAGATTATAGCCATGTTGAAAACCGTATATGATCCCGAGATTCCGGTGAATATATACGATTTAGGCTTGATATATAAGATTGATTTGCAAGATGATGGAGAAGTAGTGTTAGATATGACATTGACTGCCCCCAATTGTCCTGCTGCTGATTTTATTATGGAGGATGTCCGTCAGAAAGTCGACTCTGTGGAAGGAGTTACTTCATCGGTCGTGAACTTGGTTTTTGAACCCGAATGGGATAAAGATATGATGAGTGAAGAAGCTAAATTGGAATTGGGTTTCCTCTAATAAATTGAAAGTTGAGAATTAAAATTGGAAAATAAGAATTGCCAATATGTCTAAGTTATTGGACAAGGTGTTGTTTTTTTAATTCTCTATTCTCGGATTTTTAATTTATGAGGTATTTAATTTAGTAAGATTATGAAGAACGTATATTTCCTTTCCGATGCACATTTAGGTTCTCGTGCCATAGCACACGGGCGGACACAGGAGCGCCGTTTGGTGAATTTTCTGGATAGTATAAAACATAATGCTGCAGCAGTGTACCTGTTAGGAGATATATTCGACTTTTGGTACGAGTTCAAACTGGTAGTGCCGAAAGGCTATACTCGTTTCTTGGGGAAGATTTCCGAGTTGACCGATTTGGGAGTGGAGGTGCATTTCTTTATCGGTAATCATGACATCTGGTGTGGTGATTATTTGGAAAAAGAGTGCGGGGTAACTATTCATCGTCAGCCGTTGACCTGTGAGATTTATGGGAAGGAGTTTTTCTTGGCGCATGGGGACGGATTGGGAGATAAAGATGCCAAGTTCAAATTGTTGCGTTCCATGTTTCATAGTACCACTTTACAAACGCTGTTTTCTACCATACATCCCCGTTGGAGCATAGAACTTGGCTTGGAATGGGCCAAGCATAGCCGTCTGAAGCGTGAAGGCGGTAAGGAACCCGAGTATATGGGAGAGGATAAGGAACCGTTGGTCTTGTTTACTAAAAATTATCTTAAAGACCATCCGGATATCAATTATTTTATTTATGGTCATCGCCACATTATGCTAGACTTGATGCTGAGCCGTACTTCACGTATGTTGATTCTTGGTGACTGGATACAAGATTTTTCGTATGCTGTATTTGATGGTGAAAATATGTTCCTTGAGCAGTATGTTGAGGGAGAAAGTCAATATTCCTAAAAAAGGCTACTATGCATCACGCGTAGCAGCCTTCTATAATTTATATATTTAACCAAACAATAAAATTACTTATTCAGAATAGCCAGAGTATCGCTGGCAATCATCAGCTCTTCATCAGTTGGGATAACAGCTACTGTCACTTTGGAGTCATCGGCAGAAATAATAGCTTCTTCTCCACGAACCTTGTTCTTTTCAAGGTCAATCTTCACACCCATGAATTCCAAACCTTCACAAACTTCAGAACGGCAATTGGCTTGATTTTCACCTACACCGCCAGTGAACAGGATGATGTCTACACCACCTAGAGCGGCAGCATATGCACCAATATATTTCTTGATGCGGTAGAAATACATCTTTTCAGCCAAAATAGCTTTCGGATTTCCGGCAGCAACAGCGGCTTCCAGTTCGCGCATATCGCTGGATACACCTGAAACGCCTAATACACCACTTTTCTTGTTTAGTAAGTTGGATACGCCGGTTGCATTTAATCCTTCTTTTTCCATGATGAAAGTAACGGCGCCTGCATCGATGTCACCACTACGAGTTCCCATTACAAGACCTTCCAATGGGGTCAGCCCCATACTGGTGTCTATACATTTACCATCTTTGATAGCTGAAATGGAACCACCGTTACCGATGTGGCAAGTGATAATTTTCTTTCCTTTCGGATCAACGCCAAGGAATTCGCATACACGTTGTGAAACATAGCGATGAGAAGTTCCATGGAAGCCATAACGGCGCACACCGTATTTTTCATACAGTTCGTATGGAATGGCATACATATATGCATAGTCGGGCATTGTTTGATGGAATGCCGTATCAAATACACCTACTTGGGGAACGTTGGGCAGAATGGCAGAAACAGCATTCACACCTTTCAGGTTAGCCGGGTTATGAAGCGGGGCTAAATCGTTGCAAGCGATAAAAGCATCCAGTACTTCTTTATTCAGCAATACGGATTCGCTGAAACGTTCTCCGCCATGTACCATACGGTGACCTACTGCGTTGATTTCATCCAATGACTTGATTGCGCCATATTCTGGGTTCACCAATGTATTCAGAATGAACTCGATACCTGCGGTATGTTCTGGGATGTCTTTTTCTAATATTTTCTTTTCACCGTTGGGCAAAGTCAGTTTCAGGAAAGAGCCTACCAAGCCGATTTTTTCTATACCGCCCTGTGCCAGGACTTCTTTGGTAGTCATATCAAATAATTTATATTTAATAGAAGAACTACCGCAATTGAGCACTAATATTTTCATGATGTTGTTGTTTTTTGGAGAATGATTATTTGTTTTCTTTAGCGGCAATTGCTTGATTGGCAGTAATGGCAATCATCTTATAAACATCGTCGATAGAGCAACCGCGTGACAGGTCATTCACCGGACGAGCGATACCTTGCAGGATCGGGCCGATAGCGGTAGCGTGTCCCAGACGTTCTACTAATTTATAAGAAATATTACCTACTTCCAGACAAGGAACAACCAGTACGTTTGCCTTACCTGCAATTTCTGATCCCGGGGCTTTGCTTGCACCGATGTGCGGAACCAAAGCTGCATCAGCTTGCAGTTCACCGTCAATCTTCAAATCGGGAGCCATTTCCTTAGCGATTGCCAAAGCTTCCACCACTTTATCTACCACTTCATGTTTGGCAGAACCCTTGGTTGAAAAACTTAACATAGCTACGCGAGGATCAATTCCGGCAACAGCCTTGGCGGTCTGAGCGGTACAAACTGCAATTTGAGCCAGTTGGTTGGCATCCGGTACCGGGGTTACAGCAACGTCACCCATTACGATTACACCGTTATTTCCGTATTCGGGAGCATGAGTCAGCAACAGCATGGCACCGGATACGCAAGTGATACCCGGAGTAGTCTTGATAATCTGTAAAGCGGGACGAAGTACGTTACCTGTTGTGTTGCGTGCGCCGGCCAACTGTCCGTCGGCATCACCAGCCTTGATAATGAGACATCCTAGATACAGCGGATCGACAACCAGTTTGCGGGCCTCTTCGATGGTCATACCTTTTTTCTTGCGGAGTTCGCACAGCAATTGTGCATACTCTTCTTTTTTCGGGTGGTCTGTGGGATCGATAATAGTGGCTTTACCGATGTTCCCTAACCCCCATTGTTTAGCCAGGCTCATGATTTCATCGGGGTTTCCCAATAAAATAAGGTCGGCAACACCGTCTGTCAATATTTGGTTGGCAGCTTTTAAAGTACGTTCTTCAGTTCCTTCCGGAAGAACAATGCGCTGTTTGTTTGCTTTCGCGCGCTCAACGATTTGAGAAATTAAATCCATGATAATATATTAATTATGTACGTTCTAAAGACGAGTGTTGTTTTTCACGATGCAAAATTAGCTAATTTTGCAATATCTACATTGCAAAATCAATATTATTTTTGGTTTAAAGTATGCTAAAAGTGTATGTTATTGAACACCAAACGGGATGTTTCCTTAACTTTGCGCAGTTTTCAATAAGTATTTAATAAATTTATAAGGTATGATTCGTCAGTGCGCCATTTTATTTGGCTGTTTGGCTTTGGGTGAATTGATTGTTTTTTTGACGGGTATCAAGCTGCCGTCCAGTATTATAGGAATGCTGTTACTCACCCTTTTTCTCAAATTGGGTTGGATAAAACTGCAATGGGTGCAGGGGCTGTCCGATTTCTTGGTTGCTAATCTGGGCTTTTTCTTCGTTCCGCCCGGTGTGGCACTGATGCTTTATTTTGATGTCATTGAAGCACAGTTTTGGCCGATAGTAATTGCGACAGTGGTCAGTACGGTTTTGGTACTGGTCGTAACAGGATGGGTTCACCAATTAGTTAGAAAATCAAATGGAATATTTAGAAAATAAGTTCTTTTTGCTGGCATTCACCTTCGGGGTGTTTTTTTTGTCACGTGTCTTGCAGAAAAAGACTGGATGGGTGGTGTTAAACCCGATTCTGCTTACCATTGCCGTGTTGATTCTGTTTTTGAAATTTACCGGTATCAGTTATGAAACATATAATGAAGGAGGTCACCTGATTGAATTTTGGTTGAAACCAGCGGTGGTAGCGTTGGGCGTGCCACTTTATTTGCAGTTGGAGATGATAAAGAAACAGTTGCTTCCTATTGTCATTTCACAGTTGGCAGGTTGTTTGGTGGGATTGGTGGCCGTGGTGGTCATTGCCAAATTGCTGGGAGCCACTCCGGAGATTATTTGTTCATTGGCTCCTAAATCTGTGACTACTCCTATCGCTATGGAGGTTTCGAAAGCCACGGGAGGAATTCCGTCTTTGACGGCCGCTGTTGTGGTGGTAGTCGGTCTGTTCGGGGCGGTGTTCGGTTTCAAGGTACTTCGGGTAGGTCATGTGGGGAGTCCTATTGCGCAAGGTCTTTCTATGGGTACGGCTACTCATGCGGTAGGTACTTCTACAGCAATGGAAATCAGTGGGAAATATGGAGCATACGCTAGTCTGGGATTGACTTTGAACGGAATTATGACAGCGATTTTCACACCGACAATTCTTAGATTATTAGGTGTGATTTAACAAAAAAGCTGTTATCTTTGTTATATATAGAAAATCATCACAGATTATAGAGGATTGATTTGATTTTCAATAGGTATGGTCATTGGGGTGAGCATTGCTTATAAAAAGTCTATCCGCATTTAGTAGTAACAGAGCATTCTTACAGCAGTCTGATAACTATTGTCACTTTGAATGAAATGAAGATTCTGTGATTTGTGGTGAGAAAACAAGCAACCCATATTTTATGATAGAATTTAAAGATATAACTTTAGCGGATAAAGACTTGATACAGTCCTTTACCTTAGGCAGTTTGCGTCGTAATTGCGACTTGTCGTTTGCCAATCTGTGTAGTTGGATTTTCCTGTACCAGACTAAATATGCCGTGATGGATAATTACCTGTTGCTGCGTTTCTATGCGGGAGAAGAATTGGCCTACATGATGCCCGTCGGAACTGGAGATGTGAAACCTGTTCTTGAAGCATTGATAAAGGATGCTGAAGAGATGGGGGCAAAATTGCGTATGCTGGGGGTATGCGTGGGGATGAAAGCGGATATAGAGGCGGTGATGCCCGGACGTTTCACTTTTACAGAAGACCGGGATTACTTTGATTATATCTACTTGCGTACTGACCTGGCAACCTTGAAAGGAAAGAAGTTTCAAGCCAAACGTAATCATATCAACAAGTTCAAGAAGCAGTATCCTGATTATGAATACAAACCGTTGACTCCAGATCTGGTTCCCGAATGTTTGAAGCTGGAAGAGGAATGGTGTCGTGCCAATAACTGCGAGGAACAATTGGCATTGGGGGCAGAACGTAAGTCCATGACATATGCCTTGAACCATATGGAGGCGTTGGGTTTGACGGGCGGCGTGCTTCATGTCAACGGGAAGATTGCCGCTTTTACATACGGTGCTCCCATCAATCATGAAACATGGGATACTTGCGTTGAAAAGGCGGATACGGGAATAGAAGGGTCGTATGCCATGATTAACTATGAATATGCAAATCATATTGACGAACAATATATATATGTAAACCGCGAGGAAGACCTTGGTCTGGAAGGTTTGCGCAAAGCAAAACTTTCTTATCAGCCCGTTATTTTACTCGAGAAATGTATAGCAGAGCTCAATGACCACAAAGGATGAAGTGAAAACATTATGGAAACTCTGCTTCAATGATAGCGATGAGTTTACCGACTTATATTTCAAGATGAGATATAAGGATGAAGTGAACAGGGTGATTCGTGAAGACGGAAAGATTATTTCCGCATTGCAGATGATACCTTATCCTATGACTTTTTGTGATGAGGTGATTTCTACTTCGTATATATCGGGTGCTTGTACGCATCCGGATTACAGGAAGCATGGAGCCATGAAACGCCTACTGAAGGAAACACATCGGTGTATGTATGAAGATGGAGTTTTGCTGGCTTCGTTGATTCCTGCAGAGGAATGGTTGTTCGGTTATTATGCCAGGTCGGGATATGCTCCAGTTTTTGGGTATGCGGTTGAGCAGGTAAGGGTAGACAGATTATGCCCTGCGCCCGGTTGCCGGATAGAAGTATGCGAATTTCCCGGTGTGGAACATTATCATTATTTTGATTCCCGTATGCATGGACGCAGGAGTTGCATTCAGCATCCTAAAGAAGATTTTCTGGTTATTATGGCCGATTTAAGACTGGGTAATGGCAAATTGCTGGTTGCCTGGGAAGCGGATAAAATAGTGGGGATGGCATTTACGGTAATGGGGGATGATACATTATATATAAAGGAATTGCTGGCAGATACGGATGCGGTGCAGGATACTTTATTGTATGAAGCGGCCCATATATATAAGGTACAGCGTATGGATTATTTCATTCCGTCGTCTGCCGATACTTTGTTTTTGGGGATGGCAAGAGTTATCCGTGCAGAGGAGTTGTTGAAGGTTTTCGCCCATAAGTATCCGGCATCCGAACTTTATATACATATTGAGGGAGATGAAGCGATTCAGGAGAATAACGGCTATTATACGGTACGGGATGGTTTCTGCTTTCGTGAGAGAGTACCGGAAAAAAAATATCACACTTATACGTTGGATGGTTTTACCCGGTTGTTACTGGAAGCGGAGCATCCTTATATGAGTTTGATGCTGAATTGATCTTTATTACTGGTTGCCTAGGTTGAATTTCTATGTTTAAGATTGATAATCAGTGGAGTAAAAATCCGGATAGGTTATTAGTCTTCTTTTGTCAGAATACGTTCCAGCTCTTCGGCAGTCAGTCTGAGATGGAATTGTCCTTTATAAGCCACGGATATGCCACCTGTTTCTTCTGAAACGATAATGGCCAATGCATCTGTTTCCTGCGATACGCCCATGGCAGCCCGATGTCTTAATCCCAATTCTTTAGGGATATTCAAGTCGTGAGATACCGGGAGAATACAACCGGCTGCTTCTATCCGTTTATGGCGGATAATCATGGCTCCGTCATGTAATGGACTGTTTTTGAAGAAAATATTTTCTATCAGTCGTTGGTTCACATTGGCGTTGATAATTTCTCCTGTACGGATGATGTCATTCAGAGGTACACTTTTTTCGATGACAATCAGTGCCCCCACCTTCCCTTTGCTCATGCTCATACAGGCAAGTACAATCGGCATAATATCCGCTTTTTCCGTCTTTTCCTGCTTGTTTCCCGTCAGGAAGCGGAAAAAACGTCCCAACTGTTTATGCGAGCCCAGTGTGACAAGGAACCGGCGTATATCATCCTGAAAAAGAATAATCAGGGCTAGGACACCTACACTGACCAATTTATCGAAGATAGACCCTAGCAGTTTCATTTCCAAAACCTGAGATACAATCTGTCTCTTATACACATCTGACGCTG
>ENA-OYWF01000371-OYWF01000371.1-human-gut-metagenome-genome-assembly--contig:-NODE-371-length-10248-cov-3.559207_pt1 | contig 10248 bp, 5 predicted proteins | sample MGYA00244809_ERZ653394 | MGnify/ENA primary metagenome ERZ653394 (study PRJEB26926, sample SAMN06165151) | human gut metagenome | biome: ENVO:00009003; feature: ENVO:2100002; material: ENVO:00002003...
GTGGAGAATCTGGGGGCGACTGTTATCCCGGCTTCTACAGGAAATACGGAAAAGCATGTCCGTCTGATTCGCGACTTGGGTATAACGGGAATTGCCTGTACTCCTTCATACGCTCTTTATCTGGCAGAAGTGGTGGAACGTATGGGATTGACCAAGAATGATATCAATCTCCGTATCGGAGCTTTCGGAGCCGAGCCATGGACGGAAAGTATGCGTAAGGAGATAGAAGAGCGGCTGGGATTGAAAGGGTATAATATTTATGGATTAAGTGAGATTATGGGACCCGGTGTTTCCTACGAATGTCAGGAGCAACATGGTTCGCATATCAATGAGGATCATTTTTATCCTGAAATCATTAATCCTGAAACGCTGGAACGTCTTCCGGATGGAGAAGTGGGAGAATTGGTGTTTACTACCTTGACAAAGGAGGGGATGCCGTTATTGCGTTATCGTACGAAGGACTTGACTTCCCTGATGGAGGGTGAATGTCCGTGTGGAAGAACCAATATCCGTATGTCGGGTATTGTAGGCCGTAGTGACGATATGCTTATTATCCGTGGCATCAATGTTTTCCCGTCTCAGGTGGAAAGTGTTATTTTGGATATGCCTCAGTTTGAACCTCAGTATATGCTGGTGGTGGATAGGAAGAATAACCTCGACTCTTTGCAGGTACAAGTGGAAGTCCGCAAAGACTTCTTCTCGGATGATATGGGAAGTATGCTTGCCATGAAGAAAGCATTGAGCGACAAACTGAAAAGTGTCCTTTCCATCAGTGCCGAAGTGAAGCTGATGGAACCTAATAGCATTGCCCGTAGTGAAGGTAAGAGTAAACGTGTGATAGACAATCGGATTTTAAAATAAAAAAGTATGCGATATGACAATCAAGCAATTATCTGTTTTTCTGGAAAACAAAACCGGAAGAATAAATGACGTAACCAAGACATTGGCAAAGTATGATATCAATATGCATGCGTTCAGCATGGCGGAATCTACTGATTTCGGTATACTTCGCCTGATTGTTTCGGATGTGGAAAAAGCGGTGGAAGTACTTCGTGCCGAGAATTTTGCCGTGATGCTGACCGATGTGGTATGTATCAGTTGCCCGAATGTGGCAGGTTCTTTGGCTAAAGTTTTGGACTATCTGGCAGCAGAGAATATCTTTATTGAATATATGTATGCTTTTGCTCAGGGAGATACGGCACATGTGGTTATCCGTCCGTCTAATGTGGAGAGATGTGTGGAGATATTGAACAAATTTAATTGTAATGTTTTGACTAAGAACAGTCTGTAATGAATTTGACTTTGTGGGTATGAATGCATCACAAGTCTTTTTACCACAGGTTACTTGGGCTCACACGGGTGTTTAAGCTGAAAACTTTAAGATTGAACCTGTGCGAATCCGGGTAATCTGTGGCTGTTTTGATGGAACAGTCTATCAATAACAAAACCTGTTTGTTGGAGAATGCAGAATGTTATGAGCGTTCTTTGACAATGGGACACTCGAACCGATAAAAAATACCGAAGTATTGTACATGATTACATTGGATAATTTTGAGAACTTTGTTCCCTATAAAATATGGATGCGTGGGGAAGAGTATTATGAAACAGACGCTGTTTCCGAATTGGAAGAAATCTCACCCGGTGAATGGACTGCGACTGTAGAAGGAACAGACGATTATAATGTGGAGATATCTATGGATGGAAACGAGATAGAATCTTGGTACTGTGATTGTCCGTATGATGGAGAAATCTGCAAACATGTCGTAGCGACATTGTTGGCAATTCGCGACAATAGAAAAAAGGCGGGTAATAGTATTTTCTCGAAGATGAAAATCAAAGCGGAGGAAACCCCTGTTTTGGAGGAAATAAAAGAAGTGGGTAAGCAGCCTTGTCCGTCTTTGGTAGACATACAGCGACTGTTGTCTTTCATTGATCCGCAGGAACTCTCGAAATTTATCTGTGAGTATGCTTCAACGAATCTGGAATTTAAAACGGCACTTTCAAATCATTTCATAGCTAAGGAGCTATCTTTGTCATCAAAGGGAAAAGATTACAGAATTGAAATTCAAAAAGTTTTTAAAGGATCTGGTTACCATAAAAGGTCTCGTTATCACAATCGTTATGATAATTACGATCGTGACTGGAAAACTATTTTCAATCAGATGGACACTTTTTTGGAGAAAGCGGATTTCTTTTTGAATTTGGAAGCTATGGATAATTCTATTGCCATAGCTCTTCAAGTACTTCGTTTCATCGGTGAAAACTATGATGATGAACTTTTGTATGATGATGGTATTTCTTCTTCTGACTATTGTGAACAGGCAGGAGATTTGCTCCTGAAAGTGATTGAACATCCTAAAACCACTCAGGCACAAAAGATGGAGATACTTCAGGGCTTGCGTGAGATTGCTGAAATATCTATTTTTCGTGAATATGATCTTTATGATGTAGACGAATTGATGATGCAGATCAATCTTTCGATTCAATCGGCAGAAAAAGCGTTGGAATTGATTGATGAACTTCTTGAAGTAAGAAAGGGAACCTGTGATATCTATAAGTTAGTCCTTCGTAAGGTCAATCTGTTGTTAGAACAGAATGAAGAACAAAAGGCGGATGATACGATTCGTCAATATCTTTATCTGACTGAAATACGAAGAATGGAGGTTGATAAATTGATTGCCCGTTGCCAATATGATGAAGCCATTTGTTTGCTGAATGACGGAATAGAAATAGCGGAAAGAGAAATGCATTCTGGCACTGTGGGTGAATGGCTGAAAATGAAATTGGATATTTATGAAATAACTCATAGGGTTTCTGAGGTAATTGATACATGTCGTCTGTTGTTTGTGGTGGGTAGTGATAAATTGATATATTACAGCAAACTTAAAACTCTGGTACCGAAAGAACAATGGAAAAGTTTTCTGGATAGGATGATGAAAGAAGCCGAGTTAAGTGACTATTTTTCTTTTGTCGGAAATGATAAGGCTGAAATTTATGTGAAAGAAAAGGATAATGACAGCTTGTTCTCTTTGCTGTCGTCAGTCCGATACAATCAGTTGGAAGCATTGATGAAATATGCCCATTATTTGAAGGACACTCATTCTGAGAAATTGATTGCTATATATACTTCTTTATTGAATGATTATGCTGAACGGAATCTGGGACGGGAGCATTATGAATTTATAGCACGGGTATTATCCTGCATACGTAAACTAAACGGTGGACAGGCTGTTGTGAAAAGCTTGGTGGCAGAGTTCCGGATAAAATACAAACGTCGTCCGGCAATGATGGAAGTGTTGGGGAAGTTTTAAAAATAGTTTATCAGAATCTTTTTTAAAATTAGAAAGCCGCCTCCTCCGAAGCGGCTTTCCGTTTTTCTATCAGAACAAACTCCAAGCAACTGTCAGTCCGGCCATTACAATGGCGACCATACTCATCAGTTTAATCAGAATGTTCAAACTGGGTCCGGATGTATCTTTAAACGGATCACCTACTGTGTCACCGGTAACCGTTGCTTTGTGTACTTCGCTTCCTTTACCTCCGAAATTACCTTCTTCTATAAATTTTTTCGCATTATCCCATGCGCCTCCCGCATTGGCCATAAAAATGGCAAGAACGAAGCCCGAGGACAAACCACCTATCAGCAGACCGATAACACCGGGAACACCAAAAATCAGTCCGGTAGCGATAGGGGCAATGATAGCCAGTAGAGAGGGGAATACCATTTCACGTTGTGCTCCTTTGGTGGATATTTGTACGCAACGGGCATAGTCGGGTTCTGCCTCTCCTGTCAGAATCCCTTTTATTTCACGGAACTGGCGACGCACCTCCTCTACCATGTGAGCGGCTGCTCGGCCTACGGCGTTCATGGTCAGACCGCAGAACAGGAATGCCATCATACTGCCCAAAAACATGCCGCTTAGCACTTTGGGGTTCATCAGGGTTACATCGTAATAAAGCATATAGTCAGTGAAACTGGCGTTATGAACATCTACGGTAATGCCGTTTGGTAATTCCAGAATGGTTTGCCCCAACCGGGTTAATCCGATACGGATTTCTTCTACATAGGATGCCAGCAGGGCCAGTCCGGTCAGAGCTGCGGAGCCGATGGCAAAACCTTTGCCTGTAGCGGCAGTCGTGTTACCTAACGAGTCGAGGGCGTCAGTACGTTTGCGTACTTCTTTGCCCAGTCCGCTCATTTCAGCGTTACCGCCAGCATTGTCTGCAATCGGTCCGTAAGCATCGGTAGCCAAGGTGATTCCTAATGTCGAAAGCATACCTACGGCAGCGATACCGATGCCATACAATCCCATGGAAATATTGGCAAAATCAAATCCTGAAGCGAGCCAGTAGGACAAGATGATACCGGTTACTACTGCCAGTACAGGGATGGTGGTGGAAACCATACCTAGTCCGATACCGGAAATGATAACGGTGGCCGGACCGGTCTTTCCACTTTCGGCCAACCGTTGTGTGGGTTTATACGATTGAGAAGTATAATATTCGGTGGAACGGCCGATAACGATACCTACTATTAATCCCACTACCACAGCAAAGGAAATGTTTACCCAATTTTCCAAACCTAATGCCCAGAGGATAAGGAAAGTGGCAACGACAATCAGTACCGAACTTAAATTGGTTCCTGTGGCCAATGATCCGAGTAATTCCTTCATTCCTGCATTTTCTTTAGTACGGACGGCAAAAATACCGATGATAGAGAGAACGATACCCACTGCCGCAATCAGCATAGGTGCGATAACCGCTTTAAACTGCATCACGGTATCATCCGAGCCAATAAAAGCGGCAGCACCTAAAGCGGCGGTAGCCAGAATAGAGCCGCAATAGGATTCGTACAGGTCGGCGCCCATTCCGGCTACGTCACCTACATTGTCTCCCACATTATCGGCAATGGTTGCGGGATTGCGGGGGTCATCTTCCGGAATACCGGCTTCCACTTTACCTACCAGGTCGGCACCTACATCGGCTGCCTTGGTATAGATTCCACCTCCTACACGGGCGAAAAGTGCTTGTGTGCTGGCTCCCATACCAAAGGTAAGCATGGTGGTTGTGATGACACATAATTTAGCAGAAGGGTTCAAGGCGTCTGTGGGAATGCAATAGTCCAATAATATGTACCAGAAAGAAATATCGAGTAGTCCCAAGCCGACAACGACCAACCCCATAACAGCTCCGCTACGGAAAGCTACACGCAGTCCTTTGTTCAGGGAGTGTTGGGCGGCATTGGCGGTACGTGCAGAAGCGTATGTAGCCGTTTTCATTCCTAAAAAGCCGGACAGTCCGGAGAAGAAACCGCCGGTAAGAAAAGCAATGGGCACCCACGGATTTTGTAAGTTGAAGCCGTATGCCATGATAGAAAACAGAATAACTAATCCCAGAAATACCAGCCCTACCACCTTGTATTGTTGTTTCAGATAGGACATGGCGCCCTGGCGCACATAAGAAGCGATTTTCTCCATCGTCGGAGTTCCTTCGCTTTCAAGCATCATTTGTTTGTAGAAATACCATGCAAGTACCAATGCCAAGAGGGAGGCAATGGGCACAATCCAGAATAGATACGTTTCCATACGCAGTATTGATTTAAAAGTTGGTTTTGCCCAAAGATAGCAAAAAATAAATGATATTCAATAGGATAGGTCGTATTTTTATCAATTAATATTTGCGGTGCTTTTCTAATTAAGTTTAGGGGGAATAAATATCAATATCTGTAACTTGGAACACATGTACCTGTTCCTGTGTTTCGTCAAAACACGATGAAAGGTGAACAAGACGTTAAAAAACAGTTTCACCACAGATCAAATCTGTATAATCTGTGGTGAATTTAAAACTCAGGCTTTGTATTTACCATACAGCTTATCTATCAGATCAGCGCGTCCTATTTTGCGCAATTCATTGATGATAGCACGTCGTTCTTCGGGTTTATACCAGAAAAAGAACATCCGTTGAGCCAGTTTTTCTTTTGGTGTTTTAGCGGAAAATACCGGTTGCAACGTATATGGATGATAACCTGTGTACCAGGTTTCAGTGGCTACAGTCATCGGAGTAGGAGTAAAGTCCTGTACTTGTTCCAGATGGAAATCCAATTTCTTGGTGATCACTGCCAGTTCTGCCATATCTTCTTCCGTACATCCGGGATGGCTGCTCATAAAATAAGGTATAATCTGCTGCCGCATATTCAACTCCTTATTTATTTTGTCGAAAGTCTTTTTGAAGTCATAAAATTGTGAAAACGAAGGTTTCCTCATGATTTGCAGCACTTGGTCGCTGGTATGTTCCGGAGCCACTTTCAAGCGCCCGCTGACATGATGGGCTATCAGTTCGCGGGTATATTCAGCCGTACTTCGGTTTACTGCCGGATCTTTGCTTTGATATTGTAACAGGTCATAGCGTACACCGCTTCCGATAAAGCTTTTCTTGATACCGGGAAGTGCGTCTACCGAATGATAAATATCCAATAAGGGGCGATGGTCCGTGTTCAAATTGGGACATACTTTGGGATGGATACATGACGGCCGTTTGCATCGCCGGCAAATTTTCTCATCTTTACCACGCATGGCATACATGTTGGCGCTAGGTCCTCCCAAGTCACTCAGATAGCCTTTGAAATCAGGCATTTCAGTTATGGCTCTCACTTCTCTTAAGATACTCTCTTTACTTCGGCTTACAATAAATTTCCCTTGATGGGCGGAAATGGTACAAAAGGCGCATCCGCCAAAACAACCACGGTGCAGATTGACCGAGAATTTAATCATGTCGAATGCGGGAATGCGTTTTCCTTTATATTTAGGATGAGGCATACGCGTATAGGGCAAATCAAAAGAATGATCCAGTTCGCCTTGGCTCATTGGAGGATAAGGCGGATTGACTACTACTGTTTCATTGCCTGTATCTTGCAAGATGCGGGAGGCTTCGTACTTGTTGCTTTCCTCTTCAATGAAGCGGAAGTTTTCGGCTTGTTTCTTTTTATCTTTCAGGCATGCTTCATGAGAGTGTAGGATGATATCTGGCTTTTCGTTCACACACTCAATTACAGAGTGCTCGGACGGAACTGATCCTTTCTTACGGATAAGGTAAGCCGTTTGTGGTATATCGTGGGGAATATCCTTTTGTAAGGGTAGATGGGCTCCGTCCTGACTGTCTTTGCTTTCTTTCATTCTCTTGCAAAGTTCCGTAATCGGTTTCTCTCCCATTCCATAGATCAATAAATCGGCTCCGGAATCTATCAGAATTGATTTACGCAGGCAGTCCTGCCAGTAGTCATAATGGGTGACACGGCGCAAAGATGCCTCTATACCTCCCAGAATGACAGGTACGTCGGGATAGATTTTCTTTAAAATCTGTGTATAAACGATGCTGGGATATTCGGGACGCATGTCGTGGCGGCCGTCGGGAGTATAAGCATCCTCGCTGCGCAAACGCTTGTTGGCAGTGTATTTGTTTACCATGCTGTCCATACATCCGGCGGACACACCGAAAAAGAGGCGTGGACGTCCCAGCTTCTTAAAATCGCGCAGGTCATCACGCCAGTTGGGTTGAGGCACAATGGCCACTTTCAAACCTTGCGCCTCTAATAATCTTCCAATTACTGCCGGACCAAATGAAGGATGATCTACGTAGGCGTCACCGCTGAACAAGATTACGTCCAGTTCATTCCATCCGCGCATCTCTACTTCTTTCTTGGTTGTCGGCAACCAGTCTGTAAGTTTGTATTCTTTCAATGATAAATACTGTTTTTTTTGTTTTGCTACAGAGAACACAGAGATTGTTTATTATATCTCTTCTTCATCTTTATTTTTCTCTTTCTCCCATTGGATATAAAGCAGAATGAGTTGATGAAGTCCGAAAGCTTTCATGTTATTATGATAAATTACATCAATACAAAGGTCGAGCAGCTCTTTATTGTTTCCTTCCTCGCTGGTTATCAGTGAGCGGATATTCAGCTTCAGTTTGTCCAGTACCGACTCGTCCACGATACCGTTGCTGTCTATCAGATGCTGGAATAAAGCATATTTCTCAATAGTTTGCAGGTTCTCTTCTGAGATTTCCATGCTGCGTGTGCCGGAGGCATTAGTCTGTATAGTGTACATAGTCGTTTTATTTTAATGGTTTATACGGACAAAGTTAGGCGTTTTTATGAAATAACCTCTTATTTGCCCTTTTATTTTCGTTTAAAAATATCACTTGCTGCCAAAGAAGCCCAGGATGGCACTCATTACCCGTGCTCTTTCCTTCACTCCCTGAATGCTTTCAAAGGGGAAACCCAGGACAAAAGTCCGATATTTGCCTTTATAGGCGATACCGGCACTGTAACTGCCCGGATTATATACAAAAGCGGAGTAAGCAGGGGCTATCGGGGTCAGACAGTCGGGAGCGGGTACGGCGTATGTTTGCTCGTTGATAGTGCGGGGAATAGTGAAACGGGTGTTGGCTCCATATATTTCTCCCGAAGTGGAATTTATCATGCTGCCTCCGAAACTATATTTTAATATGTTTTCGGTGAAGTTCAGTGCTGTGGGACTGTTCATGTTGCTTCCTATATACGAGCCGCTGAGCATCAGGTTGCCGCCTCCTTGACAATAGGTTGTGAGCAACTGTTGCAATGTGTGGGAGAAAGGACGCCTGTCGGCTCCGAATATCAGGTCTGTAATGGGGTAATCTGCCAGCCGGACAAAACCATTTTCAACGGCTTCATCACTACACGATACAAAAGAGTATCCTCCGGCTGCCTGGATGGCTTTTCCATGAATGAACGGATAATCGAAAGTATTTCCGGCTATCAACATTCCTTCCAGTTCGCTGCCGCTATATCCCAGCCCGTCTTTAGTTTCCCGTCCTATGCGGCTGCGGTCGAAGCTTTGTTGCGTTCCGCAGAAGGCGGGTGTATTTATATAAGGTATTCCCGGATCCGTATTCAAGTCAAAGCCTTGCAAGAAAGGAGATTCTACGGTAGCAGGTCTGCTTAAACGGTCGAATCCGTTGACTATCAAGATTGTTCCTTTACTTTTCTTTGCCTGATAGGCTGACAGGATTTCGGAAGGAAAACTTTCTCCGCCCTTGTTGACTGCGGTTACTTTGAAACTATATACCAGTCCCGGTTCGGCTTCGAAGGTATATTCAGTACCGCGTACTAACGTTCCATTGTCAAATCCACCATGTCCCAGACGGGTATAGACTATGTATTGTTGAGCTTTGGCAGTCGGTTCCAACGGGTCGTCTACCGCTTGCCAAGTTAGTTGGAAGGTGTTTTTCCTACTTCCGGAGTGAATGGCAAAGTTATTTACCGGTAAAGGTTGGACTACGTAATCCGTCCCATGCATGGTACTCAGGTATTTTAGTATGGATTTGTAAACAGAACGTCCTACGGTAAACTTGAAACGCGGATCGTGTCCTAGTTTCAAATCGGCGAAGTTCTGATGGGAGAGGAGTTCCAGAATCATCGAGGGAACGGCAGGCAGACGGGTTTCGCTGTAATTGCGGTTCCACAGGCTGCGGCGTTGCCACCGGATACCGAATTGGGCGGAGATATCCTGTTGCAGACCGGTCAGTACCATGTCCGCCAAGTCGCGGGAAGCATAACGGGAGATACCGGCGTTCAGTTTACCGCTATTATAATCGGTGGTATAGATACCCAGCGTGCCTATTAAATCATCTTCTTTGGAAAAACCTGCATCGCTGTGCACTCCCAAGGTCATTTCAAAAGGAACGCCCAATCCTTTCTCCTTTGGATTGTACACAGAATTTCCGCTGAGATAGTTTATTATCCGGCTGCGGGCGTTTATATCATCGGTATAGTCATTCTTACCTTCGCTGGGACTGTAAACCGAATAAGGAAAACCCGACCATTGTGCGGCATAGCGTGCCCCTTCCAGATAACGGGGCAGGCCGCTGGTTTTTCCACCGCGCGATATGTTTCCCATTCCTCCGCCAAAACGGACGGCATCGGCGCATACCACTCCTTTTTGTCTGCTCTCATTACTTAGTACCACCATACCGTAATCGTTGGTTCCTTTGTCGAATTCAAAAGTGCCCAGATAAACCCAGGTTCCTCCCCCTATTTGTTGGTTGACCAGAAATTCGGTGACACCCCCTTTATGGAAAACCAGATATTTAGCGTCACTCACACTTCCGGGTAAAGTCTGATAAGTCACATAGACGGCATATTTTCCTGTTTCGGGAATATGGGGAATCCATTGTGCAAAGGCTTTTTCCGGTTTTTTCTCGGTGGAGGCA
>ENA-OYWF01000375-OYWF01000375.1-human-gut-metagenome-genome-assembly--contig:-NODE-375-length-10122-cov-4.910202_pt1 | contig 10122 bp, 10 predicted proteins | sample MGYA00244809_ERZ653394 | MGnify/ENA primary metagenome ERZ653394 (study PRJEB26926, sample SAMN06165151) | human gut metagenome | biome: ENVO:00009003; feature: ENVO:2100002; material: ENVO:00002003...
AAAGATGAGCAGACTTGTTCAGAACTCAATGCGGAAAAGTGGACGCGTACTTTTTGAATAGTATTTTTCAACTCCGACAAAGTCATCATAATAAAGCAACCACTATTGAAATGAACATTCTATTCATTTCAATATGCCCTTAAGACCACCTCAAACGCTTCGGAATATTTTTGTCCCCACTGGCCGCCCCTCATTGCAGCAAGGCCAGTGATATATTCAGAAGAGCGAGGATGTGGGTATGGGCGCATCACACCACGATACATGGAGAGGGCTTTGATCTTCGCATCCACACCCTCCTTGCCGACCTCCACATAACAATTCGGATTGAACGACACCATCGCACTGTTGATCTTCCACTCCGTACATGACGGCACCTCCATGTACCAGAGTTCCCGTACACGCTTCACCTCCGGACGGCGCTGGAACAGACGCACCGCCTCCTGGCACGCCATTGAGGTCTGAAGATGGTCATTGTTCGTGTCCGCCGGATGATGGGTGATGATGATGTCCGGCTCGCTCTCACGGATAGCGCTTTCGATGAACTGCACAAGTTTCAGATGAGGAACCGTGTTCATCTCGATGTTCGGGAATGTGGCCTCGAACTTTCGGTGTATTCCAAGGAAGTCCGACGAAGCGTTCAAATCTTCATCCAACTCCTTATCCTCCGGGCGGAAAGCGCGCGCCATCGCCTCCGTGCACATGATGGCGACATCAATCTGATGTCCCTCACGACTCCATCTGAACATGGACGCACCAGCTCCAAGCACCTCATCATCAGGATGGGCGACTACAAGTAAATATTTCATTGTGAATATTTTTAATTAGATTTTCCTATTGAATATCTCACGCCGAACGTAACACCGACAGAGTCCTGATACAATTGTCCTTTGTCGGCATATAAACCATACAAAACAGTAAGACCTTTAACTTTGAAAATGGAATCTACTTGCCCCATAAACGCACCCGAAAACTGCCTTAAGCCAGTCTCTTTGACCGTTCCCCAAGGCTTCTGGTATTGAGATTCACCCGTGTAAGGAGTAACGTATGTTCCATAGTTTTCACTATAGGTCAGCATCAGTTTGTAAGGGTACTTGCGGAACAATTTCCCGCCTATACCAAGATGGTGCGATTTTACTCGATTGTTTTCTATGCCAAGATTAACCAAGGCAGACGACCATTCGCCAACATGCACACCCTTGGGCAAGAACAAAGGATCACCAATCGTCCTTCCGTGGTGAGTCCAACAAGATTTGTAATATGAGTTATGGAAATAATTATCAACACCTACTGTGGACACTCCGGGAGGAGTGATTGAATGCCCGTCCTTATCGAAAGCCTCGCCATTAATCGGCCCAGACTGATACATGGTATACTGATGTTCGTACACAACATCGCTAATCCATCTGTTCTTATCATTGGAACTAAAGGATAGCGTGTTCACACCATCGGGGAAGTTATAGAATCCCATCCCAGATCCATCGTTGTAGGGAATGTCATGTTGGGCGACAAAGGCCCATTTCTCACCTTGGTAAGACACTCGAATGATCTCGCTTCCTCCTTGGTCACCAATGACGTTCAACCGGTCGCTCATCGTCCCGTCGCCACCGGCGCTGCTACCTGTCACGACCTTTATATAATTCTTCAGCGAAACCGGGTAATTCACTTCCGTAGGATGTTCTCCTGCCCACATGGCATAATGATCCAACACCGCATCCAATGACAGCCTCTTTGTCAGTGAAAAACGCAGCCCTATTCTTGTCCTATGCACCAGCGCATCCTTAACGTAGCGATTGTCTGTAGTCGTAAAATCCCCGTATGCACCATAAATCCACAAATGCTTACGAGTCAACGGCACCGCCACAGGATCCATGCTGACAAGATACCCCGGCATAGAACGGGCGTTGCCCGTTTCCACAAGATGCCCACCCGTCACTGACAAGGAACCAAGCGATTGTGAAGCCCCCATGAAATCATTGTCCCGATGCTTGATCCCGACATCCAATGTAAACGGTTTCCATTTGATCGAGCCATAGAGCTCATCCACCATCATATTCACAGATTTTGATGAAAGACCAAGCGGGTTTTTATAACTATTCGCCGCCAAAGAAGCGCCAAACCTGTATTGAATAGTCTTGGACTGATCAAATTGTGTGCTTGCCTGCAGCAGCGCCAACCCGCCATTCCTCTCCGGCATCAGCCCGTACTGGTTGGTCGTCATCCAGTACGGCAAATAACCCTCGGAAGATGCCATGGCACCCATGAGCATTATGGAAGCGATGAAATCGTTCACTTACTTACGTCCAACAAGATAACAATTAAACAGTCTTCGAATATCCCACCAACTTATCATGCATCCATTGAGGATACATTCCACAGGCGGTGTAGGCTATCGCGATGACTGTCCAAAGGATTAGTTTCATGTCTCCGAAGAAAGAGGCATGCCTCACGTAATAAACGTCAAGTTTCAGTCGGACAGGCAGAACCTTTTCATTGTACTCCTTCTCATCCGGGAACTGATCACCATAGATGTAGTCCCAAAGGCTGGACTGGCTTGTCAGTCCACAAGGCACTGTTGAGGCGACCGCATTCTCTCCACCACGGGTGACCTCAACCTGATCCACCGCCGCCGGACGAGGGCCGACAATCGACATCGTCCCATTAAGAATATTCAACAATTGCGGCAGCTCATCAATCTTGAGCCTCCGCATGATCCTTCCCCACCAAAAGATCCGATCCTGCTCCGGACGAAGCGAAGCCTCGCTTGCGCCACGAGCCACACGCATGGAACGGAACTTCCACATCTTGAACCGCCTGTTATCCTTCCCGACACGATTGGCGAAATAGAACAATGGCCCGGGATCGCTGACTTCCGTCAGAATAATAGAAACAATCCATATCGGCGACGTACCGACGATGCCCAAAATGGCGCAAACAACGTCGAAAAAGCGCTTGAAAAATCTATACGCCATAAAACAAAACCATTATCTCATTGTCTTCTTCGGTTCTATCCCCTTAAGACTCTCATCAAAAGTCACCACATTATAGTCAAAATCATATTTTGACATCTCCGGGACATAATACGAATCCGAAAACATCTTAGGAATCTGAGGCAAAACGAAAGAACCCAACCATACCAAAGGATTAAACAAACCGGTTATCCAAACCTTCTTTCCGTACATCTTCGCAAAAAACCGGATACACTCCACAGTGTCCACCAACTCCTTATTCTGCGGATAGAATGTACCGTCCAGTTCTCTCTCGATCAGCTGCTTCACGAATTCAGACAAATTGTCAATGGCAAGCATCGACCGCTTATTGTGCCACGCCGGAAATACCGGTGTCTTAGTGGCCAGCCAAGCCAGCCTCTGGAAATTACCCTTTCCGGTAGGCCCGTAAATCATTGGCGGACGAATAATAGCTATCTTAAACGTATCACACGACAATTCATTCAAGCCCTTTTCTGCCTGCAATTTAGAATCACCATAGAAATCATTAGGGTTAGGCATCGTATCTTTGGTTACCACATCCCCCTTCAATGACTTGCTCGCGTGATAAACGATTTTCGAACTCATGTAAATAAACTGCTTCACGCCATGAGACTTCGCCCACTTAGCCACCTCTATAGCCAGATCTCTGTTTACCTTATAATAAAGAGGAGCCATTTCCGGCTTCGGATCCACATGCGCAATACCTGCAACATGAAATACAGCATCATACTTCGAGAAATCGGCTTGTTTCCAAACTCCATCCATAGTATCCACCGTATCCACCTGATATTTATCAGGCTCACGCATCAGCCAACGTTCCACGGAAGTACCCACAAAACTATTGGCACCAGTTATCAGTACTCTTTTCATTTTTTAAAATTCAAATATGCAATAGTTGGAATATGGACTGGCACTTATGCTCAGCTTCCAGCTATCATCTATTTTATCACCAACTTATTATATACTGTCTTTACCCAATTAACCAGAGAAATACCAACAATAGTAATTGTCAATGTCAATACAAATGCCACCACCGAATAACTACCGTTATTAGAAACTGCAGCACTTCCACATCCTAAAAGCACACCAGCGATCACACAGACAAAGCCCTTGATCGGATTGTGGATAGCCATAGCGGTGAAACTGTTGCGACCGAACCATTTAATCCAATGCATCCACTTTGCATCATTCCGACAAGACTCAGTACCAGCAAGCAACATACAGAACAAAAGCATCATCGCTATTCCCGCCAATGCACATGGATAGGTAATCAACGGATTATGTATATCTGCATGTCCAAATGATATGCTGCCATTGCAACTACTTCCAATAAACACAAGAGAACCAAGCAACATGCATGAAATAAGTGCAACGACACGATGGCTATCCACCCAGTTCTGCATCTGCTGATGTCCGAATTTCTGCACTATCAGATGTCCTATCGCGAAAAAAGGCAAGCCAAGACAAGCGACCTCCAAATTCCATGGCAGCAAAGTAATATCTACGACATCGACATACGTAATCATGTAATAACTTACCGATGCCAAGGCAATGCTGACAATCAAAATCCATACTTCCTTGAAATCAGACAAGAAATAATAGATGACCTCCATCACAAACAGGCAAGTTACAAACCACAGCGGCACATTGTGAACCAAGAAACCACCACTACCTTGAGCGATGAAAGTCTGCGCCAACGGCATCCAGTAACTATCCACTTGAGCATGTGTCACTAAGGAGAATGCGACCCACACAAACCATGTCAAGAACGAAAATATCACATAAGGCACGAGCAGCGATTTCACTTTCTTCATAAAAAAAGTCCTGAAATCAGCATATTTACATTTATTGAAAACCATACCACTCAGGAAGAAAAATAAAGGAATATGCCATGCATATACGAACGCATTACTCCATCCTGTAAGACGGATATGGCCCCAAATGATTGCCAACATTCCAAAAGCCTTGGCTAAGTCATTGTAATCTAATCTTTTACCCCCCCCTATCGGATTCACCAGTCTTGTACTATCCATAATATTCCTATGTTTTATCCTTTCAGTTTAGCTTTTCTAAAATTTGGATCCAAATACTTCATAATTCCCTGAAGACATCCGGCTATCATAGGCAATGGATCATTCCATGCGCCATCATGATAACTTACATCTTTCCCAAAGAACTTAAACCATGACGGTTTAAACTTGAATCTCTCGGGTGAAAACAAAAACCACATCACATCCAATCCAAACCATCGAACCTGCTGACCAGATTTATATTTAGTCATATCAAACAGTTCTGCGCCATTGCCAAGATATTCATCTACAAATATTTTCGCAAAATTTACACCTGCAGCAAAACTAGCCTGGAGACTTGATGGGACGCGAGGGTTAATCTCAATAATTTTAAGTTCATGAGTCCGTTTATCTTCCAATATGTCAAAGTCAGCAAAGCCATGCCAATTTAATTTGTCCAAACAGCGTTCACACTGTTCTACGAGAAATGGATGTTCCACCGTCTCACTATAGCAACTTGTACCACCTTTAAGTGGAAAGAACCTGCGTATTTTAATCACAGTTGAGGCAACTGTCTTTCCATCATACCTACGAAACAACATTACATTATAATAATAATCAGGCTGTTCCACATACTGCTGTAGCGCACAAGCGCCAAAGCTCTTAGCAATAGCTGGATAATTGTCTTCAAGTTCCTCCAAGTTTCCAACTTTAGTAATCCCCTTAGCTCCTGCCGACAAGTTAGGCTTAATCATAGCAGGAAATCCCACATACTCTGCCACAGATTTTAAATTATTCTTAAACTCTGAACTTTCTGTCCCCAACTTTATTGAAGGTAAAGCCCTGGTATGTGGATGCACGATGTCGAACTTTTCACATACCTCCATAAGTTTCTGCTTATCATTAGCCAACTCAAAGGTAGAATATGTCTCCACCGCACAAATAATCTTATACTGCTGCTCAACCTTTTCCTTTTCAAGGCTTAAGAAATAAGCAGACTCATCTCCCATTGGAATAATCAATTCATATTGGTGTGACTTAAGATGCTCATAGAAATAAGCCTTGAACGCCTCTGGCTCAAGGTGTAAGTTTGGGGATTTGTACTTATGTTGAAGGTATTTGGTAGCATACCCGCTGCTAACCCTTTGTGCACAAAGGGCAGTTAGCACATGTCCTAATTTATTCAACTCGCGGGCCATACACACCACTTGTACGCCTTCTCCATCAAGCAATAGTATCTTACTCATACATGTATCGTATCATTAAGTATTATATATCTCCTTTCCTAGTTCCACATATTGATCAGCGATTTGAGACCATGTATAGTTCTCCATAATAACTTTCAAAGCCAACTCCCCTTGTACCTTCAAACTATCATAGTCAGTTTCCACAGACTTCATATTTTCAGACAATTGTTTTACATTCTTAACATCACTCCAAAGTCCAATATTATGCTTTTCAAGGACTTCTTGGATAGCAGGAATACGAGAGACTATCGGTATCTTGCCGTATGCCATGCCTTCGAGCAGGGCTATAGGCAGCCCCTCAGAAGATGACACAAGACAATATGCCGTGCAATTTTTTAATAGCATGTCCTTAGCATCTCCAGATACCATTCCTACAAAAATGATATTTTTGCAATCAGATGCACGTTCAACAATTGATTTGCCATATTCAGTATCAGTATCGCCACCTATTACCAGTTGGTAGTCTCCATGTTCATGCTGTTTAAAAGCATCAATTAGGATTTCTAGGTTCTTTATTGGATCCACACGACCAATAGTAAGAAAATATTTATTTTGCCTGATGCCATTACGCTCTATCACATCACTATTCAAAGGGCGATTATCAGGCAAAAACACACCACAAGAAACCACATGACACTTCGCGCCATATCTATCAAAAATCTCTTTTGCTTTGGTCTGACTAACAGTTATGATTGTTTTAGAGAAGAACAATGAAAATTTCATCATAGCTCGAAGCAGATATTTCATCTTCCAGCCATGTTTGGGGCTATCTTCCGCCAAACTATGAATAATGGTACTTGCTTTCATACCAAACATTCTAACAATTAAAGATGGAAATATTGAAAAAGTAGTGGTCTGATAAGAAACAATATCTATTGATCTTCTGTGTTTAATAATGTATGGCAGCGATTTCCAATACAATATTGGGATGCTAGTCATCGTTCCTCCCGGACACTTATATTGTTTAATTAAAATTCCTTTATATTCAGATTCTTTGTTACAAGATCCGAAACTCAGTACTGACGACTTAAATCCTTTCCTATTCAGTTCTGCCGCAAGGTTGTATGTGTATGAACTCACGCCATTAGGCTTTTCCTGAGCGCCTACGAATACTGTTCTCATCTCAATTCCTTTCCTTCTATCAAGTCAATATATCTCTTTTCAAATATTTCAATTGAGTAGTTTTCTCTGAGATTTTGGTTGCCTTTATGTCCCATTTGATTGCGTAGTTTTGCCGAATCAAGCAACTTACAAAGAGACGCAGATAGGCCATCGACATCACCAATAAGATGCAGGAAACCATTCTCTCCATCAATCACTAAATGGTCATTATCACCTACATTCGTAGCCACAACTGGCAAACTCCAATTCAAGGCTTCCATTATGCTATTACTTGTTCCTTCAAAAAAACTAGTTGAAATATAGATATCTGCATTTCGCTCCAATTCGGACACATTATTTGGTTTAATGTAAACATCAGTCTTGTTTTCAATATTATACACCTTTACCCATGTGCGAATTTGCTCCTCAAGTACACCATAACCTACAATGCAGAGACGGAAATCATTTCGTGACAGTCTCGCAACACTTTTAATAAGCGTCTCATAGTCCTTTTGTGGATCAAAACGACCTACAGTTATGATTGTCTTAACCTTATGGTCTGGACGTATAATTGTTTCTTCTATATCTGGAAAACAGTTGGGAATTACGATATTCTTCTTTCTCCTAAAACCATGATTGCCAAAATAATCTGCGCCAGAATAGCAATTGTAAATTGTTCCTGTTGCAAAAAGATTATGCACTATCTTTTCTATTAACATCTTACCCTTGGGCATTCTAGAATTGCGTATGCCATTATAGACCCGAATACCACACATACGCCCCACCAACGACCCAACGAAATCTGGCATAGTCAAGTAGTTCAGCAATACATCGGTTTTACTTTCTTTTATTATGCTCTTGATACATCTTAGCTTAGAGAGCATATTACCAATAAGCTTATGTACTTTTACTGTGCTTTCAGCAAGTAAATCTACATTGCGTTTGTATTCAGAATGATTGCCATACAGCACAATTAAATTCACTTCTGTATGTTTTGAGAGCTGAGAAGCAAGCAAAACAGCCTGTTTCTCAGCTCCTCCTGAATCTATAGTTGATAAAAGAATTGAAACTCTTTTCATTCCTATTTTTATTTAGTTATTTAATGAGCACGCTCCTTTATAAATCGTGCTGGATTTCCTGCCCATACCTGATAAGGAGGAATGTCTTTTGTCACAACACTTCCAGCACCTATTATGGAACCTTTACCAATTGTCACAGAATTACATATAATTACATTCAGTCCTATAAAGACATCATCTTCTATACGAACTTCACCCAAACGAAAGATTCTGCCTTTTTTGTTAGGATCCAGATAATGTGTCAATATCTTTGTGCCTGAAGTAATAGCAACATGATTACCTATATAAATCATATCAGGGGCGACTGTATCGATACCCACCCCTCCGTAGATAACTGCTTTACCTTTAATATTTACCCCCCCCAATTTCAAAATCCTTGCTCTATGCTGAGGCAACATAGGCAAACTTGATAGTCCAATCCATAGTTTCCTCCACATTCTTTTAGGAGGATATACTTCGAAGAAATGTTTTATTGTCATAATTATTCTATTTTTTTATAATTTATTATATCAAGACAATGCTAACAAGTTTCCTAACTTCTCATCCCATTCTTCTGGGATAAAAGCTCCCATACCAGCAGCTGGGTAGAATGTGAGTTCGCCAAAGTATATTTTACCGTTTACATTATACAAATCTACTCGCAAAAACTTATAGTTAGCAGACAAAGTTTCAGCTAAACGAATCATTTCTGAAAGATTGCTTGGCATGTTCTCCACATGATTTGGATCTGGTTTACAAGCAACCTCACCAAAAGGCAGCAAATCACCATTTGGTGAATAATAATTAGCGTGATGTTCTACAAAACGCCCAAAGTCTATTTTAAAGAATTTCACTTTTCCATTAAAACAAAAAAACTTGTAGTCTGGTAAATCAGTTTTAGTTTCACCATTGTTAATTATCTGCTCTGCAATATATTTTTCTGCTATAATTTTGCGAGGCACATTTAGATAAGGCTTCTCACGATACGTCTGTCCAGCATTTGTATACATGGACTTTTTTAATTTATTTTTAGCCTTTATTTTATCAAACTTTGTTTTATCAGTACAGACAATAACACCACATCCTCCACCACCATGTGTAGTCTTTAAGACAAATTGATTTGGCAATGAATTCCAATCTATGTCTTCCACACTATCCCAAACGGCTAAAGTCGGAATAATATGTTTATTGCCTATACGTGATTCTACATAATTCTTGACAGCCAATTTATCTACCAATTTAGTATATTCAGGCTTATAATCGTATATTTTTAACCATTGCAATTTCTCGTTGAAAGATTTAGGATTTTTCAGATGAAGTATTTTACCTCTCATTTCAAAAAAGAACAAAACCTTTAAATATAAGGCATCATTCTTAATGAAAGGTGACAATCTTCGAAAAATTGCAGCAAACATCCAGAACGGATCCTTTATTGCTTTTATGAATTGATTTCGTTTACTCATATGCCTCTATTATAGCTATTTCTACAAGTTAAAACTTCGGAAACGCAATATTTGACGCTATTTCAGAAAAATTTCACGATTCTGACTTGCAGATTGTTTTTACAATTTCACTAATTCTTCACTTTCTAAGTGGATTGATGGATTCATTTTTCCATCACACCATAGTTGCTAAATTATAAGGTCTTTGTAGTAATTACTGCATAAGACTAGATTACAGCACATAATTTTATTATATACTAAATTTATTTATTACATAC
>ENA-OYWF01000378-OYWF01000378.1-human-gut-metagenome-genome-assembly--contig:-NODE-378-length-10085-cov-3.374776_pt1 | contig 10085 bp, 8 predicted proteins | sample MGYA00244809_ERZ653394 | MGnify/ENA primary metagenome ERZ653394 (study PRJEB26926, sample SAMN06165151) | human gut metagenome | biome: ENVO:00009003; feature: ENVO:2100002; material: ENVO:00002003...
GTGTATAAGAGACAGCTTCCATGTGAAGAAGGGTCCAGTGTTTGCCAACTTCGTATTGGCAGATGAGATCAACCGTGCTCCTGCCAAGGTGCAGAGTGCGCTGCTCGAGGCGATGCAGGAGCATCAGGTCACCATCGGCGACGAGACCTTCCGACTGCCCAGTCCGTTCCTTGTAATGGCTACGCAGAACCCAATAGAGCAGGAGGGAACCTATCAATTGCCTGAGGCACAGGTGGACCGTTTTCTGCTCAAGGTCATCATCGACTATCCTACACTCGAGGAAGAGAAGCTCATCATCCGTGAGAACATCGCCGGAGGTCTGCCCGAGGTACATCCCGTCACCACAGCCGACGAGATACTGAAGGCTCGCCAGATAGTGGGCGAGGTTTACATCGACGAGAAGATAGAGCAGTACATTGCCGACATCGTCTTCGCCACCCGTTATCCCGAGCGTTACGGTCTGTCCGACATCAAGGATATGATTACCTTTGGCGGCAGTCCACGTGCCAGCATCTCTCTTGCCAAGGCAGCCAGGGCTTATGCTTTCATCAAGCACCGCGGCTATGTGATTCCTGAGGATGTGCGTGCCGTGGCTCACGACGTGCTCCGCCATCGTGTGGGACTCTCCTACGAGGCAGAGGCTTCCAATGTGACCAGCGAGGAAATCGTGAGCCGCATAATTAATAAGGTGGAAGTACCTTGATTTTGAGGAATAAGTAATAAATGGACACACAAGATATCTTAAAGAAAGTACGCAAGATCGAGATCAAGACTCGCGGTCTCAGCCAGAATGTCTTTGCAGGCCAGTATCATTCGGCCTTCAAGGGCAGGGGTATGGCCTTCGCCGAGGTGAGGGAGTATCAGTATGGCGACGACGTGAGAGACATCGACTGGAATGTGACCGCCCGTTTCCATCGTCCCTTTGTCAAGGTGTTCGAGGAGGAGCGCGAGCTTACCGTGATGCTGTTGGTCGACGTGAGTGGCTCGCTCGACTTCGGTACCACACGGCAGATGAAGCGCGACATGGCTACCGAGATTGCAGCCACCCTGGCCTTCAGCGCCATTCAGAACAACGATAAGATAGGTGTCATCTTCTTCTCCGACCGAATAGAGAAATACATCCCGCCCAAGAAGGGACGCAAGCACATTCTCTACATCATCCGCGAGATGCTCGATTTTCATCCTCAGAGCCAGCGCACCGACATCGGTGTGGCTTTGGAGTACTTCACACGGGTGATGAAGCGCCATTGCACAGCCTTCGTCATCAGCGACTTCTTCGATGACAAGGACTTTCAGCATCCCCTTCAGATTGCCAATCAGAAGCACGATGTGGCAGCCATTCAGGTGTACGATCCACGTGCCAAGGCGTTGCCCGACATCGGACTCCTCAAGGTGTGCGATGCTGAGACAGGTCACGAGATGTATATTGACACCAGTTCCAAGAAACTGCGTCAGGCGCATACACGCCACTGGATGATGCGCGAGCAGTTGTTACGCGAAACCTTTGCCAAGAGCAAGGTCGACTGGACGGCTGTCGCCACCAACGAAGACTTCTCACGAGCTCTGCTCAACCTGTTCATGCAGCGGGGCTGAAAAGCGGAGAAGTAAACCAATAGGGAAAAGAAAAATGACGAAACAGAAGAATATTATCATCATGATGCTTGCCTTCCTGATGCTGTTGCCATTAGGGTCGGCAGCCCAGGAGGTGGTGCAGAAGCTCGATTCTCTGCAGATCCTGATAGGCGAGCAGACGAAGCTTCATCTCAAGGTCACCGCTGCCAAGGGTGCCAAGGTGGTGCTGCCTTCGTTCAAGCCGTCACAGATGCTCACTCCGGGCATCGAGGTGGTGGAGCAGAGCGATGCCGACACCGCCGAGCTCGACGGCGGCAGGCTACAGATAAGCCGCGACTATACGCTCCCCTCTTTCGACGAGAAGGTCTACGCTGTACCAGCCCTTCAGGTCAAGGTCAACGGCAAGACCTGTCAGGGCAACCCGTTGGCGCTCAAGGTGCTCACGGTGCCTGTGGATACGGTTCATCCCAACCAGTTCTATCCCCCCAAGGACGTACAGGACAATCCCTTCCTATGGAGTGAGTGGAGTCCTCTGTTCTGGCTCAGCATTCTGGTACTCTTACTCTTCGGTGTCATGCTGTGGCTCTGGCAGCGCCTCCGTCAGAACAAACCTATCGTGATTCGTATGCGCATCGTGAAGCGTGTGCCAGCCCACGAGAAGGCGCTCAGCGAGATCAATGTCATCAAGCAGCAGCACACCGAGTCGCAGGAGACCCAGAAGGAATACTACACCCGCCTCACCACCACGCTGCGCGAGTACATAGAGCAGCGCTTTGGCTTCCGTGCCATGGAGATGACCAGCGGCGAGATTATAGAGCATCTGCAGTCGGCCGGCGACCAGAAGATGATAGACGAGTTGAAACAGCTCTTCCGTACTGCCGACCTCGTGAAGTTTGCCAAGTACGAGACCTTCCTTGGCGAGAATGACGCCAATCTGGTCAACGCCATCAATTTCATCGACCAGACGAAGACCAACGAGCAGACCGTCGAGGAGAAGGTAGCTCCCGAGCTTACCGACCAGGATCGCAAGACGCGCAGTCAGCGCAAGCTCATCAAGGCTTTGCTCTGGGGTGGAGCGATTGCCATGGCAGCCATCACCGCCTACGTGATCTATGGCGCATGCATGCTGCTGATGTAGGAGTATAGAATAAAAAAGAATAATATTATAAAAACATGGAATTTGCAAGTAAAGCATATTTTCTGTTGCTCCTGTTGCTGATACCTTATATATTATGGTATTTCCTGTACAGGAAGAAGAACGAGCCTACCATGAGGCTGAGCGACACCCGGCAGTTTGCCTATGCTCCCAAGAGCCTGCGCCAGCGCCTTGTCCATCTGCCCATGATGCTCAGATGTCTGTGCTTCGTGCTCATCGTCTGTGCGATGGCTCGTCCGCAGACCCACAACTCCTGGGACAACAAGACGGTGGAGGGCATCGACATCATGATGGCGATGGACGTCTCTACCTCTATGTTGGCAGAAGACTTGAAACCCAATCGTATGGAGGCTGCCAAGGATGTGGCTCACGAGTTTATCTCGGGCCGTCCCAACGACAACATCGGTCTTACCATCTTTGCTGGTGAGGCCTTCACCCAGTGTCCTATGACCACCGACCACGCCAGTCTGTTGCGACTGTTGCAGGACACCCGTACCGACATTACTGCCCGTGGACTCATCGACGACGGAACGGCGGTGGGTATGGGTCTCGCCAATGCTGTCAGCCGACTGAAGGACTCCAAGTCCAAGAGCAAGGTGGTCATCCTCCTGACCGACGGCAGCAACAACACTGGTGACATTTCGCCTATGACGGCCGCCGAGATAGCCAAGAGCTTTGGCATCAGAGTCTACACCATCGGTGTGGGAACCAACAAGGTGGCTCCTTACCCTATGCCCACAGCGGCTGGCGTTCAGTACGTCAACATGCCTGTGGAGATAGACACCGAGACACTCAGGGACATTGCCCGTACCACTGATGGCAACTTCTATCGCGCCACCAACAACGCCGAGTTGAAGCGCATCTACCACGACATCGACAAGTTGGAGAAGACGAAGATGAATGTCACCCATTTCGCCAAGCGCTACGAGGCATATCAGCCTTTTGCCCTTGCAGCCCTGTTGGTACTGCTCGCAGAGATATTGCTTCGCATCACCTGGCTCAGAAGAATCCCATAGGGAAGGGACGAGCCGAAGTTCAATTAATATCAAATGAATATGCTAAGATTTGAAGATCCAATATATTTGTGGCTGCTGTGGATGTTGCCGGTACTCGTACTGGTGAGGTTCATAGGATGGCGAAGGAGAAGGGCCAAGCTCCGAAAGTTTGGCGACCCTGAGCTGTTGAAAGCCCTTATGCCCAATGTGTCATCTTATCGTCCCACGGTGAAGTTCGGCTTGCTGCTTGCAGCCTTGGCCCTGCTCATCCTCATGGTGGCGCGTCCACAGATGGGCAGCAAGATTTCTCACGACAAGCGTCAGGGCATTGAGACCATCATCTGTCTCGACATCTCCAACTCGATGTTGGCAGAGGATGTGGCGCCTTCGCGACTCGACAAGAGCAAGATGCTGGTGGAGAACCTGGTCGACAAGTTCACCAACGACAAGATAGGTCTCATCGTCTTTGCCGGCGATGCCTTCGTGCAGTTGCCTATCACCAGCGACTACGTGTCTGCCAAGATGTTCCTGCAGAACACCACACCAGCCCTCATCCAGACCCAGGGCACCAACTTTGCTGCAGCCATCGACCTGGCCACCAAGAGTTTCACCCAGCAAGACCATGTGGGACGCGCCATCATCGTCATTACCGATGGCGAGAACCATGAGCCGGGAGCCGAGGATGCTGTCAAGGCAGCCAAGAATAAAGGCATCAATGTCTTCATTCTGGGAATAGGAAGCACCAAGAGAGCCCCCATTCCTATGGGCGACGGCTCTTATCTCAAAGACCGTATGGGCAACACCGTGATGAATGCCCTCAACGAGCAGATGTGCCGACAGTTGGCTCAGGCTGGCAGTGGACAGTATATTCACGTCGACAACACCAGCGATGCGGAGCAGGCACTCAACGACGACCTCTCCAAGTTGCAGAAGGGCGAGACCGACACCGTTATCTATAGCGAGTACGACGAGCAGTTCCAGGCTGTAGGCATCCTGGTCATCCTCCTGCTCATCCTCGACATCTGTATGCTCGAGGTGAAGAATCCGCTTCTCCGCAACGTGAAGTTCTTTACACATTAAATATTAATCGAAATGTATCTAACTTATCATATCATACCGACCCTGCGGCTGCGCAGGCTGTGCCTGCTGTTGGGGCTGCTCCTCGTCAGTACAGTTGCAGCTCTGGCACAGAACGACCGCACCTTCATCCGTCTGGGCAACCGCCAGTACAGGGCACGCAAATGGACTGCTGCCGAGGTGCAGTATCGCAAGGCGATAGCCCGCAATGCCAACAATCCACAGGCGGTCTACAACCTGGGCTGTGCGCTCATGATGCAGCAGAAAGACTCGCTCGCCATGCAGCAGTTTGCCAAGTCTGCCGACATGCAGACCACCAACAAGATACGCCGCGCCAAGAGTTTCCACAACATGGGCGTCATCATGCAGAACCATCAGGAGTTTGCCAAGGCAATAGAATGTTACAAGATGGCGCTGCGCAACAATCCTCAGGACAACGAGACCCGCTACAACCTGGCGCTCTGCAAGCATCAGCTGAAGAATCAGAAGAACCGGCAGAACCAAAACAAGAACAAGAACAACAAGGACAAGCAGAACAAGAAGAATAAGGATCAGAATAAGGATCAGAACAAGAACAAGGATCAGAACAAGGATCAGAACAAGCAGAAAAATAATCAAAACAAAGATAAGAACAACCAGTCACAGAAGCCCGAGCAGGACAAGATGAGCCGTGACAATGCCGAGCAGTTGCTCAATGCAGCCGTGCAGCAGGAGAAGGCCACCAAGCAGAAGATGCAGAAGGCGATGAGTCAGCCACGACGCAGGCAGTACGACAAGAACTGGTAAAACAATAAGCAAACATCATTTCATTATGAAGCAAATAGAATGGTACACATTGATGATATTCGTGATGCTGGGCCTGGCGGAGGAAGCCAAGGCGCAGCATGTGGCGGTATCTGCACCAACACATGTTGCTGCTGGCGAGAACTTCAGAGTAGCCTATACGGTCAACGCCCGTGAAGTGGAGGAGTTCCGTATGGGCAATGTGCCCGATGGACTGGAGGTGATAGCCGGACCCTACACCTCTTCACAGTCGAGCTATCAGGTGGTCAACGGCCACACCAGCTCTTCTTCCTCTTTCACCATCACCTACACGCTCTATGCAGGCAAGGCTGGAACTTACACCATCGGTACCTCGCATGCACTGGTTTATGGCAAGAAGCTCGCAGCCCATCCTGTCAAGATCATCGTCTCGGGCCATGCTCACAACTCTGGCGGAGCACCCAGGATGCACAACGATGATGCCGATGAGCCTCGCATGCGTCAGGCGGGTTCTGCCATCTCGGGCAAAGACCTCTTCATCAAGGTCACTGCCAACAAGAAGCGTGTCCACGAACAGGAGCCTGTGCTCCTTACCTATAAAGTCTATACACAGGTCGACCTTACCCAGCTCGACGGCAAGATGCCCGATCTGAAGGGCTTCCACTCTCAGGAGGTGCCACAGCCACAGCAGAAAGTGCTTCACAACGAGGTCATCAACGGCCGTCCTTACCGTTGTGTCACCTGGAGTCAGTACGTCATGTATCCTCAGATGACGGGCAAGCTCGAGATTCCTTCCATCACCTTCAAGGGTATCGTGGTTCAGCAGAACCGCAATGTCGACCCCATCGAGGCTTTCTTCAATGGCGGCTCGGGTTATGTGGAGGTGCATAAGGCTATCAAGGCGCCTGGCATTACCATTCAGGTGGACCCGCTGCCTGCACGTCCTGCCAACTTCTCGGGTGGAGTAGGCCGCTTCAATATCTCTGCCACGCTCGACAAGAACGACGTGAAGGCTGGCGATCCCATCAACATCCGTGTGGTAGTGGGAGGCATCGGAAACCTGAAACTCCTCAAGCAGCCTGTGCTCAACCTGCCGAAAGACTTCGACCAGTATGACGCCAAGATTACCGACAAGACCAAGCTCACCCAGAACGGTGTGGAGGGCAACATGGTTTACGACTTCCTCGCTGTTCCGCGCAACCCGGGCAAGTACACCATTCCATCGGTAGAGTTCACCTACTACGACACCAAGACCAATGCCTACCGCACCATCAAGACCCAGCCCTTCACCCTCACCGTGGAGCAGGGCGACGGCTCAGACGGTTCGTCGTCGGCCAACTACAGCAATGCCGACAAGGACATTCATGCCCTGAAGTTGGGCAAGAGCAAGCTTTGCGACATCGACGATATGTTCTATGGCAGCTTTGGTTATTGGACGAGTCTGATGGTGCCTCTCATCGCCTTCATCGGTCTGCTCATCGCCTTCCGCCGCCGTGCCATCGAGAATGCCGACATCGTGAAGATGCGTTCCAACAAGGCCAACAAGATAGCCACCAAGCGACTCAAGAAGGCACGCACCCTGATGATGGCCCGCAAGCAGGGCGAGTTCTACGACGAGGTGCTCAGAGCCTTGTGGGGCTACGTCAGCTACAAGCTCAATATGCCTGTCGAACAGCTCTCGCGCGAGAATATTCAGGATAAGCTGTTGGCTCACTCCGTTGATGCCGACACCATAGAGAAGTTTACCCAGGCTCTCGACGAGTGTGAGTTTGAACGCTATGCTCCTGGCGACCCTGCCGGCAATATGAATAAGACTTTCGATTCAGCCATGACTGCTATTATGGAAATAGAGAATGCCATCAAGGCTGCCCGCAAGCAGGGCAAGAAGACTTCTGCCCGTCAGGGCGACTATACCTTCGGTGTGGTGCTGCTGCTCATCTTCATGGGCTTCAGCCTCTCTGCCTCTGCTGTCACCAAGCAGAACGCCGACACCGAGTACACCAAGGGCAACTATCAGCAGGCCATCAAGGACTATGAGGACCTGCTCAAGAACGGTGTTTCGCCCGAGGTCTACTACAACCTCGGCAATGCCTATTATCGCACCGACAACATCACCAAGGCTGTCCTGGCTTACGAGCGTGCCCATCTGCTGTCGCCCGGCGACGAGGACATCAACTTCAACCTGCAGTTTGCTCGCAGCAAGACCATCGACAAGATCACTCCTGTCAGCGAGATGTTCTTCGTCACCTGGTACAAGGCGCTGGTCAACTTCACCAGTGTCGACAACTGGGCCAAGACGGGCATCCTGTCCATCATCCTTGCCTTGGTATTGGTGCTGGTCTATCTCTTCGCGCCCCAGTTGCTGTTGCGCAAGGTCGGCTTCTTCGGCGGCATCCTCTTCTTTGTCTTCTTCCTCTTGAGTTCGCTCTTTGCCTATCAGCAGAAACAGATACTCGTCAACCGCACGGGCGCCATCATCGTGGCTCCTACGGTCAATGTCAAGAAGACTCCTTCCCGACAGAGCGCCGACCAGTTTGTTATTCATGAGGGAACGCGTGTCGACATTACCGACCGCTCTATGGATGGCTGGCGTGGCATCCACCTGGCAGATGGAAGAGATGGATGGATAGAAACCAAACAACTGGAGGAAATATCATGTTTGTCTCATGTCTTCTCACCGATCTCGAGGTGCTCCACTTCTTCAATGGAAGCGACAATCTGTTCATCGACCAGTTGGCGCTCGTCCTTACGTCGGGGCTCACCTGGATACCGCTTTATCTCACCCTCTTTTACATCATTGTGCGCAACAATGAGACGATGGCGCAGATTGGTCTGGCGGTAATGGGAGCACTCGTCTGTGTGGCTCTTTCCGAGGGTATCACCGATGGCGTGGTAAAACCCTTGGTGGAACGATGGCGCCCCAACAACGACCCCATCCTGAAATACACCATTCAGGTGGTGGGCAACCTTCGTGGCAGTGGCTACAGCTTCTTCTCGGCTCATGCTGCCAACACCATGTCGATAGCGATGTTCTTCTCGCTCCTCATGAGGGGCAAGCGCCTCGCCATCGCCCTCTTCTCGTGGTCGCTGCTCAACTGCTGGACACGCCTGTATCTCGGCATGCACTATCCCTCCGACATTCTCTGCGGACTCCTCGTGGGTGCTGTCATCGGTGTCGTGTGCTACATAGGTTATCTGAAACTGTATTACAAGGTGTCACCCCACATCACTTATATCTCCGACCAGTACACCCCCACGGGTTACGACCACGACGATATCGACAAGATACTCTGCATCCTGGCTTTCACCCTGGTCTATGCCTTCTTGCGGGCGATAGTCATGGCTGGAGGAGTGTAACATTAAAATTCAATCATAATGGATACAAAACATATAAAAATTACCGATTACAATTACCCCCTTCCTGATGAGCGCATTGCCAAATTCCCCTTGGCGCAGCGCGACCATTCCAAACTCCTTCTCTACCGTCATGGTGAGGTAGGCGAGGATGTGTTCTACCATTTGCCGGAATACCTGCCCAAGGGCGGACTGATGGTTTACAACAATACCAAGGTGATTCAGGCGCGTCTGCATTTCCGCAAGGAGACGGGTGCCCTGATAGAGGTCTTCCTCATGGAGCCTGCCGATCCTACCGACTATGAGCTCATGTTCCAGACGACTGGACATTGCTCATGGCTCTGCATGATAGGCAACCTGAAGAAGTGGAAGGAGGGCAGTCTGAAGCGCGACTTCGAGATCAAGGGGCATCAGCTTACACTCTCTGCCACCATGCGCCGTGGCGACGCCTTAGGCTTGGAGGCTGCCTCTATGGTGGCGAAGGGTGGTGGAACCAACTATTGGGTCGACTTCGACTGGGACAACACGCAGGTCTCCTTTGCCGAGATTCTTGAGACCGTGGGCGAGTTGCCTATTCCGCCTTATCTCAACCGTGCCACCGAGGAGAGCGACAAGACTACCTATCAGACTGTTTACTCGAAGATAAAGGGCAGTGTGGCTGCTCCTACTGCTGGACTTCATTTCACCGATGCCGTGTTGCAGGATATCGACCGCCATGGCATTGAGCGTGAGGAGGTTACCCTTCATGTGGGCGCTGGTACCTTCAAGCCGGTGAAGAGTCTTGAGATAGAGGGTCACCGCATGCACACTGAGTATATCGTGGTGCACCGTCATACGTTGGAGAAGCTCCTGCAGCACCATTGCGAGGTGATTGCTGTGGGTACTACGAGTGTGCGAACCATCGAGAGCCTGTACTATATGGGCGTTTATCTGCTCTCTCATCCCGAGGCGACAGAAGACGATCTGCACGTCAACCAGTGGGATCCTTACGAGTTGTCGGCAGATGGCGGTTTGGTGAATGCCATTCAGCCTTCTCAGGCGATACAGACCATCATCGACTATCTCGACCGCAATGGTCTGGAGGCTTTGCACACCAGCACGCAGATCATCATTGCCCCCGGCTATCAGTATCTGTGTCTTATACACATCTGACGCTGCCGACGATAAGG
>ENA-OYWF01000380-OYWF01000380.1-human-gut-metagenome-genome-assembly--contig:-NODE-380-length-10006-cov-3.707768_pt1 | contig 10006 bp, 9 predicted proteins | sample MGYA00244809_ERZ653394 | MGnify/ENA primary metagenome ERZ653394 (study PRJEB26926, sample SAMN06165151) | human gut metagenome | biome: ENVO:00009003; feature: ENVO:2100002; material: ENVO:00002003...
TGGTGAGGGCGGCAGCCCCACACTCAGCCCCTTCCCGAGGGGAAGGGGTTTGGGGTTAGGGATAGAGAATTTACTCTATTTTTCATAAAAACAGACTTTTTCTACAAGCCGAGATTTTATAAATCAGAAAACTATTAACAATCTTTGAGCTTAATTTACTGATTCTGACCCGTTATGACCCAAAACACATCAAAACCGCTCAGCTTTATTCAAACTGCACAAAAACTCTTGCTATATGTTGTCTAATACAACAAAAATCACGCATTTTTGAATAAATTTGAACGAAAGTGCTTGATTTTGAACTTTTAACGTGTTATTATAAGCTCAAGGACAGAGAGTAAAGTCCAAAAGAGCTTAAAACAGCTCACTTAACTAATATCATGATATTTTTAAAGAGGTCTTAATATGCTGACAGAAGAACGACATTCAATGATAATCAAAGCGGTGAACGAGCGTGCAAGCGTAACTATCGCAGAGCTTTCGGAGATTCTTAACGTTTCTGCGTCTACCGTAAAACGTGATTTGATTATTCTTGCAAATGAGGGCAAAATAATCAAGGTGCGAGGCGGCGCAATGTCAAAGAACGACAGCTTCTCGTCGGTAGAGAAAAACGTCGAGGAAAAATCCGCTATCTGCACCGAAGAAAAAAATTCAATCGCAGGGTATGCCGCAAAGCTGATTGAAAAAGGCGACTTTGTTTTTCTTGACGCAGGCACGACAACGGAGAAGATGATAGATCATCTTACCGTCAGAGATGTTACATTCGTCACAAACGGCTTTATCCACGCAAAGAAGCTGGCGGTAAAGGGCTACAAGGTCTTTATCACAGGCGGCGAGATAAAAGCCAGCACAGAGGCGATTGTGGGAGCCGAGTGCGTGCTCACACTGAAAAACTACAATTTCACAAAGTGCTTTATGGGTACAAACGGCATATCGCTGACAGCCGGCTTTACGACCCCCGACGTGAACGAGGCAAAGGTAAAGGCCGCCGCTATCGAGAGCAGCCGTGAGGTTTTCGTTTTAGCCGACCATTCAAAGTTTGACGAGGTAAGCTCAGCGACATTTGCAGGACTTGGAAAGGCTGTCATAATCACAGATATGATTCCCAACAGAAAGTATAAAGAAGCGGCAGACATTACGGAGGTAGGACAATGATATATACGGTAACATTCAACCCGGCGGTTGATTATATCGTGCGTACAAAAGCGCTTACGGCAGGAGCGGTAAACCGTTCGGAAAGCGAGGAGATATACTTCGGCGGAAAGGGCATAAACGTTTCGCTGGTATTATCCGAGCTTGGCGTAAAGTCAAAGGCACTCGGTTTCGTTGCAGGTTTCACAGGCGAGGCAATTGAAAAGGGCATCACAGAAAAGGGCATAGACGCCGACTTTGTTCATCTTGAAAAAGGCTTTTCGAGAATAAACGTCAAGATAAAGTCGGACGAGGAAACCGAGCTTAACGGACAAGGCCCCGAGATAACAGCTAAAGCCATAGACCTGCTTTTCACAAAGCTGGATTCCTTGAAGGCGGGCGACACGCTGGTGCTTGCAGGCAGTATCCCCTCATCGCTTCCCTCGGACATTTACGAGCGTATTATGGCACGTCTTAGCGACAGAGGGATAAGATTTGTGGTAGATGCCACAAAGGAGCTGTTGCTGAACGTTCTCAAGTACAAGCCTTTCCTCATAAAGCCCAATAATTTCGAGCTTGGCGAAATGTTCGGAGTAGAGCTTAAGACAAACGAGGATATAATAAAGTACGCAGGAAAGCTCAGAGAGAAAGGCGCCGTAAATGTCCTTATTTCTATGGCAGGCGACGGAGCGATACTTCTTGACGAACACGGCAAGACCCATATCTGCGGAGTATGCAAGGGCAAGGTAAGAAATTCCGTAGGTGCAGGCGATTCGATGGTGGCAGGCTTTATCGCAGGCTGCGAAAACGGCGACTATGAATATGCGCTTAAACTTGGTACAGCATCCGGCGGAGCAACGGCATTTTCCGACGGACTTGCAGAAAAGAAAACAATAGACGAGCTTATGGAGCAGTTAGCTTAAACCGAAAAAGGAGGAAAAGAAAATGAGAATAGTTGACTTATTAAATAAGGACAGCATTCTTTTAAACGGTGCGCCGAAAAGCAAGACAGAGGCTATTGATATGCTGGTCGATCTTCAGATGAAGAGCGGCAACATATCCGACAGAGAGATATATAAGCAGGGCATTTTAGCCCGTGAGGAAAAAGGCTCGACAGCGGTAGGAGAGGGCATAGCAATCCCCCACGCAAAGAGCAGTGCGGTAAAAGCACCCTCGCTTGCGGCTATGACAGTGCCGGGCGGAGTTGATTACGAAGCGCTTGACGATGAGCCGTCAGACGTGCTGTTTATGATAGCCGCACCCGATACTGAGGCAGACGTTCATCTTGAGGTGCTTTCACGTCTTATGACTCTGCTTATGGACGAGGATTTCAGAGCAAAGCTCCTTTCGGCAAAGGATACAGACGAGTTCTTATCGGTTATCGACACCGCCGAAAAGGCAAAGTATCCCGATGAACCGACAGCTGATGAAACGACAGATAAAGAAGTACCCGAAAACGCCGACAGAATAAAGGTGCTTGCAGTTACCGCCTGTCCTACAGGTATAGCACATACCTATATGGCGGCAGAGGCACTCGAAAAGGCAGGCAAGAAGCTTGGTATTTCTATCAAGGTCGAAACAAACGGCTCAGGCGGAGCAAAGAACGTTCTTACCGATAAGGAAATAGCAGAGTGCGACGGTATCATCGTAGCAGCTGACAAGTCGGTAGAGATGGCTCGCTTTAACGGTAAAAAGGTGCTTTCGACAAAGGTTTCCGACGGTATAAAGATTCCTGAGGAGCTTATCGGAAGAATAGAAAAGGGCGATGCTCCTGTTTATCATCACGAGGGCGGAGCGGCAAGCTCATCTTTATCTTCGGCAAACGAGAGCTTCGGCAGAAAGATATACAAGCATCTGATGAACGGTGTATCAAATATGCTCCCGTTCACCGTTGCAGGCGGTATCTTCATAGCACTTGCATTCCTTATAGATACGCTGATGGGCGTACAGCCGGGCGATAATTTCGGTACTGTAACTCCCGTAGCGGCATTCTTCAAGACAATAGGCGGTTACGCCTTCAACTTTATGATACCCGTACTTGCAGGCTATATCGGTAAGAGTATAGCAGACAGACCCGGCTTCCTTGTAGGACTTGTCGGCGGTTATCTTGCAACTACAGGCTCGACCTTCGTCAAGATAGGCGGAGATGTTCCCTCAGGCTTCCTCGGCGCACTCTTTGCAGGCTTTGTCGGCGGATTTATTATGCTCGGACTTGAAAAGCTCTGCGACAAGATGCCCAGAGCCCTTAACGGTATCAAGCCCGTTCTCATTTATCCTCTTGCAGGTCTTGGCATCATAGCTGTAGTAATGTGTGCGATAAATCCCTTTATGGGCATCATCAACACTGCGATAGCCGATTTCCTGAACCACATGGGCGCAGAGAGCAAGATATTCCTCGGTGTTATACTCGGTGCTATGATGTCTATAGATATGGGCGGACCGTTCAATAAGGCGGCTTATGTATTCGGTACTGCGGCAATAGCAACAGGCGGCTACGATATAATGGCGGCAGTTATGATAGGCGGTATGGTTCCTCCTATTGCAATAGCACTTTCAACGACTTTCTTCAAGAGCAGATGGACAGAAGAAGAACGCAAGAACGGCCCTGTAAACTATATTATGGGACTTAGCTTCATCACAGAGGGCGCAATTCCTTATGCGGCGGCAGACCCGCTCAGAGTTATTCCGGCTTGTATGGTAGGCGCAGGCGTTGCAGGCGGTCTTTCAATGGCATTCAACTGCACGCTTATGGCACCGCACGGCGGCATCTTCGTATTCGCCGTTGTAGGCAACTGGCCTATGTATCTGGTATCCCTTGCAGTAGGCGCTGTAGTATCAATGTTACTGCTGGCACTGCTTAAAAAGAAGAAAACGGTAAAAGAACCCGAAACAAAAAACGTTAAGTAAATAAAAAGGAGCGTATCACAATGGTAACAAAGACAGTAACAGTAGTAAACGAGCAGGGACTTCACATGAGACCCGCAGGACAGCTTGCCGCAGAAATGAAGAAATTCCCCGGTTGCACGATAACTATCGCAAGCGGCGATAAGACGGCAAAGGCAACAGCCGTAATGCAGATAATGGCGGCAGGCTTCAAGAAAGGCTCAATCGTTGAGATTACCGCAGACGGCGATAACGAGCAGGCGGCACTTGACAAGGCTGTAGAGCTTTTCGAAAGCGGCTTCGGCGAATAAGAAAGACTATCGGCTTTTACCGCACTGTCAGGCGGTGCGGTAAAACCGTTATCCGATAAAAAAGGGGGAGCAATAATGAAGAAATATCTTGGCAAAGGCGTATACGGCGCAGTGGCAATAGGAAAAATATCCGTGTTCAAAAAGTGCGATGCGGCAGTAACACGCATACACGTTGAAGATACCGAAAAGGAAAAGCAGAGAGTAAAAGCGGCAAAGGAGCTTGCCGCAAAACAGCTTACCGAAATTCACGAAAAAGCACTCAGAGAGGTCGGAGAAACTCACGCACAGATATTCGAGATTCATCTGATGATGCTTGACGATGATGATTACAACGAGTCTATCGAAAACATAATAGATACCCAGTCGGTAAATGCCGAATATGCGGTAGCGCTTACATCAGATAACTTTGCAGGAATGTTCTCGTCTATGGACGATGCCTATATGCAGGCAAGAGCCGCAGATGTAAGAGATATTTCCAACCGCATTATCGCAAACCTGACAGGTGCAGATACCGACAGCACAACAGCCGATGAGAAGTCTATCGTCTGTGCGGACGACCTTGCACCGAGCGAAACCGTTTCGCTTGATAAGGACAAGGTGCTTGCATATGTTACCGCTCACGGCTCGTCAAATTCTCACACCGCTATCCTCGCAAGAAATATGAATATCCCTGCCGTTATCGGCGTGGGCGACAGCTTTTTAAGCGAGATTAACGAGGGCGATACAGCCATAGTAGACGGCTTTACGGGCGAGATTATAGTTTCTCCCGACGAGCAAACCTTAAAAGCCTATACCGAAAAGCAAAAGCGTGACGAGGAGCAGAAAAAGCTCCTGCAGGAACTTAAGGGCAAGGAGAATATAACCCTTGACGGTACTAAGATAAACGTATTTGCCAATATCAGCGGCATTGACAATATAGGCGCTGTACTGCTGAATGATGCCGGCGGAATAGGACTTTTCAGAAGCGAATTTCTGTACCTTGAAAATTCCGATTTCCCGACAGAAGAACAGCAGTTCCACGCTTATAAGCGTGTGCTTGAAAGTATGGCAGGAAAGAAAGTAATAATAAGAACGCTTGACATAGGCGCAGATAAGCAGGTGGACTATTTCGGACTGAAAAAGGAAGAAAACCCCGCACTCGGACTTCGTGCCATCCGCATATGCCTTACCCGTCCGGAGATATTCAGAACACAGCTCAGAGCCTTGTTCAGAGCGTCCGTTTACGGCAATCTCGGCATAATGTTCCCTATGATAACATCGGTGCGTGAGGTAGAACGCATAAAGACAATCTGCGAGGAAGTAAAAGCGGAGCTTAAGTCTGAGGGCATCGAGTATTCCGACAAGACCGAGATAGGTATTATGATAGAAACTCCTGCGGCGGCGATAATCAGCGACCGCTTAGCTCCTATGGTAGACTTCTTCAGCGTAGGCACAAACGACCTTACACAGTATACGCTTGCGTGTGACAGACAAAACCCCGATGCGGAGGAATTTGTCGATACTCACCACGAGGCTATTCTCCGCCTTATCGAAATGAGCGCACAAAACGCCCATAAGAACGGTGCGTGGATAGGAATATGCGGCGAGCTTGCGGCAGATACCACCCTTACAGAAACATTCTTACGCATGGGCATTGACGAGCTTTCGGTTTCCCCGACATTCGTCCTTAAGGTCCGTGACGCAGTAAGAAAAACCGATCTGTCAAAATAACAGCTTACATCGAAATTCCTATATAAAAATTACAGCAGTACCTCCTCCGTGTGTACTGCTGTAATTTTTTATTCTCCGCTTTGCAGGCACAGCAATAAGCCGCCGCTTTTTATCAATAAGCATAATATTACGGGAAATACCTTAAAATTTCGGTTGACATTGCATAAAAAATATGGTAAAATTAGTTTGAGATATAGTCTACAGCTTTATGGGGAGGTCAGACTAATGCGAAAATTGATGCAATTGAGAAATAAAAAAGGCTTCACGCTGGTCGAGCTTATCGTTGTTCTTGCAATGATAGGAGTGCTTACAGCTATTATATTACCGCTTTCGCTGAATGCAGGCAAACCGCAGGCGGCAGTTGCTAAGGCAAAGAGCTTTTATTTCGGCTCTCAGCGGATATTGATACAATACAGAGCTGACGCTCCCGAAAAGGAAAGCGGATTTTTATCTTACGAAAAAGGCGGAATGTCATATACCATAGGTTCGGGCGACTATCTGTACATCTGTGCAAAAGCCGAGAAGAACAACGGCTTCACCGAGCTTAGGCTGACAAAGCTTGATGCGCCGGCAGACGGCAGTGCGGCGGACACCGCACAGGGATATATTATGTTCCAGTCTGCGGCATCTATGATAGAAACAAGCACTGACCACGAGCTGCTTGACAGATTCAACACATTCTCAATGGACGAGGATGAAGGGTATTATTTTGCGCTGGTTGACGATCAGTGCCGTGTTGTTATGACGTACTGGAGTGAAACGGATATTGAGGACTTCAGCAAGTCTACCGATACTGCCGCCGCATATACAAAATCGGCCATAGAACCGACGGACAATTATTATGTGGACGGTTATCTTTTAGGCGCTTACCCTGAAAGATACTCCATGTTGGGTTATACGATGTTCAGTGAAGTTGATCTGCCGGCAGATCCGGCTACATCGACTACAGCTTCCGCTACACCTGCTCCCGCAGGTCCGTGATTTTAAGAATAGGCAATATTGCACCCACTGTTTCAGTGGGTGCTTTTGTTATAATTATGCAATCGCCGACTTCCCCTATGCATCCGTAATTATGCACAATTTCCTGCTGTAAATCGTCGAAAATAATCGTTAAAAACAGTAACGGTTAGCAAGTTACAACTTATTGACAAATTAAAAGTATGGTGCTATACTAAATAAAAACAAAAGTAAAGTCTGTGTAAGAAGATTTGAAGGCAGATTAAAGAGCCTGCGGAATAGCATTGCGGAACATATCCGCTGTGATTCCGTTTTTATTATGTAAAGACAGTTAGCCAAGACTCACCGATTAGTGTTTTAGCTTAACCGCCCGAACAAATCACACAGACGGTCTCTGTAAAGAGCGATGATATAAGGAGGTCCAATTATGAACTGGGTAAAATTAGGTATTTTTGCAGGCGGCGTAGCGTTCGGCTCTGTAGGATTGAAGCTTCTCGGCAGTAAAGACGCAAAGAAGGTATATGCACAGGTTACAGCGGCAACTCTTCGTGCTAAGGAATCGGTTATGAAAACCGTTACCAATGTTAAGGAAAATGCAGGCGATATTCTCGCCGACGCTAAGGATATCAACGAAAAGCGTGACGCTAAGAATGCTGTTATCGAAGACGAATGTGATTGTGACTGCGGTTGCGAAGCCGTTTCGGAAGAAGCGTAAGAATTGATAGAAAGCCGACGGTACGCTTAGTTTGCCGTCGGTTTTTTATATGGAGATGACCGAAAATGAAATGTAAAATACTTCACGAGTCCAAAGGCAGATTGCGTGTGCATCTTTTCTGCGGAAAAATGTCGCTCGACAATGCCGATGTACTTGAATATTACCTCCGTGCCGTAAACGGCGTTACCGATGTTTCGGTATATGACCGTACCTGCGATGCGGTTATAGTATTCACTGACAGGAAAGCGGTGCTTAAAGCGCTTGCCGCCTTTGCTTTTGAAAAGGCTCAGAAAATGTGCTTGGTTCCCGACCATACATCGAGAAAACTCAACCGTGAGTTTGAGGATAAGCTTGTAATGACGGTAGTTGCCCGTTTCATTTCAAAAACATTTATCCCTGCTCCGATAAGGGCGTTCATCGCTGTAATAAGGTCGTGGAAATATATAAAGCACGGACTTAAAGCGCTTCTCAGCGGCAAACTGTCCGTAGCCGTACTTGATGCCACTGCGGTGACCGTATCGCTCTTAAGAGGCGACTTCAAGACCGCAGCATCTGTAATGTTCATGCTTAATATCGGCGAGATACTTGAGGACTGGACGCATAAGAAGTCGGTGGCTGATCTTGCAGGCGCAATGTCGCTGAACGTTGAAAACGTATGGGTAAAAACAGGCGACACCGAAACGCTCATATCTATAAATGATGTGCATGAGGGCGATCTGATAGTAGTCCGCACGGGTAATATGATACCGCTTGACGGTAAGGTCGCAGGCGGAGAAGCTACGGTAAATCAGGCGTCTATCACAGGCGAATCCCTCCCTGTCAGAAAGAGCGAGGGAAGCTATGTCTATGCAGGTACTGTAGTAGAAGAAGGCGAATGTGTCGTATGCGTTGATAAAGCTCTCGGCGGCGGAAGATATGACCGCATAGTAAAGATGATAGAGCAGTCCGAAAAACTCAAATCTTCTTCTGAGGATAAAGCGTCAAGGCTTGCAGACAGACTTGTTCCATATACGCTCGGCGGAACGATACTTACTTATCTTCTGACCCGTAACGTAACCAAGATGCTGGCTGTGCTTATGGTTGACTTCTCGTGTGCACTGAAGCTCTCAATGCCTATAGCCGTACTTTCAGCAATGCGTGAGTGCAGTAATTATAAGATAAGCGTAAAGGGCGGTAAGTTCCTTGAAGCTGTATCCGAGGCGGATACTATCGTGTTCGATAAGACAGGAACGCTTACCTATGCCGCACCTACAGTTGAAAAGGTAATTCCTTTCGGCAACAGAGATGCTGACGATATGTTGCGTCTTGCGGCTTGTCTTGAAGAGCATTATCCTCACTCAATGGCAAATGCCGTAGTAGCCGCCGCAAAGGAAAAAGGGCTCAGCCACGAAGAATATCATTCAAGCGTGGAGTATGTCGTAGCACACGGCATATCCAGTACGGTGGAAAATGAGAAGGTTATCATAGGCAGCGCTCACTTTGTATTTGAAGACGAGGGCTGTGTAGTACCCGAGGGTGACGAGGAGCTTTTCAATTCGCTGTCGGGCGAATATTCGCACCTGTATCTTGCCGTATCCGGTGTGCTTGCCGCAGTGATCTGCATATCCGACCCGTTGAGAACCGAAGCGGCAGACGCTGTAAAGGCACTGCATGACTGCGGTATAAGCAAGATAGTTATGATGACGGGCGATAACGAGCAGACCGCAAAGGCTGTAGCCGCCAAGGTCGGCGTTGACGAATTCCACGCAGGTGTTCTCCCCGAGGATAAGGCTAATTTCATAAAGCGTGAACACGAAAAGGGCAGAAAGGTAATAATGATAGGCGACGGAGTAAACGATTCTCCGGCACTGTCCGAAGCCGATGCAGGTATTGCCATAAATACCGGAGCCGCCATAGCAAAGGAGATTGCCGACATCACGGTATCGTCCGAAGACCTTTATATGCTGGTAACCCTCAGAAAAATAAGCTCCGCACTTATGAAGAGGATTCACCACAATTACCGCTTTATCGTATCGTTCAATCTTATGCTGATACTTCTCGGCGTAGGCGGAATAATCCAACCGACGACCTCGGCGCTGTTCCACAATGCCTCAACCCTTGCAATCAGCCTTAAGAGTATGACAAATCTGCTTGATGAAGAAGAAAAGTAATTATCGGGATTATAAACTCTTTCTATAAACGGTCTGCCTCCGCTGTTCAGATAGAACAGCGGAGGCAGTAGTTTGTAGAAAAACCTATATAATTTTTGAAAATGGGTATTTAGCGTTGCTTGCTCTGTTGGTTTTGCATCCTTGCATAA
>ENA-OYWF01000386-OYWF01000386.1-human-gut-metagenome-genome-assembly--contig:-NODE-386-length-9848-cov-5.283264_pt1 | contig 9848 bp, 6 predicted proteins | sample MGYA00244809_ERZ653394 | MGnify/ENA primary metagenome ERZ653394 (study PRJEB26926, sample SAMN06165151) | human gut metagenome | biome: ENVO:00009003; feature: ENVO:2100002; material: ENVO:00002003...
GCCTGGCCTGCTCCTCCGACCTCTCCAAGAAAGGCTACGATGTCACGATCTTCGAAGCCCTCCACAAGGCCGGCGGTGTGTTGGAATATGGCATCCCTGAGTTCAGGCTTCCCAAGGACACCGTCCTCAAGCGCGAGATCGACGCTGTCAAGGCGCTCGGAGTCAAAATAGAGACCGATGTGATTGTCGGAAGGACGGTCACCATCGACCAGCTGATGGACAAGGAAGGCTTCAAGGCTGTGTTTGTCGGCACGGGAGCCGGTCTGCCGAAATTCATGGGCATTCCGGGCGAGAATCTCAACGGGGTTTTCTCCGCCAATGAGTTCCTGACGAGAAACAACCTTATGAAGGCTTTCCGCGAGGACTACCTGACCCCGATCCACGCTGGCAGAAAATGCTGCGTTGTCGGCGGAGGTAACGTGGCTATGGATGCCGCAAGGACAGCCTTGAGGTTAGGCGCCGACACGACGATTGTCTATCGTCGTACCGAGAACGAGCTTCCTGCAAGAAAGGAGGAGGTTCATCACGCCAAGGAAGAGGGCATTGACTTCCAGATGCTTACCAACCCGGTTGAGATTCTCGGTGACGAGAAGGGCTGGGTAAGGGCGATCAAGTGCATCAGGATGGAGCTCGGTGAGCCTGACGCAAGCGGCCGCCGTTCCCCTGTCCCGATTCCGGGATCCGAGTTCGAGATCCCGACCGAGACTGTGATCATGGCTCTTGGAACTGCTCCGAATCCGTTGATCGTCAACACGACGAAGGGACTTCAGGCCACACGTCGTGGCGGGCTTGAGGCTGATGCCGAAGGCCGCACGACCAGAGAGGGCATATTCGCCGGCGGTGATGCCGTCACCGGTGCCGCGACAGTGATCCTCGCGATGGGTGCGGGGCGCAAGGCAGCGGCGGCGATTGATGAATATCTCAGTTCCAAGTAACTGAGATATACTTCACCCCCCAGTCCCTACGGGACAGCCCCGGTGGGGCACGGGGAAAGGATTCCCCGAATCCCCTTCGGTCGCTACGCTCCAAATACCCATATTCTAAGTAATTATATTCCAGACAACTATATTCTTAGAAATTAGGAATTGGGACCAACTGCAATAATCCCCTTCGGGTGATCCTCCCCGCGAAAGCGGGTTCCCTCCATCTTCGGGAGCCAAAGTCACCCAAAGGGGATTATTATCAGTTAAACTTACATATTCATTAATTATCCGCAGCCAATATATTGACGGCCACCATCTCACAATTTCACATATTCAGAAATAATTGCTAAATTCGCACTTGGATTGTCTGAAAGACTTTATGTTGAGGAAATTGTCCATAGTGCCGATCTTTCTGGCGATGATGATGATGACGCTGGCGACTGTGCTGCCGCATCATCACCATCAGACAATGATCTGCATTGTGGAGGAAGTCTGCGGGATGGACGGGTGCTGCGATGACGAGCACACGCACCATTCGGACACCAACCACAACCAGGACGAAAGCCACTGCGTGGCGCACAAGCAGTACTGCCCGTCGGAAAGGCTGTACATTGACAATCAAGATTTTGGCATTGACGCCGGCGACATGTTCCCGATCCTTGCCATTCTCTCCAACCTACTGACCATCACCTCCGAAAGCACCGCTTATGAATATGCTTCCGGGGATCTCATACCTTCTATCGCACCGCCATTGGTCTCTTCAATGGCTCCCAACGCCCCGCCCGTCGCTGCGTAACATTCAGTCCACCATCTTGGTTCCGCATCAAGTGCGATAAGCGCAAATTACTGAATGTTAACCGGTTGCAAATCCCTGCCCGGCTAAATCGGAGGGCAGGACTTACGAATATTCTGATTATCAACACAGTACGGGAAACAGCCATTTTTACGGAATGACCATCCGTGCGATGTGATAAGCGTCAAACGGAGGCAATAATGCTAATTAACAGGTCGGGACGCGTACAATGAATAGAGAGAGGCGGAATCAGCCTATTCAATAATTTTAGGATATTTATAACTCAAATATTCACTTAAAAACATATATTCACTTAAAATGAAGAAAACGATAATAACGTTGATGGCATTCTGCGCTATTTTGGCAGGGTGCGGTAACCATTCAAATCACGGGGATCACAATCACGATCACGAGGCTGAGGCTCACGAGGAGCACGAGCACGGGCATAACCATAGTGGCGAGGCCTGCAAGGGGCATAACCACGAACACGAACACAGCCACGGTGAGGCTGACGGGCACGATGGCGAGATCGAGGTGAGCCTTGAGCGCCAGAAAACATTCGGAATCACGACCGACACTGTAGCCGTGGGTGATTTCAATGAGGTGATCCACACAAGCGGACAGATTCTATCCGCTATGGGAGACGAGATGACCGTAGTGGCGAAAAGTTCCGGAGTCGTCAGCTTCGGGAAACTGGCAGAGGGCTCGGCCGTAGGTAAAGGCTCGCTGATCGCGACAATCTCATCCAAGGAACTCGGTGGCGGAGACCAGCTTGCTAAGGTAAAAGCCACATACGAGGCAGCGAAGAAAGAATATGAACGAGACATTCAACTGAGCAAGGACAACATTGTCAGCGAAAGCCATTTGGATCAAAGCAAACTGGCATACGAACAGGCCAAGGCAGAGTACGATGCGCTGGCTTCCGGCACATCCAAGGATGGTAACGTCAGCGTCACTTCCCCGCTTGGCGGATTCATCAAGAAACTCAACGTCAACCAGGGTGACTATGTCGAGACCGGAACCCCGATCGCGGTTGTCAGCCAGAACAGAAGGTTGAGGCTCCGCGCCGATGTCTCCGAGAAATACTACGGACTCATCAGCGGAATCAAGGACGCCAACTTCTCAACATCCTACAGCGACGAGACCTACAATATGAAGGCTTTGAACGGCCGGTTGGTCGGCTACGGAAAGGCCTCTGACGGAGACTATTATATTCCTGTGACATTCGAGTTCGACAACAAGGGAGACCTTATTGCGGGATCCTATGTGAATGTCTATCTGAAATCATCCTCGTCCTCAAGGGCCATAAGCGTTCCGGTCGGAGCGGTGGTCGAGGATCAGGGAGTTTACTACGTTTTCGTGCAGAATGACGAGACCGGCTTCCTCAAACGCGAGGTCAAACTCGGACAGTCTGACGGGCAGAGAGTCCTGATAAAGAGCGGATTGAACGAAGGCGATGTTGTTGTGGCCACAGGTGCCATCCAGGTGAAACTCGCTTCCGTAACAGCCGTTCCGGCAGGTCACACACACAGTCATTAGGCCTATGGAACAGCTCAAACACGAAAACGGACTGTTGAACGGAATCATCCGGTTCTCACTCAACAACCGAATGGTGATCCTTGTGATCGCCGCACTCTGCCTCGTAGCGGGGATATATTCAACAATGCACACTGAAGTCGATGTGTTCCCGGATCTGAACGCGCCGACTGTGGTCGTGATGACGGAAGCAGAAGGGATGGCTCCGGAAGAGGTCGAAAGACTCGTCACTTTCCCTATCGAGACCGCCGTCAACGGTGCGACAAACGTGCGCCGCGTACGCTCGTCATCCGCAACCGGATTCTCTATCGTCAACATCGAATTCGACTGGGGAACAGACATTTACAAAGCCCGCCAGATCGTCTCCGAGAAAATAGCGATGGTCGGTGCTGACCTTCCAGAGAATGTCGGCAACCCGACTCTCGGACCTCAGGCCTCAATCCTCGGCGAGCTGATGATCATCGGCCTGACCGCCGACACGACCTCTATGCAGGACCTTCGCACGATCGCCGACTGGACGATCAGGCCAAGACTCCTCTCGACCGGCGGCGTTGCCCAAGTCGCGGTGATGGGCGGAGACATCAAGGAATATCAGATCCTGATGGACCCAGGCAAGATGCGCCGTCACGGAGTCTCGATGGACGAGGTCATCTACGCCGTCAAAGGAATGAACCAGAACGCCTCCGGCGGCACTCTCTATGAATATGGCAATGAATATATCGTCCGTGGCCTCCTGTCCACCAACGACATAGATGAACTGAAAAAGGCTGTGGTGAAGACCTCGGAAAACGGTTTGCCGATCACATTGGACGCAATCGCTGACGTGCGTATCGGCCCCAAGACTCCGGTTCTCGGCGTGGCCTCCAACGACGGCAAGCCTGCCGTGCTGCTGACCGTGACCAAACAGCCGAACACCAACACTTTGGCTCTCACCGGAAGGCTTGACAACGCACTTGACGAGCTCAAGGCGAACCTCCCGGCTGACGTTAAGATCAACTCACAGATTTTCCGCCAGTCCAGGTTCATCGACAGTTCGATCGACAACGTGAAGAAGTCCTTGATCGAGGGTGCGATATTCGTGATAATCGTGCTGTTCATATTCCTGATGAACTGGCGCACCACCATCATCTCCCTCATCTCAATCCCGCTTTCCATCGTCTTCTCTTTGCTGGCGATCCGTTGGATGGGACTGACGATCAACACGATGAGCCTCGGCGGAATCGCCATCGCCATAGGTTCGCTTGTGGACGACTCGATTGTGGACGTTGAGAATGTGTTCAAGCGATTGCGGCAGAACCGAGAAAAACCTGAAAATGAGCGGGAGAGCGTAATCAAAGTTGTTTACGAGGCCTCGAAAGAGGTCCGTATGCCGATGCTTAACTCAACGCTCATCATCATCGCGAGCTTCCTGCCTCTCTTCTTCCTCTCCGGAATGGAAGGAAGGATGCTCAAGCCGCTGGGAATCACGTTCATCATCTCCCTGATGGCATCCACGCTTGTGGCACTGACTGTCACACCTGTCCTTAGCTCATTCCTTCTCGGCTCACAGAACAGCGACAAGACCGGCAAGGAACCGACTCTGGTACGCTGGCTCAAGAAGTACTATGAAAAGGCCCTCAACTGGTCTGTAGGACACAAAAAGAGTTTACTCTTCGGCGTCGGAGCGCTGCTTGCGGCTGCTGTGGTGATGTTCTTCACCCTCGGCGGAAGCTTCCTCCCGGCCTTCAACGAAGGCTCGTTCACAATCTCCATCAGCACTGTTCCTGGAATATCCTTGGAGGAGTCCGACCGTATGGGCCGCACGGCGGAGGAGCTCCTGCTCAGCATCCCGGAGATCAAGACCGTGGGTCGTAAGACAGGCCGGGCGGAACTCGACGAACACGCATTCGGAGTGAACAGCTCTGAGTTTGAATGCCCGTTCGAGCTTGGTAAGAAAACCAGAAAGCAGTTGACCGAAGAGGTACGTCAGAAATTAGCCGTGCTTCCTGGAGTGAACATTGAGATCGGAGGTCCTATCTCTCACAGAATCGATGCGATGCTCTCCGGAACAAAGGCCAACATCGCCATAAAGTTGTTCGGCTCGGATCTCAACAAGATGTACGAGATCGGCCAGAAGATCAAGACATCAATCTCTGGTGTGGAAGGCATCGCTGACATCAATGTGGAGCAGCAGGTCGAAAGGCCGGAGCTGAACATCACCCCGAAGCGCGAGATGCTTGCCCGCTACGGAATATCCCTGCCGGAGTTCGCGGATGTTGTCAAAGTGATGATGGAAGGCGAGGTTGTCTCCACGGTCTATGAGGGCAACCGCTCGTTCGACCTCACGTTGAAAGTCAATGATGACGCACGCTCAAGCATCGAGAGGATTTCCGATCTGACCATAGACACCGGTGACGGCAAGAAGGTTCCACTGTCCTATGTGGCCGACATCAAGTCATCAGCCGGACCGAACACTATCAACCGCGAGAACGTCAGCCGTAAGCTGGTCGTTTCCTGCAACGCCACCGGTGGAGAACTCGCCAAGGCCGTCGGAGCCATCCGAGAGAAGATAGCCGAGAACATCGAACTCCCTGAAGGTTACCATATTGAATACGGTGGACAGTTCGAGAGCGAGGAAAGGGCATCCAAGACCATAGCCCTCGTGAGCATATTCAGTATATTCATCATCTTTATGCTTCTGTACGGCGAGTTCAAGAACATCTCGCAGTCGCTCGTCGTGCTGCTGAATCTGCCGCTGGCGCTCATCGGAGGCGTGTTCGCCATATTCTTCACCGACGGAATCCTGAGCATTCCGGCCATCATCGGATTCATCTCGCTGTTCGGCATCGCGACCCGCAACGGTATGCTCCTGATCGACCGCTACAACGTGCTCGCATCGGAGGGGCATTCGCGCGAGGAGGCTGTGATGATCGGCTCGCTGGACAGGCTGAACCCGATTCTTATGACCGCCATCACTTCCGCGCTGGCACTGCTTCCGCTCGCGCTTGGCGGCGACCTGCCCGGCAATGAGATCCAGTCCCCTATGGCTAAGGTGATCCTCGGCGGACTATTCTCCTCCACCCTGCTGAACGGGTTCGTCGTGCCGGTGATCTATCTCATCAACTCCAAGTCCAAGAAACATGGCTGATGAAAAATCATCGTCACACACTCAATTGGTCGCTGAACCCGTCGAGGCGAGCCAACCGAAACAACAAGAATTATAGTAATATTTTAATATGAAACACCGTAATATTAACAAGTTATTATTAACTATTTATATCTGTGCAGGAAGCACCTTTGCGGTCTATGCACAGACCTCCACAGAAGCCGTCCTCCGGCAAATAGAGACAAACAATCCGCAGTTGAAAGCCGCAGCCGCTGAAGTGGAAGCCGAGAAACTGGCCAACCGTGCAGACGCATTGCTGGAGAACCCGGAGTTCGAGTTCAACTACCTGTGGGGAGCCGACGGCATCGGCAACAGACGTGACTTCCGCGTTACCCAAGCGTTCGATGCAGCCACTCTGACCGGTATGAAATCCAGACAAGTAGCCGGACAGAACGAACTTGCCACACTGCAATACAAAGCCGAGAGGCTTAACGTGCTACTCGAAGCCAAGCAAGCCTGCATCGATCTCATCTACTACAACGCCCTTAAAGCCGAACTGGACACTCATCTGGCACAGGCACAGACTCTCGTGTCGTCTTTTGAGAAAAGGCTGAAAGCCGGTGGAGCCAATGTCCTCGACCTCAACAAGGCCAAGGTGCATCTGACAAGCGTACGTGGCCAGATCTCACAAGTAGAAGTTGAGCGTCAGACCCTGGTGGCGAAACTGAAGAGCCTCAACGGTGGGAACGACATCGCTCTTGAAGATTCCGCCTACGGCCTTTCAGACAACTTGCCATCCGATTTCGATTCGTGGTACGAGTCGGCGTCGCAGAAAAATCCAGTCCTGCAATATGTCCGTCAGGAGGTTACTGTAGGCAAAAAACAGTTGTCCATCGACAAGGCTGCCTGGGTACCTGAACTGACCGTCGGCTATATGAGCGAGCTCACGACATCAGACAAGTTTCGAGGCGTGACAGTGGGTGTGAATATTCCTCTGTGGAGCAACGCCAACAAAGTGAAGCAGTCCCGCGCGAAGATCGCCGCCGCAGAATCCCGCAAGGCTGCCGCAGAGCAGCAGTTCTATTTCGACCTTCTGGTCCAGTACAACCGCGCCGCCAGCCTCAAGGAGAACTCCGAACTGATGCGCGCCTCCCTAAGCGAGACCGACAGCCGTGACTACCTGCTGACAGCCCAGTCCCGAGGCGAGATCTCGATGATTGAATATCTCGTCGAGACCGACCAGTACTATGAAGCCCTGGAGCAGACCCTCGCCGCCGAGCGAGACTACCATCAGGCACTCGCCCAGCTGAACGCTGTGGAGCTTTAGCCTGTTTTAGCCGATGCACAGCCACGAACTTGGCACATTGACATCTGACGTTGCGCGGCTGCTCGAATTCTTCTCGTGGCACCTAACCAACTAATAATGAGCATCAAAAGGTATCTCGTGGTCCAATTTTATGAACCACGAGATATTTCATTATATTGACAATCAAGGCATTATCTGCCACGCCAACGAAGCAAGTGTTGCCGTGGCACTCAACCGATTGAATATCAAGCACAATGACTGTCTCGTGGTTCAATTTCATGTACCACGAGACAGTTCTCTTACTTGATAATCAACAGATTATCCGCCAAGACATAAATTACATTTTGAAGTCTGAGTTGAATTGTCTAAATTGCAAGCGATTAAATTGACCAGTGACTGAATATGAGTCGCCGTGAACCAGCCTCAGATGATCGCTTATGATGAGGCTCTTTTAAACACTTACTAAACTAATAACTATGGTAGGGTCGAGGTGCGGGAGCCATCAGGGAAACACTGTGGCACACATATTCCAAAGGGCACGGAATGGATTCGTTGTGTTCTACAACGTCAAAGATTCACTGTTTTTCATCACATCATTTTGTATTATCGCCCGACGGCATGGTGTCAAGGTGTTGGCACTATGCCTGATGTACAATCATGTTCACATTCTGCTGGACACAGATGACAAAGAATCTATAAGACTGTTCATCAAGGAACTGATGTCGTACTTCTGCAAATCATACAACCGCAGGTATGGGCTTTCCGGAGTGCTGTTCGATAGCTACGGTGTGTCGCTGAAGAAAGGAGACAAAGCCATTAGGACAGCTTTGGCTTACGTCAACAACAACCCGGTCGAAGATCACATCTGCGGGAAAGCCGAGGAGTGGCGATGGAACTTTCTGGCATATTCGGACTCTGACCACCCATATTCAGAGAAGGTCAATTTAGGCATTGCATCAAGAAGGCTGAGGAGAGCGGTGGCCAAAGTGAAGTACCTGCATGCGACCGAAAGACCTTTGACATACGAAGTGCTTGACAACCTCTTCGACTCGCTTGCCATAAAAGAAAAACAGCAACTGGTGGACCTGATAATCAATGAATATGCAATCGTTGATTTCCGCCAGGCCATCAGTTTTTATGGCGATTACGACAAGATGCTTATAGCATTCGCCAGCAACACTGGAAGTGAATACGAGATCAGCGAGCCTTTTGACCCGCATTCCGGTCAGGCATACCGGAAAATGGCGGACTATCTGGCCAGGGACAACAGGTTCAAATCAATCGGCGAGGTGATCATTCTCCCATTAGGAAAGTTAGTGGAATATTTAGACGAACTTGTCAGCCAATGTGGCGTCAGGCAATGCCACGCGATGAAGTTCCTGCACATTATCCAGAATCGCCTTGGCACCTAAATACTTGATAATGTGCAAAATAAACTTTCTCGTGGTTATCATTTAGGAACCACGAGAAAGCCTTTTTAATTAATAATCAATACATTATCTGCCAAGCCCTCCGAAAAAGCTCGTTTGGACTGTGATGTCTCAGCTTGAAATAATAATCCAAATCTGCGATCTTGGCTAGATGAAAGGCTGTGCGCTCCAGCGAAGCTACTCTGCGGCGGCGATGCACTCGATCTCGACGAGGGCTCCTTTTGGGAGGGTCTTGACGGCGAAGGCGCAGCGGGCCGGGAACGGGGCTTTGAAGAACTCGGAATAGATTCCGTTCATCGCGGCGAAATCATTCATGTCGGCAAGGAATACGGTGGTTTTCAACACCTTGTTGAGATCGGAGCCAGCCTGTTCAAGGATAGACTTGAGATTGGTCAGGGACTGACGGGTCTGGGCCTCCACTCCCCCTTCCGGGAACGCACCGGTCGCTGGGTCAATCGGGAGCTGGCCGGAAACGAAGATGAAACCGTTATGCTCGATGGCCTGGCTGTACGGGCCGATGGCCGCTGGGGCTTTTTCTGTGCTTATCTGTCTCATAAAATCAAATTTTTGTCAAATTTAGGAAATTGAAAAGTAATTTGCCAAAAAACTACAGACAGAGTCAAAAGGGCTTCCAAGAAACTTCGCAAACATAGTAGTAAGCGTTAATAAATAAGATGCAGCTTTGAATAGTTTGAAATGTTCTTTGAGGTGAAATAATCTGGTTCTTCCGCAATTTAGTTGAAGCACAGGTCGCTGAAGACCATTTTTCGTTTGA
>ENA-OYWF01000392-OYWF01000392.1-human-gut-metagenome-genome-assembly--contig:-NODE-392-length-9758-cov-3.602803_pt1 | contig 9758 bp, 10 predicted proteins | sample MGYA00244809_ERZ653394 | MGnify/ENA primary metagenome ERZ653394 (study PRJEB26926, sample SAMN06165151) | human gut metagenome | biome: ENVO:00009003; feature: ENVO:2100002; material: ENVO:00002003...
GGATATACAAGCTTGTTGACGAGGTGCTGGGTGAAGCGATCTACTATAACGGCGAGATGATACAGTGTTCATTCTTTGCGTCCTCGTGCGGATATACCAACAGCGCCGAAAATGTATGGGGCGTTGATTATCCTTATCTCAGAAGCGTTGATTGTCCGCTTGACAAGACGACCGATCCTAACTGGGGCAGTACCGACAGCTATTCTTCGGATTATATAAAGAACGCTGTGCAGAATACACTCGGAATAGCGCTCACAGGCGACCCGTCAAAATGGTTCAAGATAAATTCAAGACTTGATAACAGGGAACACGGCTGGGTAACGTCAATTTCTGTCGGCGGTATGACAAAGGCAAACGGCAAGACAATAGACGGCAGAACGATAAGAGAAAAGGTACTCGGTTATTCGCTGAAAAGTGCGGCTTTTGATCTGAAATACGACAAAAGTAGCGACAAGTTCATCTTTACGACCTACGGTCACGGTCACGGCGTGGGAATGTCGCAGTACGGTGCAAAGGCTCTTGCCGAAAACGGCTACACATATAAGCAGATCTTACAGCATTACTTCACCGGCGTGGAGATACATTAAGAATATTGCGAAAGGACATCGGGAGGTGTCCTTTTTATATAATTGACAGTGACGATATATCGTGATATAATACTGATATGTTAAATTTTACGGAGGTGGCAATATGAATACCAACACACGCAAAACCAACATCTTTATCACGATCGGAGCAATAACATTACTTGTTCACGCAATCGGATTTCTACTTCCGTGGTGCAATATGAACGGAGTTAAAGTTCAAGAGGGACTTGCATTTATCGCAGGCGGAAGCTGGGTCGCAATTGCACTTTGTTTGGGTTTCGAACTGTATTTTGCATTTGTCAGATGGCAAAGCAGAAAGCTTGTGGCAGTATGTAGGATTCTGTCGGTTGTAGCATCGGTAGCGGCACTTGTAATTGAGCTTATTATAATATCGAGTATAAAAATCAACATAGCAAGCTTCGGAGTCGGCATTTACCTTTGCATTATTACACTTGCGGTAAATATAATATGCTGCACGGCTGTATGCGTGCTGTCGATAAAAGACGGCACGGTACAAAAAGCGTGACGATAATAAAAGGACATCGGGAGGTGTCCTTTTATTGCTTTATGATGCGGTTTCGCCATTGACAAAAACGCTGTATAGTGTTAAAATAAAACGATAGGATTTTTTATCCGTTATTATAAATAATCTGAGTGTAAAGAAAAAGGAATGAAAGAAATGAGAAATCTGACGGGTGCAGATATAATCTGCGAATGTCTGATAGAGCAGGGCGTTGACACCGTTTTCGGCTATCCCGGCGGCGCAGTTCTGAACATCTACGACAGCTTATACAATTATAGCGACAAAATACATCACGTTCTGACGGCACACGAGCAGGGCGCAAGCCATGCGGCTGACGGCTACGCACGTTCGACAGGCAGGACTGGCGTTGTTATAGCAACATCGGGTCCGGGTGCGACAAACCTTGTAACAGGTATCGCAACGGCTTATATGGACAGTGTGCCCATGGTGGCTATTACGGGCAACGTTGCCTGTTCGCTTTTAGGACTTGACAGCTTCCAGGAAGTTGATATAACAGGCATCACAATGCCGATAACAAAGCATAACTTCATCGTAAAGGACGTAAACAAGCTGGCAGATACACTGCGTGAGGCTTTCTACATAGCAGGAAGCGGAAGAAAGGGTCCTGTCCTTGTCGATGTTCCCAAGGATATAACGGCGCAGAAGGCAGATTTTGCAAACAAGCCCTTAAAGCCGTATACGGTAAATGTTACTATGCACCAGGACGGCTGTATAGCAAAGGCGGCGGAGCTGATAAAGAACGCTGAACGTCCGTTCCTTTATACAGGCGGCGGTATCTACGGCGAGGACGGAGCAAAGACATTAAAGGCTTTTGCCGAGCTTATTGACGCTCCCGTATCATCTTCGCTTATGGGTCAGGGCAGCTTTGACGAAACCGACAGCAGATATATGGGTATGCTCGGTATGCACGGAACAAAGACAGCGGCAGAGGCAATAAAGAACTGCGACCTGTTCATCGGTATCGGCACAAGATTCTCAGACAGAGTAATAGGTAATCCGCAGACCTTCGCCCCCGATGCAAAGGTACTTCATATAGACATCGACCCTGCTGAAATAAACAAGAACATAAAGGTTTATCATCAGGTTATCGGCGACAGCACCGATGTTATGAAAAAGCTGATAAAGCTGATCCCTCAGCAGTCGCACAGCGGCTGGATGGGCAAAATAAAGACGTGGGAGAAGCAGTACGAGTGCAGGCAGAAAGGCACAGACGAACTTACTCTTACTCCTCAGCATCTTATAGAAACGCTTGACAAGCTGACAGACGGCGAGGCGCTTATCGCAACAGAGGTAGGTCAGTCGCAGATGTGGGCGGCTCAGTATTACGCATATAAGCACCCTCACCAGCTTATAACAAGCGGCGGTCTTGGCACTATGGGCTACGGACTTGGTGCGGCTATCGGTGCAAAGTGCGGAAACCCCGACAAGACGGTTGTAAACATTGCAGGCGACGGAAGCTTCCATATGAACTTAAACGAGCTTGTAACGCTGTCAAAGCACAATATACCTGTAGTTGAGCTTGTTATCAACAATAACGTTCTCGGTATGGTTCGCCAGTGGCAGAGATTGTTCTACGGCAAGAGATTTTCACAGACGACGCTTGACCGTCCTACAGATTATATGAAGCTCGGAGAAGCGTTTGGCATAAAGTCGTTTGTTATAGACAGCGAGGACAAGTGCGAGGAGATACTGCGTGAGGCTCTTGAGGTTTCAAAGACAGCCCCCGTGCTTATCGAGGCGAGAATCGACAAGGATATAAACGTTCTTCCTATGGTACCGGCAGGAAAATCCATAACTGAGCCTATCCTTGAGATAGAAATCGACGACTGAACGGAGGCAGAAAAATGACAGAGAGAAACGTAATTTCCGTCTGCGTAAACAACGGCATCGGCGTACTCGGCAGAGTAACGGGTCTGTTCAGCCGCAGAGGATATAATATAATAAGTCTTAACGTTGCGGAAACCGAAAACCTCGGCATTTCCCGTATGACAATAGTTGCAGACGGCGACGAGGGCGTGATGGAACAGCTGGTAAAACAGCTCCGCAAGCTCTATGACGTATCGGAGGTCAAGGTACTGCATAACGCTGTATGCCGTGAGCATATCATTATGAAGGTCGGCAACGGCCCTGCATCACGTCAGCCTGTGATAGAGATTGCAAATCTTTTCAGAGCGAAGGTCGTAAACGTAGCGGAGAGCAGACTTATGCTTGAACTTACGGGTGAACCTGAAAAGATAGATTCGTTCATAGGACTTCTCCAGCCCTACGGAGTAAAAGAGATCGTAAGAACGGGTATTTCGGCACTTGAACGTGATTAACGTAAACAAATCATAAGGCACAGCTTGTAACGAGCGGCAGAAGAAAGGCAGGACAAACACATGGGCATGACAATGAGTCAGAAGATACTGGCAAAGCACGCAGGACTTGAAAGCGTAAGAGAGGGACAGCTTATAAGAGCAAAGCTGGATATGGTACTCGGTAACGATATTACGAGCCCCGTTGCGATAAACGAGTTCAACAAGGCAGGCTTCGGCGGCATATTCAACAAGGATAAGATTTCTCTTGTAATGGATCACTTCACACCGAACAAGGACATTAAGGCGGCTACTCAGTGCAAGCAGTGCAGAGAGTTCGCAGGAAAGTATGATATTACAAATTATTACGATGTAGGCGAAATGGGCATCGAACACGCACTTCTCCCCGAAAAAGGTCTTATAGGCCCCGGTGAACTGTGCATAGGCGCAGACAGCCACACCTGTACATACGGCGCACTCGGCGCATTCTCAACGGGCGTAGGTTCGACAGATATGGCGGCTGGCATGGCAACAGGCGAGGCGTGGTTTAAGGTTCCCTCCGCTATAAAGTTCAATCTTACAGGAAAGCTTAACAAGTATGTAAGCGGTAAGGACGTTATTCTTCACATAATCGGTATGATAGGCGTTGACGGCGCACTTTATCAGTCTATGGAATTTACCGGCGAGGGCTTGAAGAGCCTTTCGATAGACGACAGACTTTGCATTGCCAATATGGCTATCGAAGCCGGTGCAAAGAACGGTATATTTGAAGTTGACGAGATAACAATGGCGTATATGAAAGAAAGAGCAGACCGTGACTTTGATATATTCAAGGCTGACGAGGACGCTGTATATTCAAGAGTTATCGACATTGACCTGTCAACCGTAAAGCAGACGGTTTCATTCCCTCATCTGCCCGAAAACACAAAGACAGTTGACGAGATTACAGAGGATATAAAGATCGATCAGGCAGTTATAGGCTCATGTACAAACGGCAGAATAAGCGACATGCGTATCGCCGCTGAGATCCTCAAGGGCAAGCACATTGCAAAGGGTGTAAGATGTATCGTAATCCCCGGCACTCAGAAGGTATATCTCCAGTGCATAAAGGAAGGCCTTGCAGAGATATTTGTAAATGCAGGCTGTGTGCTTTCTACTCCTACCTGCGGTCCGTGCCTTGGCGGCCATATGGGTATACTGGCAGCAGGAGAACGTGCTATTTCCACCACAAACAGAAACTTTGTAGGAAGAATGGGACACGTTGACAGCGAGGTTTATCTTGCAAGCCCGGCAGTTGCGGCGGCAAGTGCTATAGCAGGCAAGATAACAGGCATAAAGTAAGGTGAGAATATGGTAAAGCATATAATAATCTGGAACTTGAAGGACGAGCTTTCAGCCGAAGAAAAGAAGGAAAGATGCCGTCTTATAAAGCAGGGACTTGAAAGCCTTGCAGGCAAGATAGACGGACTTCTTGAGATAAAAGTCATAACCGATATTCTCGGTTCTTCCACGGGCGACCTTATGCTTGACAGCACATTCGAAAGCGCAGAAGCGTTAAAGGGCTATTCCACTCATCCCGAACACGTTAAGGTAGCCGACAGCACGGTAAGACCTTACACGGCAAGACGCAGCTGCGTAGATTTTGAAATATAAGAAAGGACAGACATATATGAAGGCACACGGTACAGTACACAAATACGGTGACAACGTTGATACCGACGTTATCATTCCTGCAAGATACCTTAATACAGCCGACCACAAGGAGCTTGCAAGTCACTGTATGGAGGACATAGACAAGGACTTTGTAAAGAATGTAAAGGACGGCGACATTATAGTCGCTAATATGAATTTCGGCTGCGGAAGCTCAAGAGAACACGCACCTATCGCAATCAAGGCAAGCGGAATTTCCTGCGTTATTGCAAGCACATTTGCAAGAATATTCTACCGCAACGCTATCAATATCGGACTTGCAATCTTAGAGTGCGACGAGGCTGCCAAGGATATTGAGAACGGCAACGAGGTCGAGGTTGACTTTGATACGGGAGTTATCACAAATGTGACGAAGGGCTGTACATACAAGGCTGAGCCTTTCCCCGAATTCATCAAGGATATAATCAACAAGGGCGGTCTGCTGAACTCCTTAAAGAAGTAAGACCGCAGAAAGCGTTATGCTATGAGGGTAGATATAAAAGCGTTATCGGACAGCGAACTGCAAGAGCAGGGTTTTAACAATACGTCGGGCGGAATGCACGGCTTCGGACTTTATACGGATGATGTGCTGTCTGCTGTCTGCATAACAACAGAAATACCCGACAGCCTGAACAAAGAGGTCAGACTGGAGAAGCTGTTTGTCTGCGAGGAAGAAAGGCATTACGGCGTTGCCAGAAAACTGCTGAACCACACGCTCAGAACGATGCGTGCCTGCGGATATAAGTATGCCGTAGCGACCCCCGACAGCGAGGACGCAGTACGATTTCTTGTCAGATTCGGCTTTGAAAAGGCGGAGGGAAAATCCGCTTTATACAAAATAGAGCTTTAAGCTCAGAGAAAGGATATTACCTATGGAAAAGAATATTGCCGTTATCAAGGGCGACGGAATAGGTCCTGAGATAGTTACCGAAAGTATGAAGGTGCTTGATAAGGTGGCAGAAAAGTTCGGTCACAAGTTCAACTACACACAGCTTCTTATGGGCGGATGCTCGATTGACGCAAACGGCGTACCGCTGACCGATGAAACAATAGCCGCCTGCAAAGCGTCAGACGCTGTGCTTATGGGCTCTATCGGCGGTGATACGACAACATCGCCGTGGTATAAGCTCCCTGCAAATCTGCGTCCCGAGGCAGGTCTGCTCGGTATAAGAAAAGCACTCGGACTGTTTGCAAATCTTCGTCCCTGCCTGCTTTATCCCGAGCTTGCAGGCGCTTGCCCCTTAAAGACAGAGATAAGCGCAAAGGGCTTTGATATGCTCATTATGCGTGAGCTTACGGGCGGTCTTTACTTCGGTGCAAGAAAGACCGAAGAAGTAAACGGCGTTATGACAGCTACTGACACGCTTACATACAGCGAGGACGAGATTCGCAGAATCGCAATCAAGGCATTTGATGTTGCAATGAAGAGAAGAAAGAAAGTAACAAGCGTTGACAAGGCTAACGTTCTTGATTCTTCAAGGCTGTGGAGAAAGGTCGTTACCGAAGTGGCGAAGGATTATCCTGAGGTTACTCTTGAACACATGCTCGTTGACAACAGCGCAATGCAGCTTGTAAAGGATCCTGCACAGTTTGACGTTATGGTAACGGAAAATATGTTTGGTGATATTCTGTCGGACGAGGCAAGCATGATTACAGGCTCTATCGGTATGCTCCCCTCTGCCAGCATGAACGAGACAAAGTTCGGTCTGTACGAACCGAGCGGCGGTTCTGCTCCCGACATTGCAGGTCAGAACAAGGCAAACCCGATAGCTACAATACTTTCAGCCGCAATGATGCTCCGTTACAGCTTTGATATGGTGAAGGAAGCTGACGCAGTTGAAAATGCAGTAAGCAAGGTGTTGAAGGACGGTTTCCGCACAGGCGATATTATGAGCGAGGGTATGACAAAGCTGTCCTGCTCGGAGATGGGCGATAAGATAGCAGAGAACATATAACAATAATTTCAGCCGCAGTGAAAACTGCGGCTGATTTATATGCATAAAAAAGCTGTGACGGAATATTACTTTCCGTCACAGCTGATTTATTTATCTTTGGTCTTACTGCTGAATACCGTTATTGTTGAAGTTGTTGTTTGGGGTGTCAGCAGTAGTGTTGTTAATGGGCGTAGCGTAATTTGCGTTGCTGTAGCCCGTGCTTGCGTTGGGGTTATAGGTGTTGTTCATATTGGCATTGTAGCCGTTATTCATATTGGGGTTATAACCGTTGTTCATGTTGGGATTGTAGCCGTTATTCATATTGGGGTTATAACCGTTGTTCATGTTGGGGTTGTAGCCGTAGTTCATACCGGGCTTGTAGAAGTCCTCGTCCTTTGCGCAAAGAAGAAGGATACCGCCTACAAAGCTGCAGAACAACAGAACACAAACGCTTATGCCTGTTGAGGGGCGCTGACCCTTGCTCATCTGGCTTAATGCGATACCGCCGAAGATAAGCGGAAGTATCATCCAGAATCCGCAGACCATACTTAAAATAATAAATACCTGTGCTGCTGTTTTCATAATTTCATACCTCTTTTTTCAATAAGTGACACATATTCCGATTTTATGTGTCTTATGTCAGTATACCACATTGATACCTGCGTGTCAATATTTTCTTGCGGTCGGAATTTTTTTATAGTGCAGATCATTTGTCCTTGCGGTTATTATAGAAGAACATCGCAACGCCTACGCCGCATATTACCACATATCCGATAAAGCTCCATATGTCCGGCAATTGTGAGAACAAGATAAATCCGAGCAGTGCCGAAAAGATTATCTGCGAATAATCGTATACCGATATTTCCTTTGCAGGAGCGAATTTATATGCCGCTGTGATGCTGAACTGACCGCCTGCCGCCGCAAGTCCGGCACCGAGCAGGACGAGCCACTGCTGCCAGGTCATAACGTGAAAATCGAACAGTAAAAACGGCAATGTTACAAGGCAGGAGAAGCCCGAGAAGAAGAACACGATATAAGGTCCTTTTTCGCCTCTGATACCGAGCCACCTTACCGCCGTATAAGCCGCACCTGCGCCCATACCGCCGAGAAAACCGAGCAGTGACGGCACAAGCTCCAGATTTGCAAGGCTCGGCTTTATTATAAGCAGACTTCCCGCAAATGCGACTATTACGCCGAGCGTCTGCACTAAATTTGTACGTTCCCGAAGGAACATTGCCGAAAATACGATAACGAAGAACGGCGACATTTTGTTCAGCATTGCCGCATCGGATAATGCCAGATGGTCTACCGCATAGAAGTTGCATAGTATTCCGAGCGTTCCGCATACCGAGCGTATCAGCAGTGCGCCGATGTTGCTTTTTTTCTGCGGCAGAAAAGAGCCTTTCTGCCTTATCAGTATCGCCGCCGCAAATATGAAAGCGACAAGATTTCTGAAAAAGCTCTTTTGTACAGACGGCAGATCGCCTGCCAGCCTTACGAAAGCACCCATAAAAGCAAAGCAAAAGGCGGAGCTGATAATGCACAGCACGCCTTTGTGCTTCGGGGATATTTTACTGAGAATTTCCGCCATACTCAACCACCTGTTTTTGCTTCGTCAAACGGCAGTAGTACGGTTTCGGGCAGTGTTATTTCTCCGCCCGATGAGAAAAGCTCGGGGCGGTCGAACTTGTAGCTTATCCTGAGTGAACTTACAGCCTTTGTTATTTCCTCGTTTGTAAGTCCCGACCTGTCGATAACGAATATGAGCGAAACCTTACTGCTGTTGAAACGGTCTATTGACGAAATGTTTGTTTCCTTCAGTACAAAAGCCTGTTTGTCATACGGTATATCGTCAATGGAGAACTGTATGTTGCTTATTTTATACATACCGATGTTTGTAAAGTCAAACACCATCTCAACACGCAGATAGTTTTCGGGTTTTGTCATATCAAAATCCGTGTCGCTCAGCAGCTTGCTTGTAGACCCACTGTCAAGGTGAGTGCCGTCCTTCAGCTTATCGTATACGTTTTTTATCATATTGTCAAAGCTCTGTCCGCTGTAGCTGTACAGCCGTGTGTACGCATATTGTGCCTTTACGGGAAAAGCAAACTGCGTAACCACGACTATAACCGCAACAGCCACGACCAGCACCCATATGAGCGCCTTTTTAACTGCATTGTGTCCGAAAAGATTTGTCAGCGTCTGTTTAAAACTCATACTTTCTTTACGCCGAGAGTTACGTTCTCGCCGTTTATATCCTGTTCCTTTGTAAATCCGTCTGTCTTGCCGGTCACTATATCGTCAGCAAGAGTATCCTCTGAGATGCTGTCCTTGTTGCGTGTCAGTATCTCGGCTACCTTGTCACTGCCGTCGCAGTAGATAACGATATGATCCATAACCTCAAAGCCTGCATCCTTACGCATCGTCTGAATCTTGCTCACAATCTCTCTTACGTTACCTTCTTCGATAAGCTCGGGTGTAAGAGTTGTATCGAGAACTACCGTGTAGCCCCTGTCGGTCACTACCGCATAGCCTTCCTTCTGATGCTCATCTATAAGCAGGTCGTCCTTTGCAATCTGAACATTGCCTGTTGAAAGTGTAAGCGTCATAGCGCCTGTTTCACGGATCTCGTTCATAGCCTTCTGACCGTCAACCTCAGCAAGCTTTGTTCCTGTCTCTTATACACATCTGACGCTGCCGACGATAAGGC
>ENA-OYWF01000395-OYWF01000395.1-human-gut-metagenome-genome-assembly--contig:-NODE-395-length-9706-cov-3.921977_pt1 | contig 9706 bp, 9 predicted proteins | sample MGYA00244809_ERZ653394 | MGnify/ENA primary metagenome ERZ653394 (study PRJEB26926, sample SAMN06165151) | human gut metagenome | biome: ENVO:00009003; feature: ENVO:2100002; material: ENVO:00002003...
GATATACCCATTAGGGCGTTTGCCCAGCCAATGACCGTTTATCCATACTTCGCTGTTCAGATATACGCCCTCAAATAGGATTTGTACTTTTTTATTTTTCCATTTGGAAGGAATGGTAAAAGTTTTTCGATACCAGCTTATTCCGGCAGGCAGGAAGCCGCTTTGCCAGTCGGTTCCGTTTTCAAATTGTTTATAAGTGCCTTCTATGCTCCAGTCATGAGGAATGTTCAATATGCGCCATTGAGAATCGTTATATGAGGAAGAAGAGGCTCCTTTGCCTGCATCTCCTAGATGGAATTTCCAGCCTTTACAGAAATTTATGGTTTCTCCGGCAAAAGATGCCAATAAGAAAAATTGTATGCAAACAAATAAAAGGATACGTTTCATGGTTAGTGTGAAGAGAAAGAGAGGCTGAATGTTGCTTGAAGAACAATCAGCCCCAGAACTAATTTACTGATGTTATATATAAGCTAATACCTGTTGATTTACCATCCTTCACTAGGCGTACAAAGTGGATTGGTGTCAAGTTCTTTGGCTGGTATCGGGAAGTAGTTGAACTTATTGATATTACCGGATTTGCCAGTCTGATAGTTTTTATAGCGGGTATCATCACAAGTTTTTAATGTCTGCTCTAACAATCCCCATCTGCGTAAATCGTAGAAACGTTCGCCTTCCACAAAGAATTCAATGGCGCGTTGGTGTACCAGATCTTCAAAAACCCCTTCTTTGGTTATTGGGCCGCTATAGTCATTCAGGTTGGCGCGTCGGCGGATTTGATTAATATATCCGATAGATGTGTCTAAAGCCCCTTTGTTCATATAGGCTTCTGCCAGCATCAATAATACATCGGCATAGCGGATGGCTCTTTCATTGATGAATGACTTGGGAGGTGCCGGTTCATCTTTTTGAGTCTTCCAGTTCTGATATTTCAAAATCCAGTATGTTTTCCACTTGTCTTGTGCAAAAACTTCCCGGAAAGGTCTTTGGTAGTAAGTGCATCCCTCATAGTCCCATGCCACAGAACAGCGGGCACGATAATCAAAATTGCCGTCTTTGTCTTTTTCCTTCCAGAAGATATCCATAATTTGCTGGGTAGGATTTGCTTCATACCATCCTCCGACTTCAGCAGCGGCATATTCTTTAGGGCGGGTATTGGATTGGGTGGAATTGATATTTTCTCCATCTCCCCAAAGATCTGTTCCACCCACATCTTCTATCAATAACTCGAAAATACTTTCGGCATTGTTTTCATGAGTGTCATCAAAATTCCAATTAAAGTCCTCTACTAGTTTGTAGGTGTAAGGATTCTGCGTCAGAGGCTCGAGGACGTTTATCGCTTCTTGCCAATTTTCTTCATAGACATATATTTTACCCAAAGCGGCATAAGCGGCTCCTTGTGTAGGCTTTCCTATTTTATTCGTTATGGGCAATAGGGAAGCAGCGGTTTTTAAATCTTCTTTGGCTTGTGCCCATATATCAGCTTGTGATGATTTTGCTAAAGGGAAAGTCGAGGGAGATTGGGAGGCTGTCAGGCGGAGAGGGGCGTCTTTAAACTCTTTGGCTAACTGGAATAAATAGAAGCCACGTATGAAAAGACATTCTCCTTTTACCGAATTTTGAAAATCGGTAGAAAATTGTTCTTTCTTTTCTTCCAGTTTTTGCATAATGGAATTGGTACGGTACAAGGCATTGTAAAATTGATAGAACATGCCTTGTGTCAGTGAGTTTGTATTACTATTAGTAAAACGGTTTACTGTATATACATCCGAAATATCGTTGCGGAAGTCGACTTCATCGGCTCGGGCTATTCTCAGCATTACACCGCGAGTTCCATAATAACCGCCGTTTAGGGCATTCTTCAGTGGAGTATAGCAAGAGGTCAAGGCCAGATTGAAATCGGTTTCATCTTTCCAAAAAGTATCTTCTGTTGCTTGGTTGGGATTGGCCTGGTTTAATTGATCTTCGCAGGAACTGAATAGCATGCCTGAAATCAATATGGTCAATGTCGTTTTAATATATGTTTTCATAAGATGTTTATTTTTAGAATGTTACATTTAGTCCTAACATGAAAGTACGGTTAGTCGGGTAAATAAAATTATCAAATCCCCGATAATTGGCATTGTCTGCATTGACATCCGGTGAATATCCGCTGTAACTGGTGATAGTAAATAAGTTTTCAGCGTTAATATACACACGGGCATGCTGTATGGCACCTTTAAACCATGTCTGAGGAAATGTATAACCTAATTGAACACTGCGGAGACGCAAATAAGAACCATTTTCAAGATAACGGTCGGATTCTGCACGGGTATTACGGTTAGGATCATCCCATGTCAGACGTGGATGGGAGGCATTTTTGTTTTCAGGAGTCCAATAATCCAGGCAACTTGCCAGAAAATTGGAACCTTTGGTTACATCTTCTAATGTCTGACGGGTTGCATTATAAATTTTATTTCCTAACACTCCTTGCAGTCCGATTGATAAGTCGAAATTTTTGTATCTCATATTACCATTCAGCGCGAAAGTAAAATCGGGAAAAGGACTGCCTTGAAATACACGGTCGTCGTCATTGATAACGCCATCGTTGTTGGCATCTACAAATTTTATATCACCCGGTTCGGCGGCTGGTTGTATTTTTTTACCGTCTTTGGCATATGCGTCTACTTCTTCCTGACTATTGAAATATCCGGCTGTAGAGATAAGCCAATAACCTCCAATAGGATATCCGGCTTTGGTTTCACTGGTAGTGATGTTTTGGTTGGTAGAACCGCCTTTGATAGATCCGCTTTCACTTCCCATGGCTATTACTTTGTTTTTATTGAAAGACCCAATTAAGTTGATGCCATACGAAATATCCGGATTGGGTTGGTCCATCCATCCTAAATTGAATTCAAAGCCATTGTTACGTATCTTGCCCGCATTGCGTATAGGGTCATTGGCACCACCGGAAGAGATAGGAATAGGAACGGTCAGCAAGATATCTTTTGTATTTTTCACATAATAGTCTGCTGTTAAGCTTAGTCGGTTATTAAAAGCCATAAAATCAATGCGGACATTAGTCATAGCGGTTTCTTCCCATTTTATATCCGGATTGGCAAAATTTTTAGGAAATGCTCCTTGAAGCAGACCACCGTTGCCATCGGGATAATTGATGCCGGTAGTGATGGTGGAGGAATATTGATAGTTATCGATTTCTTGATTTCCTAAAACGCCATATCCGCCACGAAGCTTTAGCTGATCAAGCCAATGCACGTTTTCCATGAACTTTTCTTCGGCTACATTCCATCCTAATGAAAAAGAGGGGAAGTAACCATATCGATTGTTCTTACCGAATTTGGAGGAACCGTCCCGGCGGATAGTGGCGGTGAATAAGTATTTATTTTGGTAGGAATAGAATACGCGTCCGAGAATAGAGGTAAGGACACTTCTCCATGAATTGCCTTCGTTGCTGCGATTGGTTGTGGCTGCATCTATTTCTTCTAATCCCTGGGGTAATCCTTCACCATAGGCTTGTATGTGGCGGAATCTGCTGTCTTGATAGGTATAACCTGCCAATGCTGAAATTTTATGCTCTCCGAACGTACGGTCGAAAGTTAATAAATTTTCAACAAGTATATTACGTCTCCTTCTTTGTCTTTCTGTTAATTGGGTGATGCTGTTGGTCGCTAATCCAAAATCATATTTATTGAGATAATTCTTATATCTTTCGAAAGAAAAGTCTGGAGTTAAATTCAGTTTGTATTTTAGTCCTTTAAAAAGTTCAATTTGTGCATACAAGTTAGCGAATATTTTTACATTTTCGTTATAACGGCCCATGATGTTGTCATCAATAATGGCCAATGGGTGAGGAATGTTTACCACATCACCATATGTGCCACCATATCCACCTTCACGAGTATCATCATATTTTTCCAAAGTAGGAACACTTTGCAGAATGGTGCCAATCATGCCGCCTCGAAGTTCCTGGTGAAGGGGCTTGTCATGACTGAATGAAATAATGAGATTTGTTCCAGCAGAGAATATCCCTCTTTTATAATCATTCTTGGATTGGATATTATACCGTTGGTAATTGGTACCTTTTACAATGCCGTCTTGGTTGAAATAACCTAAGCCGGTGTAATAAGTGGAATATTTTCCACCACCTTTTACAGACAAATTGTAGTTTTGCATCAGTGCGGGGCGAAACATGATGTCTTGCCAGTCATTGTCTGGTTTGTTAGCCAGATCGGTAGCCATGTCTAATGCCGGTTTGCCGATAGCTTGACGGGCTATAGTGGTAACTTCTGCCCATCCTTTGGCATCTAGCATATCAAGAAATTTGCTGGCAGTTGATATACCTAAGTTGACAGATAAATCAATGATAGGTTTTCCTTCTGTGTTACTTCCTTCTTTGGTAGTGACAATGATAACACCGTTGGCTGCACGGGAACCGTAGATAGCTGCGGATGAGGCATCTTTCAATACGTCAATGCTGGCAATATCATTGGGGTTGATATGATCAATACTGTTCATATACATGCCATCGACAATGTAAAGAGGGAAGGCGTTGTTTAGCGTACCAATACCGCGGACCATGATACGGGTTCCCGAACCTGGGGCACCACCTTGAGATACGATGTCTACCCCTGCAATTTTGCCTTGCAGCGCCTGGCCGATGTTGGCGTTACTTTGTGTATTTAGTTTTTCTGTGTTAATGTTTGCAACAGATCCTGTCAAGTCTGCTTTTTTCTGTACACCGTATCCAATGACTACCACTTCATCAAGAGTTTTTGTATCTTCTTTTAATAGAAAACGGATACTTTTTTGGTTGTTGATAACCGTTTCTTGTGTGAGGTAACCAATGTAGGAAACTTCGATAACAGATTGTGGTTCGGCTTCAATACTGAAGTTGCCATCTATATCTGTGATTGTACCTGTTGTGGTTCCCTTTATACGGATGTTGGCTCCGATAATGGGTTCTCCGCTGACATCTGTTACCGTTCCCGTTACTGTTTTAGCTTGTTGTTGAGCATGCAAGTCTTTAATAGCTTCTGTAGTTAAAATAATGTGTGTACCTTCCAGTTCATAGTTGATACCGGTCCCTGACAGAATTCTGTCCAGTACTTGTGCTACGGCTTCATTTTTGACCTTTACGGAAGTAATTTTGTTAATATCTACTTGGTTATTGTAGATAAAAAGATAATCAGTTTGGTTTTCAATTTCATTCAGGATCTTATCCAGTTTAACATTATTCATACGTATGCTGACTTTTGCATTTTGAGAATGGGCATTCCCAGCATACGAACAGAACACACAGACCATCAATAGGAAAGTGGAAATTCTCATAATTCTAAAGATTTGTTTAAATCGGGGATTTTTGAAGCAATATCTCCCCGACAAAGTGTTATTTTTCATACCTTTGCGTTGATTTAAATAGATTTTTTTACTTGAAAAATTGTTTTGAGTCTATGCCGGTAAGTGCGGCAACACTTATCGGCATTTTTCTTTTTAAGGTTAACTTGAGCTTTTCTTCATAGGCTTGTTGTTTTTAGGTTAGTATTGTCTGGTCAATTGATGTAAATAATTTCTTCATCGTTGGCTCTTTCATATTTAAAATGGATATCCCTTTGCAGCACTCTTAATGCATAATCAATACCGTCTGCTTGACGGAACTTGCCATTATAGGAATATTTCAATACCTTTTTGTTATTGATGATGATCCGGATGCCATAATATTTTTCAAAATCTTCCATGATGGTCTGGAAAGGTTCATCTTTAAAACAGATCAAACCTTCTTTCCAGCGGTAAGGAGTGAAATCGTTTACTTTGGTAACTGCCAACTGCCCGTCTTTTACATATGCTTTATGATGAGGCTTCAAGGTTATTGTCTGTTCAGGAAAGTACTGTGAGGTAACTTTTACACTACCTTTCATTAAAGTTGTTTCAAACGCCGTTTGGTCAGGATAAGCATCTACATCAAACTGTGTACCCAAAACTTCAATGTCATATTTGTCTGTCCGTACAATAAAAGGAGTTTTTTTCTTCTTGGTTACATCAAAATAAGCTTCTCCTTTTAAAAAAACTGTTCGTTGCTTTTGGCTGAAAGTGACCGGATATTGTAAAGTGGTACGGGCATTCAGCCATACATTAGTTCCATCTGGTAAAGTAATATTGGTACGTTGTCCTGCCGGAACAGATACTGTATTCATGGCAATGACTTCATTTTCCGATTTATATTTCTGATATAAATAGTTAATGGTAAGCGTCAGTATGATGACGGAAGCTATTTTCAGCCATTGACGAATAATTTTGGGAATTCGTTTGGTGGAAATGCAGTTATTTGTAGTTTGGTCATCATGCACCATGAGGGCATCGAACAATTTACGCTCTTTGTAAAAAATGCGCTTGTTCTCTTCGGATGCTTCCATCCATGCTCTTATGTCCATGCCTTCTTGTATAGAAGTAGTTCCGGCAAAAAAACGATGTAGTTTCTCTTTTTCCATTTTATTGCATTCTTTTATGCTTCTATATAAACAGCACTTCAGAATGGAAAATTCCTAGTGGCATTTCATAAAAAAATAGAGAAAGAGTGGAAAATAATCTTTTAAGTTAGTCTGAAGCATCTTTAATGCCTTGTTTATATGGAAATCTACTCCTTTGGGGGTGATATTCATGAGAACTGCAATTTCCTTATAGGATTTGTTTTCGTATCGGCTCAACATGAAGATAGTACGGGTTTTTTCGGGCATGTCGGTGAGGGTTTGTTGGACGAGTTCTTGAATTTCGGAAATAAAAAGCTCATAAGGTTCGCATGCTTGTAAAGTGGCGATCCGGGTATTCAGTTCCCATTCATAGTAATCTTTTATTTTATCCGAGTATTCTTCATGAATTTGCTGATGACGCAGATAATTCAGGCATTTGTTTTTTATAATTGTTAAGATATAGGCTGGAATATTGGAATCTTCGCTTAAGGATTGCCTGTTTTCCCAATAATACATCATCGCCTCAATAGTAATATCTTCTGCTGTGGTTAAATCTCTGACATAAGTATTGGCGAAGCGTACAAAACGTCTTTGAAACTCCTTGTAGAGTTGGTTAAAAGAGGTAATGTCTTCTTTATAGTGCTTTATCTGGATGGGGTCGGTCATCTTATGCGTTGTTTGATTCATGATTAGTACAAAAATACATTTTTTTTATTAGTACTACAATTTTTCGAATGTGAAACGTATGAATCACCTGTAAAAATATGGAGAGTGTAGGGGGATATGCTTATTTTGTATCAGAAGGTACGCTTTCCGCTGACCTGAAGTTCCTTTTCTTTTTCTTTCTGAAAACATTTTTTTATACGTTTTTCGAGTTCGAAAACGTATACCGTTAATGAATTCAATTATTTTTGTCCGACTTTTGTCCGACTGTTTTAAAAGTAAAGAGGATAAAAGATTGTGATTCAATCATTTATCCTCTTTTTAGTTGCGGAGGCCTGACTCGAACAGACGACCTTTGGGTTATGAGCCCAACGAGCTACCAACTGCTCCACTCCGCGATGTTGTGTTTTGATTACGGGTGCAAAGGTACGGCTTTTTTCCATACCTCACAAGTTTTTTCTTTTATTTTTCTTCTTTTTTAACGTATTCTGTCGGCTGCTCTGACCAGTTTCTCATCATCTGCCACTCCTTTTCGTGCCAATACAACCATAATGATGGCTATAAGTGGCAGACAGGCAGCAAACTTCACCTCTACATTTCCTTCCACCTCGGGCACTGTCACCATGCCGAAAAACAGCAAGGCGTAATCTATGTACCACAATACAGAGAACAACAGATTAGTGGCACAAAGTGACAACTGCAGCTTGCGGTTTTTATACAGGAATATTGTCGCCAACGACAAGGCTGTAGAGACAGCAAGCAAAATAAAAAGAGGCAGACAGGTGCCCGACACGATAATCGTTCCGTTGTCATCTACGAAACCAAGGTTGTAGAGAGAAACAACTCCTCCCATTCCCTTTGGCAGAATGACACCTATCGGCATAAAGAAGCACAGCAAACTGGCGATGACAGCAACGAGCAGAAACAATGTTTGTTTGCGTTGTATCATATTCTTTACTGTTTTTAGAAATCCAAAGAGTCCTTTTTGCTTGCCATATTATCCTTAGAAGGATCGCGCCAGTAGATGTTGCCTTCTACAAACTCCTGTGTAGCAAGCAATGTTGGCTTTGGCAGTTTCTCATAATAACGAGAAATCTCAATCTGCTCACGGTTTTCGAAAACCTCCTCCAAAGAATCGTTATAAGAAGCAAACTCCTGAAGTTTCTTGCTCAGGTCTTGCTTGATCTCAACAGATATCTGGTTGCTACGCTTTGCGATAATGGCCACACTCTCGTAGATATTGCCAGTATTGTCACAAAGGTCCATAATGTTGCGGGTCACGGTATTTACCGGTGCTTTTGATTTCTTGTAATCCATAATCTTGCTTTTATTCTATTTTATTTTCTTTATTTCATTATTTATTCTCTAATTTGCTGTAGCTGTCCTCGGGATGTGCTTTCTCAAATTCCTTGCATTTGGCAATAAACTTTTCGGCAGTAGCACGCTCCTTTGAGTCAGGATACTCGTTGATGAATCCGTAGCACTCGTCCTCTGCATCCTGATATCGCTCCAACTGCTTGCTCTCCACACTCATCTTGGCGAGTTCGTACTTGCCCTTCATAATCAGAATGGCAAATTCCTCGCGCTTGTTGCTGTAGGGATAGTCCTTCAAGGCGTTCTGTGCAGTCACGATACAAGCCTCATAGTTGTTTCCGCCACTAGTACAGTTGCCAAAGTATGTACCCAGATCATAATAGAGCTTAGCGTTCTTGTATTCCTTCTCTACCAAGAGGTCCTGCAAAGCAAACAGGCGGTTGGTTGCCTGTTTCTTCAGTTTCGCATCGGGATAAAGATCCAGATATTCCTGAAAAGCAGCTATGGCCGACACGGTGAGCGACTGGTCAAGGCGAGGCTCGGGCGCATTCTTGTAAAGACTCTCTCCTACATAATATTTGGCATTCTCTGCATAAATGCCTTTTGGATAAGTCTGATAATATTTCTTGAAATACTCCGAAGCTGTTTCATAGTCACGCAAGCCATACTCAGCCATTGCCAACATATAGAGACACTCTTCAGCCTCTGTACTACCCTTCTTCAGAGTTACCAGTTCCTGAAGCAATGTTACTGCACGGGAATACTTTCCTGTGGCAAAGCATTCCTTTGCATACTCATATTTAAAGTTGTAATTGTCAGATTTATAAACCTGATTAAACTGGTTGGCGCAGCTCGTCATGAGCAACGCAACACATGCTGTGATTAAAACAGTTTTCTTCATAGGTCACGTTTTGAGATGCAAAGTTACAGATATTTTGCTTATCCGCAAAGGAAAAAATACATTTTTTCGCAATTTATTAGTCTTTATAACGATTAATGCTCTTTTTTTTGTACTTTTGCAATTTAAAAGACAGTGCATTCACAACTTATTCGTAAGAAAAATGCATGATATCTAAAAAAACAGGAACAGAACATGAACTTTAAGCTGACATCCAAGTACCAGCCTACAGGCGACCAGCCACAGGCCATCAGACAGCTCACCGAAGGCATAGAGCAAGGTGAGCCGGCACAGGTTCTGCTCGGAGTAACAGGCTCGGGCAAGACTTTCACAGTGGCAAACGTCATTGCCAACGTAGGAAAGCCAACCC
>ENA-OYWF01000399-OYWF01000399.1-human-gut-metagenome-genome-assembly--contig:-NODE-399-length-9636-cov-6.976725_pt1 | contig 9636 bp, 9 predicted proteins | sample MGYA00244809_ERZ653394 | MGnify/ENA primary metagenome ERZ653394 (study PRJEB26926, sample SAMN06165151) | human gut metagenome | biome: ENVO:00009003; feature: ENVO:2100002; material: ENVO:00002003...
TCAGATGTGTATAAGAGACAGCCATCTGGTCGCTCATCCAGTGCCACAGGCTTTCCGAATGGGCCGACAGGATCGGCGCGATGTCCCTTGAGGCATATGACGGCCGCGTCGAGCCGTTCCTGCCTCTGACCCACCAGCTTCGTCCGCACAAGGGACAGATCGACACCGCGGCCAGATTCATGACCCTGCTGGATGGCAGCGAGCTGATAAGGAACCACAAGGAACATGTTCAGGATCCATATTCATTCCGCTGCATCCCTCAGGTACACGGAGCGGTAAAAGACAGCATCCGCTACGTCGAGTCGGTGATTGAGAACGAGATCAACAGCGCGACGGACAATCCGAACGTCTTCCCTGACGAGGACATGATCATCTCCGCCGGCAACTTCCACGGAGAGCCTATCGCCATCCCGATGGACGCCCTGGCGATCGCTATGTCTGAACTCGCAAACATCTCTGAAAGACGAATATACAGATTGATTTCCGGCCAGCGTGGTCTGCCGAAATTCCTTGTCGCCACGCCGGGACTCAACAGCGGCTTCATGATTCCGCAGTACACGGCGGCCTCGATCGTGAGCCAGAACAAGGGACTCTGCTGGCCGGCGTCAGTGGACTCCATCCCATCCTCACAGGGTCAGGAGGATCACGTCAGCATGGGTTCCAACGCCGCGACGAAACTTGTGCGCGTCATCGACAACTGCGAGGAAGTGCTTGCCATAGAGCTGTTCAACGCCGCACAGGCGCTCGACTTCAGGCACCAGATCGCCGGCAACAAGTCCTCGGAGGCCATCGAAGGCATATTCAATGACTACCGCAAGGTCGTGCCGTTCATCAGCGATGATGTCTATATGCACCCGCTCATCCAGAAATCTATCGAGTTCATAAGATGACCATAATCACCCACATCGGCGAACTGGTCGGAATCGTTCCTGAAGGCGTTCTGCGCAAGCAAGGCGCCGAGATGGACGAGGTCGGCTCCTTGCGGGACGCTTACCTCACGATCGAGGGCGAACGAATCTCTGGTTTCGGGAATATGTCCGAGTGCCCGGTGCCCGGCCCACAAGATGAAGTAATTGACGCAGAGGGCGGTATGGTGATACCGGCCTTCTGCGACTCCCACACGCACATCTGCTACGCCGGAACCCGTGAGCAGGAGTTCATCGACAAGATCAACGGCCTGAGCTACGAGGAGATAGCCGCCCGTGGAGGCGGAATCCTCAACTCCGCCGATCTGCTCCACCGCACGAGCGAAGAGGAATTATATTCACAGACAATGACGCGCGTGCGGGAGATGATCGCCAAAGGAACCGGCGCCATCGAGATCAAGAGCGGCTACGGCCTGACACTTGAGGACGAGCTGAAGATGCTGCGGGTGATCCGCCGCGTCAAAAAGGACTCCCCCGCCACCATCAAGGCGACCTTCCTCGGGGCGCACGCCGTCGGCAGAGCCTTCAAAGGCCGGCAGAATGAATATGTCAACCTCGTCTGCGAGGAGATGATTCCTGCCGTCGCCGCCGAAGGGCTTGCTGAATATGTCGATGTCTTCTGCGACGAGGGGTTCTTCACGGTCGCTGAAACGGATCGAATTCTTTCTGCCGGAGAGGCTTACGGTCTGATACCGAAAATCCACGCCAACGAGCTTGCCTGCTCCGGCGGCGTGCAGGTGGCCGTGAAGCATAACGCTCTTTCGGTCGATCACCTTGAGCGCACGACCGACGCTGAGATTGAAGCGCTTAGAAACTCACGGACAATGCCGACGATGCTCCCAGGCTCGTCATTCTTCCTCGGAATCCCCTACGGCAGGGCCAAGGAATATGTCAGCGCGGGTCTCGGTCTGGCTCTCGCCTCGGACTACAACCCAGGCTCCTCCCCTTCCGGAGATATGCGTTTCGTGATGGCCCTCGGCTGCATCAGAATGCGCCTCACCCCGGCTCAGGCATTCAACGCCTGCACCCTGAACTCCGCCTACGCGATGGGAGTCTCAGACGAGCTCGGCTCTGTGACCGTCGGCAAACTCGCCAACCTTATCGTCACCAAGCCCGTCCCGTCCCTCGCCTACATCCCGTACTGCCACCAGACCCCGTTCATCGCCAAGGTTCTCCTCCGAGGCACTCATATCTGCTGATCGCAGGATCCTCGGCAACCTTCACCGACAACGACGGCGGCATTATAATGGTATAATGCCGCCGTCGTATGCCATTTTACCCTCGACTGGAGCGATATTGCCTGTTTCCGCTCCTCAGGCTATATCTTAAGTCACCCCTTCCTTAAAAGTTCTAATCCCTTCTGAATGAATAGAGGATAGTGCCCTCGACCAGAGTCCCATTAGCCTTATCTAATAAAGAACATTCAGACCCGCACACAAATGATCCGTCATCAAAATCATAAATGCCAGCCTTTTTCATCGAATGGACAATATATGTTCCATCCATAGAAGTCTCTGAGGCAAGCTCAAAGGTTTCTGTCGAAAGCTTAGGATCCTCTCCGCCACCACGACATTTCCCTTCTATGTCAATTCCTTGGTAGCGAACAGAGGACAGGACATATTTACCCTCATTTTCAAGTGTGACATAATCCGGGACCACTATCTTGAAGAGCAGCTTATCATCATCACCCTGCGTTGAAACATCAGCCTTTCCCCAAGATTCAACGTAGCCGGGAATATTCTTGAACTCTTCCTTCAAATCACTTCTGCCTATGCCATCCTGATCCAAATCAACAATAGGCCCAGTCCAATAAATGTCTGTCAAAGAATATTCTCCACACAGCTTATCCTCAAGTCTTTCAAAATCAGTCAGGGCATCACGCTCATTCGAGCAGGACACCAGACTGATTCCAATAACAGACACTGTCAAGATAAACTTTAATACGGTCATATGGTTCATAACAATACATTTTTTTCCAACCGCAAAGTTCGGTAGAGATGTTGGTTATACAAAAAAAGTCTCACTTTTGATAGATATAGTTCCCTAATTCTAAGCAAGTTACATATCCGAAGAAATTCACCCCCTCATTCCATCCAAACTAAACAACTGGCCATCAACACCTTAGACCCATCAATAAACCCTAACCATTGTCATTATATATCTACGGGGCTTATAAGATTGCAAAACCAATTGTTTATCTGTTTGCTCCAAGATAAACCAATCACCTCCGACCAATCCATCGACAAAATGGATTATAGAGCCATCAATCCTGTATTTAAAATCAAGAGAATGACTCTCACCATTATCATCTTGATATATTTCCTGACCTTTACTCTCCGTTAAAAACTCCAGAACAGATGTAGAGGAGCCGACGACACGGTCATTATCATCAAACCAAGTTTTGGTAGCGTTCCATATAGTCTGATTAAAATTCAGATGTTGTTCTTCCACCTCGTGGCAGCTAAATAATATCATCAGCATCATCAATGATATTATCTTAGATATTGTCCTCATCACAAACCAATGATTTTATATGAATTTGCAATTGTCGCCAATGAAATTGATTTTGTCGGCAACGACTCCACCCAATCTCTTATTCCATAGTCATCTAAAATCCAGTCTTCGTCAATAGTATCCACTAAATATGAAAATGCGATTTTATTCGTTTTATCATAAATAACAGGACCGTCCTCCCCTGATACTGATAGAGCAGGAACAACTAATACGCTTAATAACAGCAGTGCTAAAATATAAACTCTTTTCATCATATATAATGTGTGTGTTAGTTTGTGCAAATATATGCTGTTTTTCGCCAGAAATCGCTATTTCAGCCTCTATTATCCCCTTACATCAGCCTTTGGGAAGCCCTCGCACAAGTCGTTAATAATCAATGCATTTTATTACACCGCAAATTAATATGTAAGACAAAAATCTTACACATTAAGACGGTCTGATGAAAATCGCCCTTAGGCAGCGATGTATGCGCGATCTGTTGCTATATTCTTAAATGGCTTGTAAGAAAAAGTGACTATATCATCTGAAGATAATCATCCTTGTAGGGGGAATCCATCTTCTTGATGCGCTCACGGAGACGGGATTTTTTGGTGTAGATGTTTGGCACGGACAAGTCAAGGATGGACGAGATGGTCTGCGTGTCAAACCCGGCGATGATGTAGCAGATGAAACGCTCATCCAACTTGTCAAGTTCACCAATGTCGTTTTTCAGATGAGTGATTATGCCATCCAGCTCACGATTGATCTGAGCCTCAAACTTTGCGTGGAGCTTACTATCATCCGAAACACCAGCAATCAACCTTTCCACACGATAGTAGATTATATCTTTCTGATCTTTTCTTCCTTTTGAATCAAAAAACGCCTTGCAAAGTTCCCCTATCGTGGCAAAACGGTCTTTATAGATAGTGGCGAAAGATTTGCGAAGTTTGACACGTTCTTCCTCATATTCCGAATTTTTGGATTTCAATTCCTGGTTTTCACGTTCCAAGACATCGTTGGATTCCTTCAACAAAAGCGACATACGGTTCTCACTCTCTCGTTCTTTCATCCGCAAAAGTCTTTGGCGCAGATATAATATTATGAACAACAGAATCATAACGGTAATAAAAGATACCGAAATCATCGCTATTCGCTGACTTCTTGCACGGTTCTCATAAGCAACCGACATAAAATGGTTCTTAAGGCCTTCGGAAACTGGAACGGCTAAGAGTGAATCAATGTCATTATTATTTTGCTTTATTGTCGCCAACACATAATCCAAAGCATTCTTATAATCACTCCTATTCATATATATACGATACAACCAATTCAAAGCACCCTCCTTATGCCGACTATCCAAATTTTCCAACTGACAAAGAATTTGATCGCAAGCATCTTTACTTCCTATAAGTTCCAATGCATAAGCATAAACGCCATAGTCCATTATGGATAAAGGTTGGTGATAGTCCCTATACATCCGATCCAACAAATCAATCGCACCTTGCGGATCTGGTTCCGATTGAATCATCTTCATTTTGGCATAATTGGAAAGGAGATTAATTTCCACCAATGTGTCATATTTAGCCTTCTCGATTCCAAGACTATACAAAGAATCAGCCTTTCGCCAATCTAATTTACTGTGGTAAGCGAGTGCCAGATCACCATACGCCAAGTTAATATGACTTGTATCATTGACTTCCTGATAGCTGGCCAGACCTTTCCGCGCATATTCAAGTTCCTTGTTCGTATTGTGTACCTTATTATATATGAAGCTGAAATTCATATAAAGAAGCCCTTTTTGGACTTCATCATTTGCGTCTTCCGCCGCTTCCTCCGCCAATGAATACGCCACCGCCGCCTTATCCAACTTGCCGTCGTTCTGATAGATGCGGCCAAGATAGAAATATGCCCGAAGCTTTTCATCAGCGTTACCGTGTCGTTTGTAGTAATCCACAGCGGGCATCACGACCGATATATCAGTGGTGTCAATGTAATTCTTATCCAACGCCATAGCGTGCAGCAGGGAATATTGCGCACGAAGCCGGTTGGTGTTCAGGTTCCGGGGATCCACATCGCGCAGGACTTTCAGCGCACTGTCAGGGAACTCACGGATGTACGAGTCCACATCATCAAGCAGACGTTCCGTCTCCCGATCTCCGCAGGACATCACCAATGCGGACATCAATAAAAACAAGGCTATATACAATTGTTTCATCGCGTTCATAGATTTGGTCCTGCAAACTTACATTTTTGCCGGATTTTTCGCAAAAGAAATGATCGGCCAATTCAAGGGTTGAGTCTCAATGCTTATGTATGGACATCGCAATCAGGAGTAAGCGGGGTCCATTGGCCATTGTAAACAAAGGAAGTATCGGTAATTTTTGCAAAATTACCGAGTAAATTATAGGATGTCATATACCTGTTGACTATCTTCCTCCGTATCACACCAACTTCCAGATGCGCGAGCATATTCGCACCTAAAAGAGCAATTCTCTGGTTATCAAGCCACTAAAGTTTTAGGTGCGAGTGTTTTTTCACACCTGGAGGTCAGGGGCACCAACAGAAGGCTCTGTAGCGAGGGTATCGACTTCCAGGTGCGTGAATATATTCGCACCTGGAACGCCAAAACGTTAGTTATCAAGCAGATATTGTTTTAGGTGCGCATAGTTTCTTGTCGGATCTAAAGCTCAGAGACCATTCCATAATATGTCCATAACGCTATTGTGAAAAGAGCGAAGGCGTGTACAATTCGATAAAGCATTGATTATAAAGCGGTGGAGCATCACCTACTGACTATCAATCCGTTGTACAATGCTGACCTTCCGATTTGACTGCCAGCATCTTCTATCGCACTAATAGTAAGTAACTTATCCACCAGTGCATTTTTTAACAGGCCTCAAAACAATGCGCTGATCAAGTCATGTGATCATATTATGCTTAACCAAATTCACCAGATACAAATAATCCCCTCACCTGGTGCATTGGGAGAGGGGCTGAAACATCGTGGGTTTCGGAGCCAGCAGCGGGCTACAGATCCAGTGTGGCGGATTTCAGGCCTTTGGCCTTGACGGTGAGTCTGGCGGGGCCTTCAACGCCGGCGAGGGAGCGGACTATCACGGTGAGTTTGCCTGAGAACAGGTGCATCTTTGGCAGATGAAACAATTCAAGGGAACACGGGTCACCATTGGCTATGGCGCGGAACTCACGGGCACCGGACACTGTGTCGAAAACCTCACGGGTATCGGTCGGGACAGGGTTCCCTTCCTTGTCAACCACACTCACGGTCACGTAGGCCAGATCCTCACCGTCACGGGCAATTGTCTCACGGTCGCACTCAAGGCGCAAGGTGTAAGGTTTGCCGGCGGTACACACGGACTCTGAGGCAGCCGGATTGCCATCGGCGTCATAGGCCACGACACGGATCTCGCCCTTATGATACACAACATTGTCCCACATCAGGCGGTAGCGTCCCTCGACATTCTCCTCCTGCAATCCTTCGCAAGGGTGATCCGGAACGGCCTTCGAGCGACGGCCCATCGAGACACCGCTCACAAACAGCTCGGCCTCAGGCCAGGAAGTGTACACATAGACCGGAGTGACCTCGCCCTCCCGGCCTGGCCACGTCCAGTGAGGAACAATATGAAGCGTAGGGCTGTCCGTGTTCCAAACGCTTCTGTAAAGCCAATATCTGTCCTTCGGGATAGAGGCTAGGTCTATGATTCCGAACATCGAGCTATGGTTTGGCCACGAGTCTGTGTCATAGGGGCTTGGCTCGCCGAGATAGTCGAAACCGGTCCAGACGAACTGTCCGAGAGTCCACGGATAGTCATCCGCCAAGGCGAAATCCACATCCGGAATATTAGACCATTTGCAGGCCTCAACGTCATAGCCTGACGACTGATGGTCCTTATGAATGGCGCTGAAAGCCTTCTCGACCGGGAAATGATATACTCCTTCTATGTAATTTATTTGACTGGCACGTGATTTTGCAATCGCCCAATACCTATGCGTTTTTTCATAGACACTGATTCTCCGATATACTCCGTTAGCCTTTGCATCATCAAAACTTTTAGAAGCTGTTTTGAATTGTTTGTTTGAAGGTTTGAGAGTGAAAAACTTCAGTTTCGACCGCTTCTTCCAAGGAAGATAGCGGTGCTATCTGACTGAAGAAGCGGGAAGAAAATGAAGATTTTTCACCTCAAAGAACATTTCAAACAATTCAAAACAGCTTCTTATTTAAACTTACTAACAACAATCGGTCATTTGGATTCATCTTGATCTTACCACAGTCATAAATCAACATGCTTAGAAGCTGCTTTGAATTGTTTGTTTGAAGGTTGAGTCCACTTGAAAAAGGGCTCACCAGAAAATATCCGTGTCTGACATGATAAAAAGTCGTTTTTTGAAAAACATGTGCCTCGCAGATACTTCTGTAATGGGTAAAAGTGGCAAATAGCACTATTTCAAGTGGACTAAAGTTTTGAGAGTGAAAAACATCAGGTTTCAGCGGTTCTGTGGGGCTCACAGGGGCTACAAACAGCTGGTTTTTAGCGGTCTGAACCACGGCCTTGCGGCATGAGGATAAATTTTGAAAAAAGTCTCAGCGGGAAGGTGAAAGCCTCGCGTCATCCTCGGCTTATGGTCAGGACAGGGGACACCTGAGTAGTTACGTCAGATTTATGAGGATAGATTTCTTTAGGAAGAAGGCGTGTACTGGAGGTAGACGACTGATGAGAAAAGAAATATAGACCATAAAGATATACAAATTGTTCAAGTTATTTTTTAAGAATTACTATACAGATTTCTGTTTCCGAGGAATAATTCGTAACTTCACAAAGCGAATTATGCAACCGAGAAGCCCTCGGATCACTAAGGCAAATTTTAACACTTAAAATACAATGAAAACAATCAGATTTTGGGTGACATTGGCGGCGATGCTCATTGCAAACGGAAGTTTCGCACATGGAATATCAGGAACCGGCGCTTTGGCAGACTCAGCGACCGGTAGAAAAGAATGCCACGCCATCGAAAAAGGCAAGAGCTTGACTGATGGACAAGTTGTGGACACCACGCATCCATGGTACGGGGCGAGGGTGGGAATCATTGGGGATTCGATCTCGGATCCGAAGGTGGCGAACGGACCGGAAAAATACTACTGGTACATGGCGCAGGAAATCGGAATCATCCCTTGCGTGGTGGCGAGGAACGGACAGCAGTGGAACGAAGTGCTTCCGCAGGCGAACCGGTTGAAGAGCGAGTATGGAGACAACATCGACGCCATCCTTATCCTGATGGGGACCAACGACTTCAACGCCGGAGTACCGATCGGGGAATGGTTCACGGAGGAATATGTCGAGGTGGAGGCCGCCAATGGTGAGCCTAAATCTCTGCAGGTAAGAAGGCATAGGATGCCAAACCTTGACCAAAGCACGTTCAAAGGACGTATCAACGTTGCCTTGGACTCACTTAAGAATATGTACCCGCACAAGCAGATAATCCTGATGACTCCACTTCACAGGGGCTACGCCAAATTCGGCGAGACCAACATCCAGCCGGACGAGAACTACACCAACTGGTGCGGGGAATATATTGACGCTTACATCAATGCCGTGAAGGAGGCGGGTAATGTCTGGGCCGTGCCTGTGATCGACCTTAGCGCCGTCTCAGGAATATTCCCGCTCAACCGTTCGCAGAAGGAATATTTCCCAAGGGACAAAGACAGGCTCCACCCTACCGACGAAGGTCATGCCCGTATGGCCCAAGCTATCATGGCCGCCCTCAGAGGATTGGCGCCACGTTTTGAATAAGCATTTTTGATGTAAATCCAGAGAGCCTCTGTTCTGAATTTTTGTAACGTGAAAAATTCAGGTTAGAGGCTCTCTGGATTTTCTACATACTGAAAAAAATGCGTAATACCCATGTTGACATCGACTCTCGGTCACTTCGACAGGCTCAGTGACCAAGGTTCGATTTTAAATCCTACAACGTAAGACCATCGAGAAGGGCGACGTACGTCTCGATACCGTCCGCAATCTCGTCAAGACGGATATATTCATCGGCGGAATGGGAGCGGGCCGAGTCGCCCGGACCGATCTTGAGGGTCGGGAAATGGCAGAGGGCCTGATTGCTGGTAGTCGGGGAGCCGAACGGTTCCAGACCGAGGGACAGGCCTCGGACAACGGCCGGGTGATCCATCGGAAGATGCGAGCTGCCGATT
>ENA-OYWF01000406-OYWF01000406.1-human-gut-metagenome-genome-assembly--contig:-NODE-406-length-9490-cov-3.060201_pt1 | contig 9490 bp, 10 predicted proteins | sample MGYA00244809_ERZ653394 | MGnify/ENA primary metagenome ERZ653394 (study PRJEB26926, sample SAMN06165151) | human gut metagenome | biome: ENVO:00009003; feature: ENVO:2100002; material: ENVO:00002003...
TAAGCTCACGGGCTGCAAATGTCGTTTTGAGTGGTGGGTAATTCTCGAACATATTGTTCCTCCTGTTTTATTTTAAGAGAAACAGCGTTAGCAATAAATTCAGCGGAATAACATTATTCCGTTCAATTTATTGCTGACTGCACTGCTTCTCCTTAAGTCAAAAAATCAATGCTGAAATAAGGGTTAAAGGGCAGAACAAAAATGCCCTGCCCTTTTTAAAACTCTTACTTACGAAGACCGAGCTTAGCTACTACTGCACGGTAGCGTTCGATATCCTTCTTAGCGAGGTAGTTTAACAGATTACGTCTGTGACCTACCATCTTAAGAAGACCACGGCGTGAGTGGTGATCCTTCTTATGTGTCTTTAAGTGCTCGGTTAAGTCGTTGATTCTCTTTGTGAGAATAGCGATCTGTACTTCGGGAGAACCTGTGTCGTTCTCGTGTGTGCGGTTAGCTTCGATAACCGCTGTCTTTTCTTCCTTTAAAAGCATGGTTACACCTCTTAAAAATATTTTCTTTGTCATAGCGGCGGGAAACGGTGTTTCTCATAACGAGCATTCTCCACAGAGCCAAGACAAGAATTGATCGTGTGCAATGTACAACAAAGTTATTATAGCATACAAAGCAACGTTTGTAAATACTATTTTAAAAAATTTTTAAATTTTTATCAGTCGACGAAAACAACCCAACCTTTGTTATGCGGGATTTTTCTTTGCGGTTTTCTTTTCGCTGGTCCTTCTGTTTTTTCTTGCGGAAGGATCTCTGATAACCTCCGGTGCTTTACCGTCGGTGACGCATTCGCCTGTGAGGATTACCTTTGATATGGTATCGTCGCTCGGTGCATCAAACATAATATCGGAGAGTGCCTCCTCGACTACTGTACGCAGGCCTCTTGCGCCTGTTTTTCTTTCAGCCGCTTTTTTCGCTATGGCACGCATTGCATCGTCGGTAATCTCAAGCTCTATGCCGTCAAGCGAGAACATATAGCTGTACTGCTTCAGGATAGCGTTCTTCGGCTCGGACAGTATCTTTACAAGTGCATCCTCGTCAAGATCGTCAAGCACGGCAATTACGGGGAGTCTGCCGACAAGCTCGGGGATAATTCCGAATTTTACAAGATCCTCCGGCTCTACCTGATGCAGTGCCTCGTTTATCTTGTTGTCCTGCTTGCTCTTTACCTCAGCACCGAAGCCGAGTGCCGATGAGCTTGTTCTCTGCATTATCAGCTTATCTATACCCTCGAATGCACCGCCGCAGATAAACAGGATGTTCTTTGTGTTGATCTGTATGAATTCCTGATTGGGATGTTTTCTGCCTCCCTGAGGGGGAACATTTGACACTGTACCCTCGATAATCTTGAGAAGTGCCTGCTGTACGCCCTCACCGCTTACATCACGGGTAATTGAAGTGTTTTCAGACTTTCTTGTTATCTTATCTATCTCATCGATATATATAATTCCGTGTTCAGCCGCCTCAATATCATAATCAGCCGCCTGAATAAGTCTGAGAAGAACATTCTCAACATCCTCGCCGACATATCCCGCCTGTGTGAGCGTTGTTGCATCGGCAATTGCGAAAGGCACCTTCAGCACATTGGCAAGCGTCTGGGCAATCATGGTCTTACCGACACCGGTAGGTCCCAGCAGCAGAACATTACTCTTCTGAAGCTCTATCTCATCAGCAGTTGCCTCATCGCCGAAGAAATTCTTCTTATAATGATTATACACCGATACGCAGATGGTTTTCTTTGCTTCATCCTGACCGATTATATACCTATCGAGTATTTCCTTAAGCTCTGTAGGTTTTATAAGCTCGTGCTTAACTTCCTTTTGCTTGCCTTTGGATTTTCTGCCGGAGGACTTGTCTTCCTGCTCCATCAGCATCTGGTATGAGGCTACTATGCAATCATTGCATATACAGCCGCTTGCACCGTAAATTATTCTTTCAACCTGATCCTCAGTTCTTTCACAGAAACTGCATCTAAGCATGGTCAAATTCCTTTCAAGTGGTTATCTTTTTGCAATTACCTTATCAACAAGGCCGTAAGCGCAAGCCTCTTCAGCTGAAAGGAAATTATCTCTTTCGCAGTCCTTATGAAGCTGCTCATAGCTCTTGCCGCAGTTCTCTGCCATTATTTTTTCAAGTGTTTCTCTTGTTTTCTCAAGGTACTTTGCGTGAATCGTAATATCGGTCTGCTGACCGCTGAGTCCGCCGCTGATAAGAGGCTGATGAATCATAACCTCTGAGTTCGGCAGGCAGAAACGCTTGCCCTTTGCGCCGCTTGAAAGCAGGAATGCTCCCATAGAAGCCGCCATACCTACGCAGATAGTAGATACATCGCACTTGATGTAGTTCATTGTGTCATATATAGCCATACCTGCGGAGATAGAACCGCCGGGGCTGTTTATATAAAGGCTGATGTCCTTATCGGGATCCTGTCCTTCAAGAAACAGTAACTGTGCAACAACAAGTCCCGCAGTAACATTGTTTACTTCTTCGTTAAGCATGATAATTCTGTCGTTAAGCAGTCTTGAGAATATATCGTAAGCTCTTTCTCCTCTGCCTGTCTGTTCAATGACGGTTGGTACTAAACTCATAAAACTCCTGCCTTTCAAAATGTTTTTTTATTTACAATAAAGAGCTTTCCATAATGATACAGAAAGCTCCCGATTGCAAAAAACTTAATTATTCAGTAACTTCGGTTACGTCTGCACTCTCACGAACGATGTCGAATGCCTTCTCAACCTCAAGGTCTTTTCTGAGAGCTTCTTCAGCAACAAGAGCCTTAACCTTGTCAAGTTCCATCTTGTAGTTTTCAGCCATCTCAGCGTATTCCTTCTCAACGTCCTCATCTGTTACAGCAACGTTTTCGATCTGAGCAATCTTCTCAAGAGCAAGTCTGAGCTTAACCTGCTTTGCAGCGGGCTCCTTGAAGTTCTCCTTGAACTGCTCTATAGTTGTGTTTGTAAACTTGAGGTAATCAGCAACTGTGATACCCTGGTATCTGTTTCTGTACTCCCAGTCACGAACAAGGTCGTCAACACGGTTGTTTATCATAGCATCGGGAATCTCGCCCTCAAGCTTTTCGATAACAGCGTCTGTAATATCGGCATCAAGCTTAGCGTCAGCGGCATTCTTAGCGCTTTCCTCAAGCTTTGCTCTGATGTCGGCCTTGAATTCGTCAAGTGTATCGAAATCGCTTACGTCCTTAGCGAACTCATCGTCAAGCTCAGCGTATTCCTTAGCCTTAATCTCGTGAATCTTGCACTTGAATACTGCGGGCTTGCCCTTTAAGTTCTCGGCATTGTAGTTCTCGGGGAATGTAACATTGATTTCGAATTCTTCGTCAATGCTGTGACCTACCATACCGTCCTCAAAGCCGGGGATAAACTGACCGCTGCCGATCTCAAGTGAGAAATGCTCAGCCTTGCCGCCTTCAAATGCTTCGCCGTCAACGAAACCTTCAAAGTCGAATACTGCTGTATCGCCCTTCTGAAGAGGTCTGTCTGTAACGTCGATAATTCTTGCATCCTTCTCCTGATATCTCTTGAGCTCGTTTGCAACATCTTCGTCAGTTACATTCTTGACAGTCTTGTTTACCTTTATACCCTTATAGTCCTTGATTTCAACTTCGGGCTTTGTTGTAAATGTAGCCTTGAAAGAAACACCGTTCTCCTTGCTTACTTCTGTTACTTCGATGTTGGGCATATCAACAACTTCAAGCTTAAGCTCGTCGATAACTTCCGCAACGCTCTTCTGGTACATACCGTTAACAGCATCTTCATAGAAAACGCCTTCGCCGTACTCAGCCTCGATTATCTTACGGGGTGCCTTACCCTTTCTGAAGCCGGGAACATTTATGTTCTTTTTCTTCTTTAAATATGCTGCCTGTACTGCCTGCTCGAATTCTTCGGCTGATGCCTTGAATTCTACCTCAACCGTATTTGTTGCGGTCTTGTTGTTTGAAATGATCTCCATTTGAAAAATCCTCCGTTTTTGCATAGCCTTATATACGGCGATGCGTATTATTGTATTTTATTCCTGCACAAGTACAGGTGTAAATTTAACATAGTCAGCCGATACCATTCTGTATGTAATTCCGTCCCTTTCACCCTGAAAAGCCTTCGGAAAGCACGGAGCACCGTGAACGTGACCGTAAAAGCATCTTTTCACAGGATATTTTGACATCACATCAAGAATATAATCGTTCTGCTCGTTGCCGTATATCGGCGGATAGTGTATGAATACCACAGGCTCAAGACCTGTTGACACAGCGGCTTTGAGAGAAGCATCCATTCTGCCCGCCTCTCTGAGAAGCACAAGCTCATCCTGCGGTTCGCCGTCATCGTTTATCCAGCCTCTTGTGCCGCAGATCGCTATACCGCACTCCTCAAAAGCGTTATTATGCAGAATTCTGATATTATCAAAACCGTTTGTCTGTAAAAAGCCGTTCATTTTTTTCAGTGTCGTCCACCAGTAATCGTGGTTACCTTTAGAGATTATCTTCCTGCCTCTGAGCCTTCTGCTGATAAACTCGAAGTCCGGGAGTGCCTCCTCGATCGACATTGCCCAGCTTATATCGCCGGGTATCACAACGCAGTCATCTTCTCCGACAACACTGTTCCAGTTTTTTTCAATGCGCTCGGTATAATTCTCCCAGCCACCGAAAATATCCATCGGCTTTTGTCTGCCGAAAGGCAGATGAAGATCCCCCATTGTGAATACTCTCAAATAAACGCTCCTTAATTACTTGTTTATAAATTCAAGAACTGCCTCAGCCATTTCTTCGGGCTTTATTGAACCTGTAAATCTTACAGGCTTGTTCTTTGTATCGGAAAGTGCCTTGGGGCAGGTTGTCTTAGTGAGCTTTTCAAGCTTGCCGATAAGCTCAAACTCGTCAACGCCCTCAGTTTCGCCGCCCAGAGCATCATATACCGCAAAGCCGAACTTGTAAGGGTTGGCAGTTGAAGCGATAAGCGTCTTTGTGTTGTCGCCCGTCTTCTTCTTGTAATCCTCGTATACCTTGTAAGCAACGGCAGTGTGGGTGTCCATAAGGTAGCTGTATTCATCGAATACTTCCTTGATAGCGCCCTTTGTCTGCTCATCGTCGCAGCATCCGGCATAGAAGTTTTCCTTGATAGCCGCCTTTACGCTGTCGTTTACTTCGTATCTGCCGTCATTCTTAAGAGCGGTGAACCACTCGTTTATCAGCTTATCGTCTTCACCCGTGAGGTGATACAGCAATCTTTCAAGGTTGCTCGAAATAAGAATATCCATTGAGGGAGAAACAGTCGTGTAGAACTTTCTGTTTCTGTCATAGATACCTGTATTTATAAAGTCGGTAAGCACGTTGTTAGCGTTTGACGCACATATCAGCTTGCCTATCGGAATTCCCATCTGCTTAGCGTAATATGCGGCAAGTATATTACCGAAGTTACCTGTAGTTACTACTACATTCAGCTTTTCGCCGTACTTAAGCTCGCCGTCCTTTACAAGCTGAACATAAGATGAAACGTAGTAGATTATCTGGGGAGCAAGTCTGCCCCAGTTTATAGAATTCGCACTTGAGAATACGGTATTTGCCTTTTCAAGCTGAGCGATAACGCTCTTGTCTGTGAATATCTGCTTTACACCGCTCTGGCAATCGTCAAAGTTGCCGACAACAGCGCAAACGTTTACGTTGCTTCCTTCCTGAGTTGTCATCTGACGCTTCTGCATATTGCTTACGCCGTCCTCAGGATAGAATACCATTATTGATGTGCCGTCAACGTCCTTGAAGCCTTCAAGAGCCGCTTTACCGGTATCACCGCTTGTAGCAACGAGGATAGAAATCTTCTTACCGTCAATTGTCTTCTTTGCGGAAGTTGTGAGCAGATAAGGAAGAATCTGAAGTGCCATATCCTTGAATGCACAGGTGGGACCGTGCCACAGCTCAAGAATGTATGTACCGGGGATAAGGTGAGAAATCTCAGCGATATTGTCGGTTGCAAAATTCTTATCGTTGTAAGCGCCGTTTACGCAGTGCTTTATCTCATCATCGGTAAAGTCTGTAAGGAAAAGTCTGAATATCTCGTAAGCTCTTTCGGCATACGACATATCGCACAGCGACATTATCTTTTCTTCAGAGAGCTTCGGGAGATTTTCGGGAACAAAAAGTCCGCCGTCAGACGAAAGACCCTGTGAAATAGCATAAGCGCTCGGTACATTTACCTTGACATCTCTGGTGCTTTTGTAGTTCATAACAAACATCCTTCTTTAGAGTTAAAATTGCGTTTCATAGCCTGTAGTGTCGAATGCGTCCTTGAAATATCTGAAATCAATCACACGCACAGCATCACCGGTCGAAACCGTTACTTCCGCTATATCATAGCGAATTTGCTTTTCTTCGCCGTATTCGGCGAGAAAACAGTCAGCAGTTGCTATTATCCTGCCCTTTTTCTTATATCCTACCGCTTCAACCCCGCTTACAAGACTTCTGTATCTGCGTGTCTTTACTTCCACAAAAACAAGTATATCGCCTTTCGACGCTACTATATCTATCTCCCCACAGGGCTTGCGGTAATTTCTTGTTATAATATCATAGCCGTTTTTTACAAGATAGTCGGAAGTGAAATCCTCTCCGAGCTTACCCTTTACGGCTCTTTCATTATTTGCCTGCATTTTTTGCCTTGAAATATTTCACGAGAAAGCTCTTTCTGTGAATATCACTTGCTCCGTATTTATCAAGCATTTCATAGTGGAGCTTTGTACCGTAGCCTTTATGCTTTTCAAACATATACTGCGGATACTTTTCGGCAAGCTCCTTCATATAACGGTCACGGGCTACCTTTGCAAGTATTGAAGCCGCCGCTATTGATGCGCTTGTTGCGTCACCCTTGACAACAGCCGTTTCAGGTATGTCAAGTCCGGGCGTCTTATTGCCGTCGATAAGTGCGGTATCAGGCTTTACATCAAGACCCTCGTATGCTCTTTTCATAGCAAGCATAGCGGCATTAAGTATATTCATGCTGTCGATTTCTTCGACAGACGCTGTAGCTATGCAATAACTGACAGCTTTCTCACGAATAATGTCAAACAGGGCTTCACGCTTTTTCTCGGTCAGTTTTTTGCTGTCATTTATCCCGTCAATGATTATATCATCGGGAAGTATAACAGCCGCCGCATAGACATCGCCGGCAAGAGGTCCTCTGCCTGCTTCGTCAATACCGCAGATAACGCCGCAATGCGTTCTCATTTCATTATCGTAAAGAAATAAATCTTTCTTTTCTTCGCCTGTCTTAAGGTCTTTCGAGAGAGATCCTGCCAAGTTTACCACTCCTGAATTCATCGAGTACAGCCGCCGCCGCTCTTTCTATATCAGGCTCGCCGCCCGAAATAAGCATTCCACGCTTTCTTGCTATCATTTCAAGGTCGGGCTTTTCCGTGTTTTCGTCCAGCTTGTAACGTGCAATAACGTTTCCCTTGTAGTTTTCCCACAGGTAACCGAGCAGATTGTCCGCAAGCTCGCAGACATCCATTACATCGTCCTTGATAGCACCCGTGTAGCCAAGCTTTATCGCTACCTGCTGATCGTCAAATTTCGGCCAGAGTATTCCGGGAGTATCGAGCAGTTCAAGTTCTTTATCAAGAGATACCCACTGAGCGCCTCTTGTAACACCGGGTCTGTCCTCTACCTTGGTCTTTCCCGCCTTCGAAATCCTGTTTATAAAAGAAGATTTACCGACATTCGGTATACCTACTACCATAACTCTCAGCGACTGACCCACAATGCCTTTCGCCTTGCGCTTAGCAAGAAGGTCGGAGAGCAGATTTTTGACGTTTGGCGTAAACGCTTTTACACCCTTACCGCTCCTGCAGTCGCATATCATGGCTTTATAGCCCTGAGCCGTGTAATATTTCTGCCACTCGGCAGTAACCTTTTCATCGGCATAATCGCATTTATTAAGAAGAATTATTCTCGGTTTAGAGCCTGTTATATCGCTGATAACGGGGTTTCTGCTGGATTCGGGTATTCTTGAATCTACTATTTCGGCAACAGCGTCAACCAGCTTTAAATCAGCCTCTATCTGTCGCTTGGTTTTGGTCATATGACCGGGAAACCACTGTATATTGGATACCTGTGCCATTGTACCTCCGCTTACATATGTTTAAAATACGATTATAACATTCCGAGTGCGTTCAGCGGCCAGATACGAAGATACGCTTTTCCCATTATATAGCGCATATCAACCTGTCCGATCTGATTGCTTCTGCTGTCTTTTGACCCGTTCCTGTTGTCACCGAGAACAAATATTTTTCCGTCCTCGACCGTTACATCCTGATTATTCGGGAAGTTCTCCGGTAAATTGGTGGGCGTGTTTGTATAGTCATCGGGGAGCTGTTCTCCGTTTCTGTAAACAACACCTTTTACAAAGTCGATTCTGATTTTGTCGCCGGGAAGTCCTATCACTCTTTTGACTATCGGTTTGCCGTAGCCGCCTGAGGATTCGTTCACCAGCTTATCCGCATACAGAATGACAATATCGTCATATTGCGGAGTATAGAACATATCGGATACGATAAGTCTTTGCTGGTCCTGTAACGTAGGAACCATTGATTCTCCGTCAACGGTTATCACACGGGCAAAAAGTGCAAATATAATTATAAAGCACAAAATGGCTGAAAAAATACTGCACATCCAGTCGAACATATCGGCAAAAAACTTCTTGCTGTCAGCAGTGCCGTTATTCTCATTTTCAGTCAAGTTCTTTTCTTCCATAGTGCGTCCCTTCAGAATAAAATATCGAATTTACGCAGTGGCAATATGCCACTGCCTTGAAAATTCGATGAGGAAATGATGTAAGGTCTTATATCTTGGACTTAACCTTAGCTGCCTTACCAACTCTGTCACGAAGATAATAGAGCTTAGCTCTGCGTACCTTACCTTCTCTTACAATCTCAACCTTCTCTACGTTTGGTGAGTGGAGTGGCCATGTCTTCTCAACACCTACACCGTTAGAAAGCTTTCTAACTGTGAATGTTGTACGGTTTGATCCGTTCTGCTTTTTGATTACTGTTCCCTCGAATACCTGGATACGCTCACGGTTACCCTCTTTGATTTTTCCGTATACCTTTACAGTATCTCCTACAGAAAACTCAGGTACCTCGGCCTTTAACTGCTCGTTCTCGATGCTCTTAATAATTTCACTTGCGTTCATTTTGTGACCTCCTAATTATTTTGACGTTCTTAATGCTACTACTATTTTCACAACAGAGGACCATCTCTTTTATTCACAACATTGGTACTTTACCACAGATTCATGGGATTTGCAAGTATTTTTTACTATCTTTTGCCTACCTTATGCATTATTTTTAGTCATCCAGTATACGGATGATTTTGAAAAATGCAATCCCATACTCTCCTGCAGCTTCATAGATGCCTCATTGCCCACGATTATCTGTCCATATGGTATCCAGCCGTTCTCCAGTGCCCTGTTGAAAGCATATGTTT
>ENA-OYWF01000413-OYWF01000413.1-human-gut-metagenome-genome-assembly--contig:-NODE-413-length-9292-cov-4.609397_pt1 | contig 9292 bp, 7 predicted proteins | sample MGYA00244809_ERZ653394 | MGnify/ENA primary metagenome ERZ653394 (study PRJEB26926, sample SAMN06165151) | human gut metagenome | biome: ENVO:00009003; feature: ENVO:2100002; material: ENVO:00002003...
CTACACGAGCCTTATCGTCGGCAGCGTCAGATGTGTATAAGAGACAGTCTCATAGCCGCGCACCAATTCTTGCAGCCTGTTGTTCTCGACCGCCAGCTCGTCATTCTGCCTCTTCAGGGAGAAATAATTGGAGACACCTTGCGTCGTTTCCCAGACCTTCGCCATGAATCCGTGCGAGATCCTGGCTATCCAAAGCCTCTGGATCTGGTTGTTGTGCGACAGCATCAGAACAGCCGCGACCTCCAGAAGAATGAAGACCGCGACTGTGAGGATGTTCTGGACAACGGATCTCTCCTTAGGCATTATCTCATCAGGAATGAGTAGTTGGATGTCTTTTTAAGCGCTATGCAGGTACCTCTGGCCACGGCGCGCAGCGGATCCTCCGCGACATGGAACTGGATGTTGACCTTCTCTGTGAACCTCTTGGCGAGACCACGCAGCAAAGCGCCGCCGCCGGAAAGGAATATTCCGTTCTCCACGATGTCTGAATATAACTCCGGAGGTGTCAGCTCAAGCACATGAAGGATGGATGACTCCAGCTTGGCTATCGACTTGTCGAGGCAATGGGCGATCTCCTGATAGGTGACCGCGGCCTCGACAGGGTGGGCTGTCATCAGGTTCGGACCGTTCACAACGTATGGCTCCGGTTCTTCGTCCAGATCCGGAATCACGGCTCCGACCGCTATCTTGATCTTCTCCGCCGTGGTCTCTCCGATCTTGATGTTGTGCTGCTGGCGCATGTAGTACTGGATGTCACTGTTGAACACATCGCCGGCCGTGTTGATGCTTTCCTGCTGGACGATGCCGCCCAAAGAGATCACGGCGATCTCGGCCGTACCTCCGCCTATGTCAACAACCATGTTGCCTTTCGGCGCCTCCACGTCCAGCCCGATACCAAGCGCGGCAGCCATAGGCTCGTAGATCAGATAGACATCACGTCCTCCGGCATGCTCGCAGGAGTCGCGCACGGCCCTGATCTCCACCTGGGTGCTTCCGGAAGGAATGCCGACCACAATCTTGAGGTTCGGGGTGAAAAGGGATCTCTTCTTGTTGTTGACCTGCTTGATGAAGCCCTTGATCATCATCTCGGCGGCGTTGAAGTCGGCGATCACGCCGTTCCTCAGAGGCCTGATGGTCTTGATTCCGGGGTTAGTGTGCTCATGCATGAGCTTGGCCTGCTGACCGATGGCTATGCATTTGCCTGTGTTGTTGTCTATCGCGACAATGCTCGGGGCGTCCATCACAATGTCGTCATTCCTGAAAATGACGGTGTTGGCTGTTCCGAGGTCCATCGCTATCTCCTGAGTCAGAAATGAAAATGCCATAGCTGTACTATATTCGATTCCTAAAATTTTTATTGTCTTCTATACAATTTGTAAATATACGAAAAAAGTTATATTTGTAAGAATTATTATGAGCAGAAAACGAATATTAATAGTCATGGCCGCCGGAAGCGGCGTCAGGATGGGTGCCACGGTTCCGAAACAATTTCTGGATCTGGGAGGTGTTCCGATTCTCCGCAGGACGATCGAAGCGTTCATTTCCGTTGTCCCGGACATCAAGGTAGTCACTGTCCTTCCCGGGGACTATATTGCTTTTTGGAAGGACTATTGCCTCGTTTCGGACTTCAACTGTCCTCAGACATTGGTTCCCGGAGGGTTCACTCGCTTCCATTCCGTAAGGAACGCCTTGAAAAAGGTCCCGGATGGGGCCGTGGTCGCCATCCACGATGGTGTCAGACCGCTCCTTTCGCCAAAACTGATAGGGAATATGTTCGAGAGGATGGATTCGGGCGGAGTCCGTGCCTTGATTCCCGTCATCCCGTCGGTCGACACCCTCAAGGTCATCGACCGGGTAAAGGACGCGGACGGGAACGAGATTCTTGTCTCGCCGGAAGGGGAGAATGTTGACAGAAGCCGGATTTTCGGAGCTCAGACTCCGCAAATGTTTCTGTCAGAGGACATCAAGTCGGCATATTCGCAAGCCTTTGACACCGCTTTCACCGATGATGCGTCCGTCGCGCGCAAAAAAGGAATACCCCTCTCCTTCTGTGCCGGAGAGAGGTATAACTTCAAATTGACGTCCCCCGAGGATCTGGCCCTCGCAAGACTGATTATTTCGTCTTCTTCGCGAACTCGTTAGGCTGGTAGTTTGCCCGTTTGTAGTCCTTGACCCAGACCTGACGCTCGATCGCCTGGTCGAGGGAGATCATCGTCTCGGTTGACTGAATGTAAGGAATATTCTGGATCGTGTTGATAAGAATCTCCATAAGGTGATCATTATCAAAGCAATATGCCTTGAGGAGCAGAGCGGCCTTTCCTGTTACGAAATGACATTCCACAATCTCGGCGATCTTCTTCAGGTTCGCCACTACCTCGGGATATTTGTCCGCCTCTGACAGGGTTACGCTGATGAAAGCGCACACGTTGAGCCCCAATGCCTGAGGTTTCACGAGCAGCCTTGATCCTGTGATGACTCCGTTGGTTTCCAGTCTTTTGACTCTCTGATGAATAGCGGCTCCCGAAACACCGCACTCACGGGCGATCTCCAGGAAAGGCATCCTGGCGTTGTTGACCAAGAAAGAAAGGATCTTCTGGTCAATCTGATCAATGTGATAAGTTGCCATTGCTTTCGATTTATAACTAAACAGCCGCTAAATTATATAAAAATCTTAAAATATCAAGATTTCTTAAAGTGACGGCGCCCTTTTTCCGTTGGTTTTGAATTGTTAATGATCTCTAGGCAGGCCGCCTCTGTGAGAGTGGCCGCGTCAGTCTCCTTCGGAATCTTGTAGTTTGAGCCGGCGTGCTTGATGTACGGGCCGTAACGACCGTTGATCACCTGGATGTCACTGTCTTTATATTCAGCCATCACAGAATTGGCGGCGGTCTTGCTCAGGCCGTCCTCTATGATGGCCGCGCATTCGTCCAATGTGATCTTGAGAGGATCCTTGCCGCGAGGAATCGAGAAATTCCTGTCGCCATATTTCAGGAATGGTCCGAAGCGTCCTTTCAGGGCGATGACCTCGACACCGTTATATTCTCCGACCGTGCGGGGCAGCTGGAACATTTTCAGCGCGTCCTCAAGGGTGATGTTCTCGATGAGCTGGTCCTTTCCGAGGGACGCGTACTGCGCTTTCTCGCCCTCGCCCTTCTGGATGTAAGGCCCGAACTTGCCGAACTTAGCGGTGATCTTGTTGCCCTCGCTGTCCGTGCCGAGTTCCTTTGACACATGGCTGTAGTTTCCGTCATGCAGCACCTCGTCCACCTTCTTGTGGAAAGGAGTGTAGAAAGCCCCGATGACATCGTTCCACACGAGATTGCCGTCCGCGATCTGGTCGAACTCCTTCTCGACGTTGGCTGTGAAGTCGTACCCCATGATGTCGGTGAAATTCTTCTCAAGGTAGTCGGTCACTATCATTCCGATCTCCTGCGGGAGCAGCCTGCCCCTTTCGGCGCCGACGGTCTCCGTCTTGGATTTTTCGGAAATATTCCCGTTCCTGAGCTCCAAGTCATTGACTGTGATTTTCTTGCCTTCCTTGTCACCCTTGACGATGTAGCCGCGTCCGGTGGTCAGAGTGGCGATGGTCGGTGCGTAGGTGGAAGGACGGCCGATGCCGAGCTCCTCAAGCTTCTTGACCAAAGTGGCCTCTGAATATCTTGGCGGCGCGGCGGTGAACTTGCACTCCGCGTTTATGCCCTTCTCCTCCATCTTGGTCCCTACCTGAAGGTCCGGGAGCATAACCTCCTCTTCCTCGGCCTCCTGGTTGTCCGTCCCCTCGATATATAATTTAAGGAATCCGTCGAACAGGACCTGCGTGGCCTGGGCGTTGAACTTCTCTGATCTCTTGTCGGAAGCCACCCTCAGGGTGGTGTTGAGGACCTTCGCGTCAGCCATCTGCGATGCCACCGTCCTCTTCCAGATGAGGTTGTAGAGCTTCTGCTCCTGCGCCGTGCCCTCGATCTCAGTGTTCTCTATGTATGTCGGGCGGATCGCCTCGTGGGCCTCCTGCGCACCCTTGCTGTGGGTCTTGAACTGGCGTGTCTTGGAATATTCAGGACCGAAGTTTCTGGTGATGAATTTCTTCGCCGCGCCGAGTGCCAGGGTCGAGAGGTTCGTGGAGTCTGTTCTCATGTAGGTGATGAGACCGCGCTCGTAGAGACTCTGGGCCACCCTCATCGTCATACTTACAGGGAAACGCAGCTTCCTTGCGGCCTCTTGCTGGAGAGTCGATGTCGTGAACGGGGCTGCCGGGAAGCGTGTGGCCTCTTTCTTCTCCACATCGGAGACAGTGAAGTCCGCTCCGATGCAGTCCTGGAGGAATTTCCTCGCCTCGTCGATTGTCTTGAACTTTGTGTCGAGGACGGCCTTGACCTTGACCGCCGCCGGGAATCCGGCCGGATGGAAGAATGCCTCGACCTTGTAGAAGGCCTCGTTCTCGAACGCCATGATCTCCTTTTCCCTCTCCACCACAAGTCTCAAGGCCACGGACTGCACACGACCCGCCGAAAGCTTAGGCTGGATCTTTCTCCAAAGGACAGGTGAAAGCTCGAAGCCCACAAGCCTGTCCAGGACCCTGCGCGCCTGTTGGGCGTTCACGAGGTTCATGTCTATGGAGCGCGGGTTCCGCACGGCGTTCACGATAGCGTCCTTGGTGATCTCGTGGAAAACGATTCTCCTTGTATGTGCCTCATTAAGTCCGAGAGTCTCGAAGAGGTGCCAGGAGATGGCCTCTCCCTCTCGGTCCTCATCGGACGCGAGCCATACTGTGGAAGCGCTTGCCGCCGCTTTCTTGAGCTCCGCCACGACCTTCTTCTTGTCGGAAGGTATGACATACTCAGGAGTGAAGTTCCTTTCCACATCCACACTCAGCTTCTTGTCCTGAAGATCCCTGATGTGGCCGAAGCTGGATTTCACCTCATAGCCGTTACCCAGGAATTTTTGTATAGTCTTGGCTTTGGCCGGAGACTCGACGATAACTAGATTGTCTGCCATATTGTTCTATTTTACAGGCCTTTCATAGATAGTTTGCCATTTCAATCTGCAAAGTAAGCCACAAACTGGGCAATTTTCCAAATTTTGTTATAAATTTGTCTTTATTATGACCGACTCGACTCGAAAGAAAATAATCAAGTGGTTCTGGATCGTGGTGACGTTTCCGGTGCTGCTTCTTGTCTTTATGATACTCCTTGTCTGGATGTTCGCCGACATCCCGTCGTTCAAGGATCTGGAAAACCCTGACAACAAGCTGGCCACGCAGGTCATCGCGGAGGACGGGGAGATCCTGACGACGTTCCACATCGAGAACAGGACCTACGTTTCCTACGACGAGATCTCCCCGAATCTTGTGCACGCCGCCGTGGCCACGGAGGACGTGCGTTTCTACAAGCATTCCGGAATTGATTTCAAGGGACTGGGACGTGTGCTGGTCAAGACGATCCTGCTGCACAACTCAAGCCAGGGCGGCGGCAGCACGATCACCCAGCAGTTGGCGAAGACCCTTTATCCGAGGGCCGGGATGGGGCGTAGGATTCCGGGAATATATCATGCCAAAATGGTGTGGATCAAGCTGAAGGAATGGATCACCGCCGTGAAGCTCGAAAGGGACTACACCAAGGACGAGATTATGACGATGTACCTCAACTCCATATTCTTCGGCAGCGGTGCGTACGGTGTGCGTTCGGCTTCGGAGACATTCTTCGGGAAGCTCCCGTCCGAGCTTTCTGTCGAGGAGAGCGCTATGCTTGTGGGAATGGTCAACAAGCCGACGAGGTACAATCCGGCCATCAATCCGGACAAGGCTCTGACCAGAAGGAACTTTGTGATCGGCCAGATGGAGAAGGCCGGCTATCTGGACAAGTCCCAGAGGGATTCCATCCGTCTGATCCCTATAGAGCTCAACTATGAGGTGCAGGACCACAACGCCGGTCTGGCCCCGTATTTCAGGGATATGGTTCGCCGCGTGATGAACGCCAAAAAGCCTCGCAAGTCCGACTATACGATGGTCGAGGACTATTCCGCCGACTCGCTTGCCTGGGCCACGGACGACCTGTATGGCTGGCTTGAGAAGAACAAGAAGGCTGACGGAAGCAAGTATGACCTTGACAGGGACGGTCTGCGGATCTACACGACCATCAACTACAAGATGCAGAAATATGCCGAGGAGGCTGTCGCCGAGAGGATCCGCGGCCTTCAGGCTGACTTCCGCAGGGATCTGCGGAGCAAGACCCACAAGCCTTTCTCCAACGACATAGACGAGGAGACAAGGGACAGGGTCATGCGTCAGGCCAGACGTTGGAGCGACCGTTACCGCACCCTCAAGAAAGAGGGACTGACCGAGGCTCAGATCCTCAAGACGTTCTCCCGACCGGTGAAGATGCGTGTGTTCGCCTATAATAAGAAAGGTTACGCCGACACTACGATGACGCCGGACGATTCGATCCGTTACTACAAGTCGATTCTCCGTACGGCCTTCGTGGCGATGGAGCCGGGCACGGGACACGTGAAGGCCTACGTCGGAGGTCCGAACTACCGCTATTTCAAGTACGACAATGTCCGTCAGGGCAAGCGTCAGGTCGGTTCGACGATAAAACCGTTCCTCTACACGCTGGCGATGCAGGAGGGTATGACTCCGTGCGACAAGGTCGTGAACCTTCCGCAGACGTTCGTCCTTCCTGACGGCAACACCTGGACCCCTCGAAGCACCGACAAGGAGCAGTGGATCGGTAAGACCGTCACACTGAAATGGGGTCTCACGAACAGCTCGAACAACATCTCGGCCTACCTGATGAAGCAGTTCGGCCCAGAGGCGATGGCGGATATGATGCGCAGGATGGGCATCCAGAGCCACATCGACGAGGTACCGGCGCTTTGTGTCGGACCGGCTGACCTGTCGCTTTGGGAGATGGTGGCCGCCTACAACACGTTCCCGTCCAGGGGAGTCTATATCGAGCCGATGTTTGTGACCAGGATCGAGGACAACCAGGGCAACGTCATCAGCGAGTTCACGAACCGCAAGCGCGAGGCGATAGGGGAGAACACCGCCTACCTGATGGTCAACCTGATGGAAGGCGTGGTGCAGGGCGGAACCGCCAGCAGGCTCCGCTACCGCTACAAACTGATGGGCGAGATCGCCGGAAAGACCGGAACCACCAACGATAACGCCGACGGATGGTTCATAGGCTACACCCCGACTCTCGTGGCGGGAATATGGACGGGCGCGGAGGACCGCCAGGTGCACTTCCAGTCAATCACTTACGGCCAAGGCGCGCATATGTCCCTCCCTACCTGGGGAATATTCATGCGCAAGGTGGTTGAGGACGGTACCCTCGGAATCTCGGAGAACGACCGCTTCATCGCCCCTGCCGGCGTGAGCTTCGACCTGAACTGTACCGGAGGCGACAATGACGCCACGGACGTGCAGCAGAAGACGGAGGACTACTATTTTGAATAAAAAGGAATATATTAGGAATATTTAATATAGGAATATGGGCAAGTACCAGAGGATTGCAGTGATTTATGGAAGCGACTCTTCGGAATGGGAGGTCGCTTGCCGCAGCGGGGAGTTTGTCGCTTCGCGCATCGACGGGACGAAGTACGATGTCTATGAGATTTTCGCACGGTTCGGTAAATGGTCTCTTGTGGCGATGAAGAAACGGGACTCTATGAGGATTCCTTTCGCCGAGGGTGCCAGACCGGAGATTGACAAGACGGATTTTTCCGTGAAGGTTTATGGAGAAAAGATAAAGTTCGACTATGCCTACATAGTCCAGCACGGCACTCCGGGCGAAAACGGTCTGCTTCAGGGTTATCTTGAGATGCTTGGGATTCCGTTCAGCAGCTGCAGCGCGTTTGTCTCCGCGATCGCCTTCGACAAGTTCGCCTGCAAGAGTTATCTGCGTGAGGTTGATTTCGTCAAGTGCGCCCCTGATGTCTATGTCCGCAACGGAATGGACATCGAGTCCGTCTGCCGTAAGGTGGTGGAAAAGCTTAAGTTCCCGGTGTTCGTGAAGCCTACCGACGGAGGCTCAAGCTTCGGGATCACCAAGGTCCGCAAGGCTGAGGATCTGCCTGAGGCGATCCGGTTCGCCTTCTCTGAAGGCCCTTCGGCCATCATCGAGCAAGGGATTCCTGGCCAGGAGTTCACTTGTGCCGCCTATGCAGATGCGGAAGGAGTCAAGTCCTTGCCTGTGATACAGATAGTCACCGAGCACGATTACTTCGACTACGATGCCAAGTATAACGGTCAAAGCCAGGAGATATGCCCGGCTCCGATCAGTGAGGATTTGAGCGGACATATTCAGGAAGTGAGCAAGAGAATATATTCGCGCCTTGGTTGCTCCGGTGTCGTGAGGATGGATTACATCCTTGCCGAGGATGGCCTGTACTTCTTGGAAGTCAACACTATCCCTGGAATGACAAGTGCTTCTCTGGTGCCAAAGATGGTGCGCACGGCGGGTCTTGACATCACTGATTTCCTGACAGGTATCATTGAAAACTCATAATGTCCAATTCTAGCTTTTAAATTTTAAGCTTATGCTATTGAAGGATTTCCTTAATGAAGGAGTAGCGCGGCTGGAGTCTCTCTATCCGACGAAAGAAGCCAGAAACATCATGCTTATGCTTTGCGAAAGCCGCATAGGCACCAAAAGTTACACCCATATCGTGGAACCTGAATATCAGGTAAAGGACAAGTCTCTGGAAGGTCTCGGCGCTGATTTGAACAGACTGGCAGCCGGTGAGCCTGTCCAGTATGTGATAGGATTCGCGGATTTCTGCGGTCTGAGGTTCAAGGTGACCCCGGATGTGCTTATCCCACGCCCGGAGACTGAACTTCTGTGCCGCGAGGCCATCAAGATCGGCTCCAGAATGCAGAGGATGAGAAAGGCCTATGGTAAGTCGGCTAAACCTGTCCGTGTGCTTGACCTCTGCACAGGCTCAGGCTGCATTGCGTGGACGGTGGCCCTGAATATTCCCGGTGCCGAGGTGACAGGTGTTGACATCTCGGAAAAAGCGGTTGCGGTGGCGTCCTCGCAGGATTTCGCCGCCAAGATCAAGGAGTCTGGGGCATCTGCTCCCAAGTTTGTGGTCGCTGATGTGCTGGCTGGGAATCAGACCTTCACCGAAGGTGATTACGATCTGATTTTGAGCAACCCGCCTTACATCATGGAGTCGCAGAAATCTCAGATGCGAGTCAATGTCCTCAACTATGAACCTTCAACGGCTTTGTTTGTGGAAGACAGCGATCCGTTGGTGTTCTACCGCTCCATAGCCGTCTTGTCTCGTACCTGTC
>ENA-OYWF01000420-OYWF01000420.1-human-gut-metagenome-genome-assembly--contig:-NODE-420-length-9200-cov-4.339202_pt1 | contig 9200 bp, 8 predicted proteins | sample MGYA00244809_ERZ653394 | MGnify/ENA primary metagenome ERZ653394 (study PRJEB26926, sample SAMN06165151) | human gut metagenome | biome: ENVO:00009003; feature: ENVO:2100002; material: ENVO:00002003...
CCTTATCGTCGGCAGCGTCAGATGTGTATAAGAGACAGGAAGAGGAAGTTGACTTTGTCGGCTCCGTCGGCTGAGAGTGGTTTGGCGGTGAAGCTGATCTCGAAACGCACGTTGGGAATGCCCAGCGGCACGAGTCTTTGCTGCATCTCGGTTTCTATCTTCCTGGCTGTCTTGGTGCGTAGCTCGGTGAGCTTCCTGGCCGCCTGTCCTGCCTTGGAAAGCCAATGCTCGGCCTCCTGCTGCAGGGCTGCCAGCTCCTCGTCGCTGTTGCCGATGTGGTCGAGTTGTTGCTTGAGGTGCTCTCTGATTTCTATCAGGGCATTGATGTCCTGTACATGGAACTTCTGCTGCAGCGAGTAGATGGTGTCGAGCCGGCTGTTGATCTCGTCGAGTCTTGCCGGTTCGAAGTCGACGCGGTCGACGTTGGTGCCTATCTCCTGAGCGATGTCCTTCAGTTCGATGTAGCTGCTGTCGAGCCTTTCGGCAGCCTCTGCTATGGCGGGATAGACCTCCTTGATGGATGCGAGCTGCTGGCAGGTGGACTTCAGCCTTTCGAGTATGCTTCCGTCCTCATTGGTCAGCGTGTTGTCGGCTTCGTAGAGGGCAGTCTTGATGTCCTCGGCATGAGTCAGCGTCTCGGCTTCCTGCTCCAGCGATTCCTTCTCGCCTTCCTCTAACTGGGCGTGGTCGAGCTCTTTGTACTGGAATCTGAGGAACTCTTCGTTCTCACGGCTCTTCGCTATCTCTTCCTCCAACTTGGCGAGTCGCTGCCTGGCCTGGTGATACTGATTGTATGTGGCCCTGTAGTCGCCAAGCAACTTGCTGTCCTGAGCGATGATGTCAACCACGTTGAGCTGGAAATCCTCTTTCTGCAGCAGCAGGTTCTGATGCTGTGAGTGGATGTCGACCAGGCTTTCGCCCAGCTCTCTCATCAGGCTGAGCGAAACGGGTGTGTCGTTGATGAAGGCACGGCTTTTGCCTGCGGCTGTCAGCTCGCGGCGGATGATGGTGTCGTCGGCGTCATAGTCGATATCGTGCTCAGCGAAGAAGCTCTGCATGTCGTATCTCGACAGGTCGAAGTGTGCCTCGATGGTGCATCTGTCGCATCCTGCCTTGATGGCCTTGGTGTCGGCTCTGTTGCCGAGCAGCAGACCGATGGCACCCAGGATGATGCTCTTGCCTGCACCTGTCTCGCCCGTGATGACGGAGAAGCCTGGATGCAGCTGGATGTCGAGCTCGTCGATGAGTGTAAAGTTCTTGATGTATAGCTGTTTGAGCATGTTGTCGGTTTCTTTATTGCTTTATTTTGTCCCATTGGGCATTCTGCGAAGGATTGATGTTGAAGAGCAGTTCGTAGATGCTCTCTTTCTCCTTCTGTGTGCCCTTGCCCTTGTAGATGTTTGCCAACTCATCTTTCTTGTAGTCGGTCCATATCTGTGGCAGCAGACTGAGCGGTTTGTTCTCCTTTGCTTTCTTCAGATTGGTTTCGAGCGTGGTCGTAATCTCCGTGCGTCCTCGCTCGGCATTGTTGGCCATCTCGTCGAGTCCCTTGCGGTAGTAGTCGTACTGCATCTGTCGGAAGGGTTGCATTCCTCCGTCGAGATAGTCGGCTATGATGGCGTATCTGTTTCTGTTGTCGTCGAAGGCTTTCCAGCCCGGGTACGACAGGTTTTGTGCATTGTTGGTGAGGTTCATGCATCTTTGCAGCACATCCTCGCCTCCCATGGGCGCAAAGGTGTCGAGGTCGAGTCCGATGATGAGGTAGGCATAATAGGCAAAGAGAGCTGTGAGCTGGTTGTCGAGATTCTCCTCGTTGAAGTCCAGCTGGTCGAACTGTGCAAAGTTGAACGTGAAGTTCTCGTCCACATTATTATATATAGTAGTGGTGTAGGCGGCATTGTATACGGGTCGGTTGGCCTGTATCAGCGCTTTGCACGTGAAGAGGTTCTGGTCTTTGGCGTATTTTGTCACCGTGATGTTGAAGTTGCAGTTGATGCGCTCGTTTTTCTGAAACTGCAGATGGGTCCATTGCCGGTCGTTGACAAACTGCTCGAGTGTCTGTTGCAGGTTGTCGAATACGGCATTGTCCGTGCCCTGTATCTGAGCATGGTTGATGGTGACTTTGGCTTGCAGTTCCTGTGCCTGGAGGCCGTAACTACAGCATGCCAGCCAGCTCGTCAATGATATCGCGAGCCACTTCAGTCTTCGGCTTTTTCTCATATTCTTTCTTGCCTTTCTCGGATATGATTGTTATCTGGTTGTCGTCGGTGCGGAAGGTGGTGCCGGCGTTGCGTGTGGAGTTCAGCACGATGAAGTCGGCATTCTTCTTCCTGCGTTTCTTCTCGGCATTGGCTTCCTCGTCGTTGGTTTCCAGGGCAAAAGCCACGATGCGCTGGCGGCTCTGCTTCATCTGTCCAAGGGCTGCTGCGATGTCGTGAGTGGGAGCCAGGGTGAGCACCAGGTCGTCCTTCTCGCGCTTGATCTTCCTGTCGGCAACCACGGCAGGACGGAAGTCGGCTACTGCCGCACAGAGGATGGCTGCATCACAGCCTGTAAACTCATGGGTGGCAGCCTCGTACATCTCTTCGCAGCTCTCCACATCGATGCGTCTGATGTCGTTGTCGCATTGCAGCGCCACGGGACCTGCTATCAGCGTGACGTGGGCGCCTCGCTTTCTGCATTCCTCGGCAAGGGCGAATCCCATCTTGCCCGATGAGTAGTTGCCGATAAATCTTACGGGGTCTATCTTCTCGTAGGTAGGACCGGCAGTGATCATGATGTTCTTGCCACTGAGGTCCTGTTGCTGTTGTTCATCGAAGTAACGGTCCAGGCTGTCGACGATAATCTCGGGTTCCTCCATGCGTCCCTTGCCCTCCAGTCCGCTTGCCAGGAATCCGGAGGCTGGCTCGATGATTCTGTTGCCGTAGCTCAGGAGTGTCTGCATGTTGTGCTGGGTGGACGGATGTCTGTACATGTCGAGATCCATGGCTGGAGCGATGAAGACAGGGGCCTTCATCGACAGATAGGTAGTGATGAGCATGTTGTCGGCGATGCCGTTTGCCATCTTTCCCATTGTGGCAGCCGTACAGGGCGCAATGAGCATGGCGTCAGCCCAGAGGCCGAGGTCGACATGCGAGTTCCATGTACCGTCTCTCTGCGAGAAGAACTCGCTGACAACGGGTTTGTGGGTAAGGGCAGAGAGCGTGATGGGAGTGATGAACTCCTTGCCGGCAGGCGTGATGACAACCTGCACTTCGGCTCCCCGCTTGATGAGGCCTCTTATGATGAGGCAAGATTTGTAGGCTGCTATCGAGCCAGTGATGCCCAGTACTATTTTCTTTCCTTTAAGACTCATTTTTCTGATTTGAACATTTGATGGTTGAACCTTCGCTGGAAGGGATCTTTCTTAACTCCTTGGAAAACAACTCGTCCAGCGAAAATTGAGAACATGACTTTATCTTTTGTTGAACTCCCTCAGACGGATGCGGGTAAGCACCTGCTTGGTGTTGTAAGTAAAGTCGCTGCCCAATACCCATGTGTAGTAGCCTGGATCTTTGTGCAGGATTTCTGCCACGTCCCAGCCTTTATATTTGCAAAAGTTGAACACCTCATGCTTGCGTGGATTTCCCTGTTCGTCGGTAAGCACGTTGCCCTGAGCATCTTTCAGCTCCTGCCAGATGATGCGGCCGGCAAAGTCGACGTTGTCGTTCTGCATGGAGAACTTGGCCAACTCGTCCATGTCGTTGTTGAGCACACGCTCTGGTTCTTCCTGTACTCCGGGAGCATACTTGTCCAGCTCGCCCATGAGCACTCGGTAAGTAGCTTCGGTGTCCTGGTCGGCACGATGGGCCTCAAAGTCTTCCTCCATCTTTCGGCCGCAGTAGAACTTGTAGGCGGCAGCAAGATTGCGGCGTTCCATCTTCATAAAGATGGTCTGCGCATCTATCAGGCGGCACTTGCTGAAGTCGAAGTCGATGCCTGCACGCAGAAATTCCTCGGCGAGCATAGGCACGTCGAAACGGTTGGAGTTGTAGCCTGCAAAGTCGCATCCCTCAAACTCTTTCTGCAAGTTGGCTGCCAGCTGCTTGAATGTAGGTGCGTTTTTCACATCCTCGTCGCTGATGCCGGTAAGGGCGACGACTTCTTCGGGTATAGGCATTCCAGGGTTTACGTAGAGATTCTTACGAGTCTCGCTACCATCGGGCATGACCTTGATATACGACATCTGGATGATACGGTCTTTAACCATATCAAGCCCCGTAGTTTCCAGGTCGAAGACTACTAAGGGCTTTTTAAGATTTAATTTCATTATATGTTTTTATTATTTTAGTCGTTGAGCAACATTGGCATAATCAGCATCAGCACGTCCTCGTCCTCAGGCTGCTCGGCAGGTACGATAATGCCGGCACGACTTGGGTCTGCCAACATGATGACAACCTGATCGCTGTTCAGATTGCTCAGAACCTCCATGAGGCTGCTGCCCTTGAAACCGATGCTCATAGGTGTGCCGGTGTACTCGCAAGAGAGCTGTTCTTTGGCTGATGTGGCGAAGTCGATATCCTCGGAAGATACTTCGAAGTGGCCATTCTCCATGTGCAGACGAACCAACTGGCTGCTCTCGCTGGCGAAGGGGAGCACACGGCGCAAGGCGCTGAGAAGGGCACGGCGGTCTACTGTGGTCTGACTTGGATTGTCGGTAGGAATCACAGAGTTGTAGTTAGGATATCTTCCGTCTATCAGTCGGCAGTTAAGTACTCCGTCGTTGTATTTGATCTCGGCATTTCTGTCGTCGAACTTGATAAGCACGTCACCGCCGTCCTTGGTAAGAATGTTCTTCAGCAGGTTGGCTGGTTTCTTGGGAAGATTGAACGAAGCAGGAGTCTCGCTTGTGATAGAGAAGTTCTTGTTGCGTACCAACTTATGGCCGTCGCTTGCTACAATGGCGAGTGCGTCGGGGGTTAAATCGAAGTACACACCGTTCATAATAGGTCTCAACTCGTCGTTGGCTGTGGCAAACAGGCTTCTGGAGATGTTGTCGATCAGGACGGTGGCAGGTATTATGATAGAATTGGCTGCATCGGTCATGCTCTGTGTGCGAGGATAGTCCTCAGCACTCTGCGCTGTGAAGTTGTACAAACCGTTCTGGTAAACGATTTTCACGGCGTAGCTGTCGGGGGTCACGTCCAGGGTGAGAGGTTGCTCTGGCAACTCTTTCAGTGCGTCGAGAATCACCTTGTTGGGGATGCAGAATTCGCCTTCTCCCTCACATTCAGTCAGGTCGATGACGCTTTTGATCACGTTGTCACTGTCGCTTGCTGTGATGGTCATCACATTGTTAGCAACCTGGAAAAGGAAGCAATCGAGGATGGGCAAGGAATTCTTGCTGCTGATTACTTTCGCAAGCATGTTGAGCCTGCTGCTCAAGGCAGAGCTTGATAAAACAAATCTCATGAGTGTTTATAATTTTGTTTATGTTCTACATTTCTTTTCTTACTGACCACAAAAATACAAAAAATATCGATGACGTACAAAAAAATCGATAAAAAGTTTCAGTTTATGAACTATTTTTAGTAATTTCGCAGTCTAAAGAGAAAACTTTCTTCATCTTTCACCTCTGTTGTGAGTTGCGGGTGTGAATAGTTTCTCGAGAGGAAAGTTTAAGTATCATTATTCAAACATTATTATAATATGGAATTACAAGGAAAGGTTATTGCCGTTTTGCCTGAAAGAAGCGGTGTCTCTGCAAGAGGTGAGTGGAAATCACAGTCGTTTGTCATTGAGACTCATGAGCAGTATCCCAAGAAGTTGGTTTTCGATGTCTTCGGAGCTGAACGCTTGGCACAGTTTAATATTCAGAGCGGCGAAGAGATCTTGGTATCCTTTGATATCGATGCTCACGAATATAATGGCCGCTGGTTTAATAATATTCGTGCATGGAATGTTCAGCACGTAGATCCTAATACTGTTGCTGCCATGGCTGGCGGAATGCAGCCAGCTGGTGCTCCGTTCCCACCAGCAGGTGCTCCTGTAGCAGCTGCTCCTGCAGCTGGAGCCACTGCTCCTTTCCCTCCAGCTTCTGCTGCTCCTGCTGCTTCTGCTGAGACAGGCAGTGCAGACGATCTTCCATTCTAAAAGTAATGAGTCCACTTGATAAAGTCGAAAATCGTATTTTTTGTCTTTGTAACTTATTGACAATCAATAGCTGATTTTCGTAAAAATGACTTTTTCAAGTGGACTCAGTTGATTTAATAATTGCGAGCTTCTATCTGGAAGTAGCTCTGTGGATGGTTGCAAACAGGGCAAACCTCAGGAGCCTTCTTGCCAACTACGATGTGGCCGCAGTTGGAGCATTGCCAGATGCAGTCGCCGTCGCGCGAGAACACCACTTTGTCCTCTACGTTCTTCAGTAATTTGCGATAGCGCTCCTCATGGTGCTTTTCTATCTCTGCCACCATCTCAAACTTGGCAGCGATTTCTTCGAATCCTTCTGCATGAGCCTCTTCTGCCATGCGCTTGTACATATCGGTCCACTCGCTGTTCTCACCCTCGGCTGCAGCCAAGAGGTTCTCGGCTGTGCTCTTTATCTCGCCGCCCATGAGGTACTTGAACCACAGTTTGGCGTGTTCCTTCTCGTTGGCTGCTGTCTCCTCAAAGATGTTGGCTATTTGCACATAACCGTCTTTCTTGGCCTTGCTGGCAAAGTAGGTGTACTTGTTGCGGGCCTGCGATTCGCCTGCGAATGCTTCCCACAAATTCTTCTCGGTTTTGGTTCCTTTCAGTTCTTTCATGATGTCTTTGTTTTTAATGTTAATAATTTTGAGTTATATTGCTAATAATCTTAGCAGCGTATCTTACAACTCGTGTCTGCAAAGATATTGTAATAATTCCAAAGAAGCAAGTTTATGTACGCTTTTTTGCTTTCAGTTATGAAAGTTTAACAGTATGAACTTTACAGGCAGAAAAGTTAAGAGAAGTTAGCGGAAGTCTCAGTCTTTCAGGATCTTCCTTCTTTCGAAGAACTGGCGTGAGGCAAGGAAGAAGAGGATTACGGAAACGGCATTCTCGGCAGCCACCATCCAGAAGGTGGCAGTGTATCCAAAGTGTTCGGCAACGATTCCGCCCAACAGACATCCTATGCCGAAGCCAAGGTCCCATCCCGTAAGAATGCTGCTGTTGGCAGTGCCTCGCTGGTCGTGTCGTGCCACGTGGACAAACATGTTGAGGAAGGCAGGGTAGAGATGCCCGTTGCCCAGTCCGATAAGGATGGCAGAGAGGTAATATGCCACTGGATGGGGAATGGCCACAAAGAGGGTGAAGCCAACGAGTGAAATGAGCATTCCCTCGGCTGCATTCTGTGTCAACTTGCCTTGGCTGAGGGCTTTACGGCCCTGCAGACGAGAGCTGAAAAGGCCCATAGAGAGAAGGGCAAAATAAGTGCCTGTTCCTCCTGTGATGGACAAAACCTCCTTGCTGTAGATGGCGAGATAGTTGCTCAATACGCCCCAGCAGAAGCCAAACATGGCGATATTGATGGCGAGGAGCCATGCACGGGTGAGGAAGAAGCGGTCGAGCGACAATTTCTCTTTGTTGCGAATGATGTCTTTTTCGGGCAACCGGATAGTCCATGCGATGAGCACTGCACTTATCGCTACGACGAAAGCTATCCAGAAGAGTATCATGTAGCTGTCTACCATGTTGTGCAGATAGATGCCGATGGATGGAGCTATCGCCATGGCGAAGTTGTTGCTGAGACCATAAAGTCCGATGCCTTCGTTTCGCCGGCTGGAAGGCAGCACGTCGATGGCGCAGGTGCTATTGGCTACGGTGACGGCTCCGAAGGGTCCGCCATGCAATGTTCGGCAAATGGCAAACATGAGGATTGTGCCTGCTGCTATGTATCCGGCAAAGAAGACGGCAAAGCCCGAAAGGCACAGCATGAGCACTTTCTTGCGCGAGAAACTGTCTACCACATAGCCGCAAAATGGGCGCACGATAAGGGCTGCCACGGTGTAGCCGCTCAGTACGATGCCTATGGTGTCTTTGGTGGCTCCAAAAGTTTCGCTCAGATAGAGGGGCAGGAGTGGGGTGAGGAGATAGAAGGCGAAGTACAACAGAAAGTTTGTTGTCATCACCTTGATGTAATTGGCATTCCAGAGTATCTCTTTGCTATTCATTGTTATTATAGATTAGACTTTTGTTCTTCGAGCCAGGCATCGATAATCTGTCGGGCAATGGAGAGTTTTTCGGGAATGGTGGGCAGATTGGTCTTGGTAAACCACTTGCCGCGTGAGAGTTCTTCTTTCTGCAGATGGATTTCTCCATCTACATAGTCGGCGGTGAAGCCTACCATCAACCCGCTGGGATATGGCCAGGGCTGAGAACCGAAATACTTCAGGTGGTTGATGGTGAGTCCTGTCTCTTCCATCACTTCACGGTGTACGGCTTGCTCAAGGGTTTCGCCTGTCTCGACAAAGCCAGCCACAAGTCCATAGAAGTCGCTCTTGAAGTTGCGGGCATGTACCAGAAGGACTTCCTCTCCCCTGCGTATGAGGACGATGATGGCAGTGGCGAGCGAGGGCCATACCGACTTGCCGCATTGAGTGCATTTCTTGCTGATATCGGTCGACATCTTCATGGGTGCTCCGCATATTCCGCAGAACTGTGTGTTCTGGTCCCAGTAGATGAGTTCATGGCATTTTCCTGCCTTGAGGTACAGGTCTCTGCTCAGTTTGTAGTAACTGGGACGGAGTCCGCACATCTCATAGTTGGGATTGTCGGTGACGGGGGTGTCGATGGTGAAAGCCTTTACCTCGGTTCCGTCTTCCATAGGACTGATGTTGAGAACATGGGTCCAGGGCTTGAGTTCTATCGGACTCTCTTCAGAGCAGGGAATGGTGTAGCTTCCGTCTGCCTGTTTCTGCAGCAAGAGGTCGGTCTTGCAAAATATAAACCAATAGGTCATTTCTTTATTTATTCTTTATGTTGAGATTCTTTCTTTGAACTTTAGCAAGTTCAGAAGTTGTTCGTTTTTGGGGAAAGTTAATTTTCGGGAAGTTATAGAAGTTATCACTCCCTTCGGTCGTTCAGAAGTTAAAGCCAACAGCTTTGGAGGGATTAATGTTTAATGTTTAATTTCAAGTCCACTAAAGCATTTGTCTTAACTCCTTAACTCCTTAACTCCTTAACTCCTGTCTCTTATA